>ENA-UOOK01002596-UOOK01002596.1-fermentation-metagenome-genome-assembly--contig:-NODE-2596-length-21837-cov-10.827426_pt1 | contig 21837 bp, 29 predicted proteins | sample MGYA00245777_ERZ724023 | MGnify/ENA primary metagenome ERZ724023 (study PRJEB28704, sample SAMN03018312) | fermentation metagenome | biome: anthropogenic terrestrial biome; feature: soil...
TACAAAAATAAGCATAAAAAACAAAAAACAGCAAATGTGTTTGATTTTGTCAGGGATAAGGGAGTGAAGGTGTGACCGGTACCGGGGGAGTTGGTAACACTTTTTGGGGTTTCCATGGGGTTGAAAGGATGGCTGAGTGGTATCTAAATGGGATGGGTGGTTAGTCGATTATTATTATCTTATTGGTTCTTTGGCTGTTCTAATTATTTTGTGAAGGAAAGCAGTTTTAGCAGGGATTGGTAACATTGTTGGTACAGGTAGTTATACTCCTAAATGTTACCAATGGGAGAAAGGTGGGTTTTGAAGATCCAGGATTAACAGCATCGTTTCAGAAATGAAATCTACTGAAAGTGTGATTTGAATTGTGTTATTTATTGATGTTACAATCAACTTGTATGACCTATGTATGACCCAAAGAAAAAGCACCTACCGGAATAAACCGATAAGTGCTTGATGTTGAGGGAGCGGCAAACGAGACTCGAACTCGCGACCCTCAGCTTGGGAAGCTTTTAAACAGTTATTTCTGTATTTTTTCTCTATTTTCAAATAATTCATAAATACCTGTTTAACAGCATATATAATAAATTATTAACTCTTTCCTATTTCTTCTATTTGTATATTTTTGCTACTTTTGTTTGTTATTTGTTTGTTATGATTGTTTGTTATATATCGAATACAATCTAAAAATATACTGATATGAAATTCTACTATTCCAATAACGGTATAACCGTTAAACTTGTTCGAGATATAAGGAATAAAAATCCCGAAAATGAATGCCCACTACGGTGGCGTGTAACATATAAAAGAGATAGCGACTACTACTCTACAGGAAAAGTATTAGATCGTGAGGACTGGGAATTATTTGAAGCTTCAGAGGAAGCTGATTTTAATTTTAAGACTAAAGCGGCACATCTAAGAGAGCATAAAGACGACATACAAAAATATTTTGATGATATTCTTAAACCCGCAGTTAAAGAGACTGCAGACAATTTCTCTTTTGCAGCACTCGATCACAAATTAGGCAAGTCGGATATCTTAACCGTAAATGATGCGTTTACGGCCAAAATAAACACTTTAAACAACACCTTCAAGGTCGGGAATGCAACAATATACAGAACCACATTAAACGCTCTTATACGTTTTCAGTATTACAGAAAAATCAAAAGTAAAATAGCCAAACAACTATTTATTGAAGAATGTGTAAGTAAAAAGCATAAGACAAAAGGTAAGGATGTTTTAAACGTCATCGCTGATATTAAATTTGACGATATCACGGTGAAATTTTTATCTGACTGCGAAGACTTTTGGAGTGCGACCGGTATAGAATACGCTACTATCGGGATTTATATGAGAACACTTAGGGCAATAATAAACAATGGAGAAGACCCTTATTTAAGCGGAACTCGCTATCCATTTGGAGAGGGCAAGAATAAATATTCTATTCCGGAAGGTGGGAGAAAATCTATCGCTTTAGACATTGAGGACATTTGGAAAATAGAGGATTTTGAGACTGACAATCAAGGATTGATGGTTGCAAGGGATATTTTCATATTCATGTTCTATTGTAACGGACTAAATTTCGGTGATCTATGCAGGTTGCAATACAAAGACATCGACGGAGCATCCCAAGAGATTGTATTTCATCGTAAGAAAACCAGAGATACAAAAAAGAAAAAAAATCCAGAGCCTATTTGCGCTCCGCTACTACCTCCAATGGTAGAAATAATTAACCGACACGGCAATAAAGAACAGAATGGATATATCTTTCCATTTCTTAACGGCATCGAACGAGTAGATCAAAACGAAAGAAAGATAAAAGACGCTATTCAACTGGCATTAAACCCAATAAATAATTCATTAAAAGTAATAGCAGCACAATTAGGGATAGACCGGAATTTATCGACCGCCTATACCCGTAACAGCTACGTAACTCATCTTACAAGCGAAATGTATATTAGTGAGATTTTCGTTAAACAAATGGTTGGCCATAGTACTGGAAAGAATGTAACCGCCGGCTATAATAATCCATCCCCCAAAAAAAGGAGAGAGGTGAATTCTAAACTATTAAACCCAAACAAAAAATATAATACGATAAGTCTATTGTCTGTAACCGGATGATCGTTTCCCGAAATATGACAGACTGTGTCTGTTAATTTCAAAGATAAGGAAACCAATTCCTGTATAACACCGAACTGGTTGTAAAATGTGATATTTTAGGCACCTTCGCTAAATGAAAACATTATCCCAACTATTTGTTTAATGAAAATATGGTATGAGCGCGTTAGAATTTAGAAAGTGTAATTACATTTATTTTTAAGTCATTAATCGTCTAAAGTCCAATTAACTTTAGACTTATCCTTTTATAAAGATTATTATTAGGAATATATGTCGATATTCTTTGTCCATCAATAATAGCTCTATTATAACCGGCATACATATCATACCAGCCATAACCAAACCCGAGGGATAGCCTTAATCCATTATTATCTCTATTTAAATATTGAACTAAGCCCATTTCTAAAAATGTACCGGGTGAAAATCCAGTAAATTGGTATTTACCTACATTCTCGGATAGTATATCATTGTTCATCCGTTTCTCTAATGATATATACTCATATGGAATTGGTTCGAATGAAACCGACCAATTCGTGTAAACACCTGTAGATTGGAAAAGTGGTCGTGAATAAAAAGTAGAAAAAAACAGATTGAAACGTTTAATATTATCTTCATCAAAATAATAGCTGCTATTTCTTGAACTATCCGACCATCCAGCAATATCCAATGGAACGGAAAGGAACATAGTTCCAGCAGAAATTCCAAAATACTGATTGAATTGAAGGCTATAAGTCAACGAAAAATGATATGCTATGTTACTGGAATTAAAGTAAAAACCGCCATCCATACCTAAAGTTTTTTGGATTTGCGCATTCAAATAAACTGAATTAAGAAAAAACATAACCAAAACCAAAGTACAAAATATTATACGTTTCATGCCGATATTTGTATCATTATTTGTTCTTCTATTTTTGCAGAAAGAAACAATTAGTAAAATAATAGTCCCTCATACTAATTATAATTGTGAAAACATTAATTTATTAGCTAAGAGACTATTTAGTATTTTGTTTGCTATAGTTAAATTTTAATTGCTTCTTCCGTAGGGCAATACATAGGCAAATTTGAGATCGAAAGCCGGATAGAATAAACCATACGGTTCATCGAGGTTGTAGCCGTATCCTGCTCCTAACGAATAACTGAAAATCCAATGTCTTCCAATATTTCGCTGTCCTCCCCAATTCAGATTTGTTAGCAATGTATTGGTCAAATAATGTATCTCATCAGTTAATGGTTTTGATACATATTTCACTTTTAAACCGATAAAGTTTCCCGAATTGAATAATTTCGGTTCACTTTTATGGTTATAAATAAACTTGCCATTTACTCCTAAATGTACGCTCGGATTCAATAATGTCCAATGCCAATCCATCCTGAACGTAAGGGCTTCACCTTCACCGAAATCATAACTTGGCCCAAGACCAATGCTCGGTTCAATGGTTATTTTTTTCGCTATGGGTAACTCAACCGCCAGATCAAGTCCATTTATTCCCAATCCTATTCTGGATACTGTTTGCAACTCTTGTGAATACAAAGTGTTTGTAATAAAAAGGGAGCAAAATAAAAAGTATCTAAAAAGTAGTTTCTTCGTTTCCATTTATATATTCGTATTATTTTGATTATTTTACTTTTAATCCGGCGCAAGCAAATAAACACTCACGCCGGATATAAAATTTAAATATAATATTTTACTATGATTCTATTACTTGTCTTTTGTCTTTTTAAGAATCATACCTTTTACTTCACCGCCGGAATCAGTTGTTGTATATGCGTAAACAAATGCAGATTCCACATTAGGAGCTTTATTCTTGACATTTTTTGCTAAAGTTTTAAGGGCACTTCCAACCAGTCCTAAATTTGAATTGTATTCAACTTCAAATACAACACCACTATCAAAAACTTTCACTTGGCTTGGCCCGGGTTTCCAAATTTTATCGGAACCAATAAAAACATGCATCTGCTTTTTCTTCAAATCTATAATATGTATTGAAATACCCGGAATCGGTACTTTTTGAAAAGGATTTGTATTCCATATACTCTTGTTAATCGCCGCTTCTCTTTGCTCAAGAGCTTGAGTAAGATAGGGGTCTCCTAATTTTTTCAGATAATCTAATCCTGCTTTTGTCATTAAGTCTATACCTGCATTTGCAATATCAAGTGAATTAACTTCAATCTCTTTTCCTAAAATAATAGGTATGGTAATAATATTACCATCCGAGACTTTCTTGTCAAATTTATACAATGTAGAGACTTTAGCTAAATTTCCCATGAATTTGCCGTAGGTCATTCTCTTAGTCTGATCATGTAAATCAGGCATGTCAGGTATATCTAACTTATCATATACAAAATGAATATGTTCCCATCCCATAACTGTTCCAGGCCCCCAACTTGCTTCTTTAGTCCAGTTATGAAGCAACGATCGTCTTCTTATTACAGCCGCTTTTAATCCTGTTTCACTATAGACCAAATAATTATAACTATATAAAGAAGCACTCAATCTTCTTTTATGTTGAATATCTATTTTGTGAGCACTGTTATTTCCGAATAAACCTGCAAGTCCTTTCCCAACCAAAGTATACGGTTCTGTTGACATAACAGGAAAATTCTTTATATCTACAGGATCTCTTTGTAGATTATATGCGGTTGCACGTGTAGAGATAGATGAAATATCCTCTTCATCTCCATCCGGTTCTTCATAAAAATCTTCTTCTGACAAATCTTTGAAAGTATCAAAAAGAAATATTTCATTGAATTTTTTTAAATCGGTAGAAACTTGCTCAAAAACTGAAAAATCAGAAAGCGTGTCAACAACTGTTTGATTTGACATATGGGTAAATAGTGTACCCTGTCTTGTAATCATATATAAGGTATCATCTACGATAATTTGTCCTTTTTCATTCAATAATTTTCTGAAATTTTCATTTGGAACGAGTACCTCGGAAATATCAGAGTCAAATGCTGAAACAGAAGATGCCGATCGAGTATAACCTGTATTGTTTATCGCATTTTTTAATTCTTCCTTACTACTAAAAGCATTGATCTCAGAAACAGATTCTGTCTGTTTAACCAAAATTTCATTCTCAAAATTATCTTCACTTTTATTGCATGAAGACAAAAACTGAAAAACAACAAAACATGCTACAAGCATGAATACATTAAACTTTTTCATTTTGTAAAATTGTGTTATGTCCCTACGCATTCAGGACGAAATTAATAATTGCTTTTATTGCTTGTCTTATTTCAGCCACAAGCTTGCTGCCATTGAGAAGAGGATAGAGTATTTATCCAATATTGTCATTTAGAGTTTACAAAGAAACTTTAGTTAAAGTCTCAACTCTACCTTATCAATTAATTTCAAATTCCCCCCACATAGTGCCGTGATCATTGTTGAATGTAAGAACAAAACTCCTGCGGGTAATTCTGAAAGAGAAATTGGCTTGGAATCAAATATATTCTAAAAGTAATATTTGACCCCAAACTTACTAGCAGGGACAATATAGCTGTCAAATAAAAGTACTTAATCAATTTCATTTCCATAAAATTTTTAAAAGGCAGCATGCTGAAATGATAGTGCTACTATTTCAATAGACATTTGTCTTAAAAAAGAATATCGACGTTTAATCCTACGGAGGAATTGTCTTGCAACCGGCTATATTCTCATGGATGCTCCAGGTATCTATTTGTTAACCGCTGATAATGATAAGAAACAGCTAACAATATACGAGCTTCTCCCGCAAGTGGATAAGAGAATCCCATGTCCTACCCGGCCTTTGACGTAAGGAGCGATCTTACCACGTGAGGAGAACGTATATTTCACATTCATATGGCTCATGCTCATCCATGCGATACAATCGCAGGAGACTAAAAAATAACACCTACATTAAATCCAATGGAAGATATGTTTTTCCTTACAGAGTTCGACATATATTTATATGTTACAGGCTGAAAAAGATAAAACACGGATACAGTTAATGCCTCTCCAAAATGATTTGAATGTTTTAAAATGCCTAAATTGATAGTAGAGTTAATCCCCCCCTTTATATCAAACGGTATAGTAACATAATCGTTTTCAATTTCATCTACATAAGAAAGTTTTTTCTTATGGGAAAAGAATGCATAGCCAATGTCAACCTTAATGAAGGGGTTTACCCGATGATTTGACGAAATACTATATTTTCCATGTAGATAAGGCTTCCACGCATTATGCCAGCCTGTTTGAAAATAATGATTATCTATTAATTCATTTTTTAAATCCGTTCTATTATTATAGTCTACAAATCCAATTCCTACTCCTAATGTGAAATTTTCTGTTAATTTATATCCTGGAGAAAACTGGAAGTTATAACTAAAAACGTCATTTATCCCCTTTGCGGAACCTGCTTCAAAAAAAAATTCCATCTTTTCTAAGTTCTGGCCGTTCATGTATGTGCATGCGAAAACAAATAACACAAATAATGATGTCCTTAAAATCGAAAACATAATCCTTTTTTTTATATTTATAATAAAATAATGGTTACTGCTACAGGTATTAACCACAGGCCCCAATTAACCAAAAAACTTGCAAGGTCTTCCCCAAAACCCGTACCGTTATCTAGTGACATTAAATGATTTATATCTACAGTATAAATTCCTGTAAAAGAGTATTTAGGATAATCTTCTCCGCATGCGAATTCCAATTTAATTTTATCAACTTCTGATGGCTTTATAGTTTGATAATACCTGGATGCAGAAACATAATATTTATGGGGGGAATATTCAAGTTCTTTTAGACCTTGACTTGTTATGGGGGTTCGAACGCCATTTGTTGAATACCAATAACCCCTTGATGTCATTTTCCCATTATACCAATGAACAGCCCCTTTCTTCCTAAAACATAAATCAACTCTTCCTAGTTTAACTTTAGACCCGTCTTTTGAATTTTTATCACTAACCTCAATTCCTCTCAAAGTAATCCAAGCTTTTCTTTTTTTATTCATATTTTCTTTATCCAAGGTAAGATACTTTATATCTGTAAATGCGCGAGTATTGGGATTTTCCTCTACATCAACATTTACATTTTCGGGCATACCTAATCCTAATTCTTGAATTTTTTCATAAGAAAAAACATCACGCATATCTATCTCTTTTCCAGCTATTATAACTTTACCTTGCTGATTTAATAGCTTTGCAATAGCCTCGTCACTTACTGGCAGGAACGCTGCATAATCTTCTTCGTATTCAGGATAATACAGATTGGGGAATTTCACCTTAAATTCTTCATATCCTCCCTCACGTTGGTAATAATCGTCTGCTTCAGTCATAGCCTGATCAAATTCTCTAAATAAAGAAATAAATTCTTCCCCGGAAGCAGAACGGGTAAAAGAGGCAGTTCCAACTTCATTATTTCTCACTTTTTCGACAGCTTCTAAAAATGCTGCTTCATTATCAAACATAAGAATTCCATCCGATTGCCTAAAAACTGTATTAGTTTCATCGGTGATCGCTACTTGTTGTTCATCCAACTCATTATTACAAGAGGATAGTAGCATGCATGTTAATGCCAGCAATGTAAAAAGAATTGTTCTCATAATTGTAATTTTTTTGTCCCCATACCGTACATATTGTATTCAAGTACTCAGGGTATGAATAAATATTTGTCAATGAACTATCTTAACAACCTTCTTTCCATATTGCGCACTATAAAAATCTGTTGATTAATTCATTTTTTTGCTTTACTGATGCAAAATTATACCCTTGTTTTTCCATTTACTATACACAAAAGTGTGTTTTTGGCATACACTATCGAAATACACACTTTTGTGTGTTTTTTCCTTTGGGCAAAAAACATTTGGTTTTACGGAATATTTTTCAATTCTGATCCAAAAAAGCCGTCGTAATGACACTTGGTTGTTCCTTACAATTGTATTTCAAGCAACTACACTGGCTTGATTGATACCGTAGAAAGATTGGTTCTCACGAAAAAAACCGACAAGGTCATCATATGTGGAATAAACGGGGATCGTTTCCGAACCGAGGTATTCGATCCCATTGCCAAGGCTATGCACCCGAATACCCATTAGTTTCATTGTTCGCAGCAGTTTGCTATCACATTCTGCAAACACAATCCCTTTCTTTCTGTTGCAAATCGGGTACATGGCATAGAGCAACAGCGATTTGAACAGTAACAATCCATGACGGCCGATATCGGTATTGACTGCCAATCGTCCTATATGCCAAATTGCAGAACAACTATCATCGGGTGAAATATCGTTTAGGCATTGAATGCCGAATAAAGACTGTATGGGCAGTGTTTCTCTCCCATCCCACAGCATCAGGCGGATGGCTCCTATAATGTTATTCTCACTATTTTTTGCTACAAATATCCGTGAATGGTTAAAATAACGCACTTCTTCCCGATATACTGCTTCGACTTCTGCATCGAAATGAATATTGGGCCGGCTATTGGAATGATGCTTGTAGTTTTCCCGCACCACAAATCCGGCAAGTTCATGCAAACTATCCTCCGACAATTGCCAGATGGTATATTTGTCGTAAAATGTAATGAATTTATCCATTATTTAGATTTATTTTTTTATATTTACGGACACAAAAGTACAGTTGTCGGGGCAAAAGGGAATGACACAAAAGTGTGTTTCTTAAGTTCCGGATGTAAGATCCGTCTGTTTTTATTAAAAGGAGTGTTGTATGGCTAAAAAAGAGGATTTTTTCATTCAGGAGAATGAAATTCTTTTTGTCCCTGATGAGGACTATGCACCCATGGAAAGGTATATTCAGTTTTTGGATGCGTTCTCACGAACTACTTATGTAAGTATTTACGTCATTGACTATTTCAGGAAAAACTTCCTGTATGTGTCTGAAAACCCTTTATTCCTTTGTGGTATGCCTGCCGGAAAGGTCAGGGATATGGGATACGATTTTTATCTTGAACGTGTGACGGATGCAGACCTGCCACTTCTACTGGAAATCAACCGGGCAGGTTTTTTGTTCTCGGAGTCTGTTCCGCCTGTGAACCGGCTGGAATATACGCTTGGTTACGATTTCCATATGAAACAACCGTCAGGCAAGGCTATGCTTGTCCACCATGAAATCACACCGCTACATTTGACAAGGGACGGCAGGATATGGTTGGCGTTATGCTCGGTATCCCTCTCCTCACAGACGAAAGCCGGTAATATCGAGATTTCCCGTCAGGGTTGTAATTCGCGCTGGAGGTATCATCCGGAAAATAAAAAATGGGTCAAATATGCGGGTGTAGAACTGAAGGATTATGAAAAAGAGGTGCTCCGGTTATCCGCACAAGGCTGCACGATGAACGAAATTTCTGAACAGATCCATAAGTCGGTCGATACCATCAAGGGGTATAAACGGTTACTGTTTGAGAAATTAAACGTGGGTAACATAACCGAAGCCCTTGGTTTTGCCATTCACCACAGGCTGATATAGTATAATTCAAAGTGGAGCTCGAAGCTTTACAATACCTTTACTTGTCTCCCCTGTTTAATTCCTGTCATCTATAATGGATGACAGATAAAATTTTGGATAGCGTTTTGTCTTTTGCCCCGTGGCAATGCAAAACAACAGGTTGGTGCACAATCCGGCGGCTATCCACGAAGCGATAGGAAGTTGCGGTGGCGGAAGTATACTTTTTTCATTTTTGTATTGGGTGATGATTTTTTCAATCCACGGCTTGGGTTGTACCCAGAGTTTAAAGTAATTCACAATGCGCTCTATAAGCTGTACTTCAAAGTTCTCCCATTTATCGGTAAAGTCTTTCAGTTGCGGGCCTGTAGGCTCCACCACAAATGCCAATCCGCCCCAACCGAGATTATAGGGGTGTATGACCGGGACATTATACTTCTGGCACCATTCATCAAAAACAAACGGGATATCCGACTGGAAATCCAATGCGTTTATGGCAACATCTTGTTCTTTAACCAGTTCTTCCACATTGCCGGCATCGATGAATGTATTTATTGCCGTAATGTCAGCATTTGGATTGATACTCAATAAATGCTCTTTCAAAGCTTCGGCTTTGGGTTTACCTATATCCTGCATCCGGTAATTCTGGCGGTTGAGGTTTGATTCTTCCACCACGTCGCCATCCACGATGGTAATGGTTTCAAATCCGAACCGCAATGCGCACTCGGCTATAATACTGCCGATACCTGCACCACCCAGCAGGATGCGGAAATGCTTGAGGAGTTGCTGTTCTTCCGGGCGGACATAAATTCGGTTCCTACTGTATCTTTCTTCCATATTGTCTTATTTTTGCAACAAAGGTCGTGAAGAAAAATAGTGTACACAACACACAAAAGTGTGTTTTTTGATCGCTGTGAAATTTATTTTTTGTGTTTGAAATTTTCCACATCCTGTCTCAACTGCTCTGCTTCCAGTTCTTTCAGCCTTGCCCTTTCCAACCTTCTGGTTTTTTCGATAACTGCTTTTTCGTGCTGTTTCACCAGTTTACGGATCATTCTCACGCTATCCCTCCGGTTCTCGAAAATACTGTCGAGATCGTTTACACCTGCAGGGGTGATTTCTCCCTGCATCTGGACGTAACGGTACTTTAAATCGTTGTCCTTGCAGGTAGTGATTTCTTTCTGCTGGTAGAATACGATGAAAAATAAAATTAGGCACATGATACATAACCCGATCATCCCGTAAAATACCTTACTGGAAGCGATACTGAAAATATGGTGGTATTCAGTCCTAACCGGTTTGCGGATTTCTCTGATGGCTTCATCCAGTTTACCGGATAACTCGTCGATGGCCGACAAGCCGAGTATTTCGGGTTGGGTGGGAGCGCTATTACTGTTCCCTGCCTTTACAATCTCCCTGATTTCCTCGAAAAGCGTGTATATCTCGTTTACGTCTTTATTCTTCATTTCTTTAATGTGTTATTGTGTTATTACCTTGATATTTTATTGCACCCTTGCATTTATGCATTGAAGTACTATTTAATGAGATCATGATGCCATGACTTATTGAGATATTGACTGCATTATGTAGACTACATCTGCCGGCCGTACCTGCGTTTCTTCTTTTTTTTCGGTTGCTGGTACAGGTATGCCTGATCGTCATCATGCCCGCTTGCAGGCCGGATGTCGAACAGTCCTCCCAATCCCGATGTGATGGATTCGATGCCTATCTGTACTGTTGCCGATTGGGATTGCGCCTGATCCTGCTGTATGGATTGCCTAGCATTCCGGTTCAACTGAAAGTCAATTTTCGAGTAGCTGAACATCCTGTCTATTTTTGAACCGCTGAACTTGTACCCGTTCTTCTCAAACCGTATCCCTTCCACGGTGGTGGTATTGCCTTTGGTTTTAAATTCCGTTTTAATTCCCGTTCTCTTAAGCTCCTGCATCAACTGTTTCCAGTTCCGGCATTTTGGTACGGCCGTTTTAAGGACGTTGTATATCTCATATTTGGTTTTGTCCGGTTCCTATAGCCGGTGTTGCTTTACATTCTCATTGCCGGTGGAGAAATACAACCCGTACTTTTCCGTGAGTTCCTTGCAGATCTTCCCGCTACGGTAACGGCCGTTACTGTCGGAAATGGTCTTTCCGTTATTGTCAACTCAATTGAACACTAAATGAATATGCGAGTGTTCCCTGTCGAAATGTCTGGCGATGACATACTGCGTGTCGGTGATTCCCATGCGTTTCATATAATCGTGTACGATCTTCACCATCATTTGGTTAGTTATCTTGTCCTTATCCTGTGCGGAAAAATCAAGGGAGATATGCCCGACCGGTTTCGACACCCTGCCGTTCATCCCTGCCTGCGTTACAAAGTTCTCGATGAGGAAAGAAAGGTTTTTCAGGCGTAAACCGTCCGTATCAAGTATCTGCGTCTTTTTCTTTTCATCGATGACGTATTTTACCACACCCTTGAAAGAACTTCCCTTTGTGATCTTAGCTATCATTGCGCATATCTTCTATCACGTCATCGATCTTGTTTGCCAGACGGAGAGTATATCCCGTGGAAAGGATAAGGCATCCTTTTTCTTTCATCGGAATTTAATTTTGATGAGTGTTTGATGAGCTTCTATTTTATTTATTATTAAATATATAGATAAGATATTCATCATTTCATCAAAAAACAGGTGTCTGAAAATTCCCGTGTGACGGTAAAGAACCGTCCCGTTTTTTTCTCGTCCTTATACTTTATCAGATTCAATGAATTATAAGCTGGAATATAGGTCGTATAGGTGAGTGTGCTGGCGGCGGGCTGTAGGCTCCACCGGTTTTTGATCCGTTCCGAATCCTGCTGCCTGTCAAAGAGCACTTCCTCAATGCCGATCAGCAACTTGCCCGTCCAGTCGGCATTGAACTGGCTGCGGAAATCCTCGTTGGTGTTGAAGGTCATGTTCTTACCGAAAATCGTTTTCAGCAAATTAAGGAAAGTGGATTTTCCGGTATTGCGCCCCACGGAACACGCACCTTTGTCATCTCACCGGATAGCAACGGTTTATGGACTTCCTTGTAATAGGTGGTTCCTACCCTGACATATAATTTGTGGGCTTCCATGACCTTATTTCATTTTCCTGCGTGAGCTGCGGGCAACGGTGCGGGTGATTTCACTATAGTTATGGCGGTCACGTGTCTTGTTCTCCGCCCATGCCAGTAATTCTTTCCGTGAAAAGACAAGTTTGCCGTTATAAATCCGGTGGGGGATATCCCCTGCGGAAGTGAGCTTGTACATTTTCCCTCTGGATGTGGAATAACCGTTTTCTTTAAGGAAAGCGAGTACTTCCACAAGGTTGACAACATCAGAGTCCGTTTTTTGTGCTGCCGGTGGGGGCAGTAACCCGTGTACGGCTTCTTTCACTAAAGACCGTAGTTCTTCGGGTGTAGTAAGAATAATTTTTTCCATTCTTCTTCGTTTTTTATTTTAATGAAACATATAAATAAATGTCGCAAAGTAAGAACATAAACAATTGAATATTAAATCGTAAAACCGGTTTACACGGTACTACAAACAACGCCAATCGATGCCGATGGAAGACAAGCGGCGCCAAACGTAAAGCGGTAAACTATTTCCTGTTAAATAAATATAAATAAAGCGGGGAAGAACGGGAAGGCGGGAGGTGGTATTGGATATAAATTACTATGTCCTATTGTTTACAGGTTAACTCTTCCAACACTTCAGAACGGATCGGGTGGTATAGGAATAAACTTCAACTCCCCTGAATGTATATGCTATTTCATCCACGATAATCCCGGCATCGATCCGTTTATCCACGGTCGGGCGGGAAATGCACAGGATATCGCTCATCTCCCGCTTGCTTAACTCGACTGGTTCTGTAATACCGTTTCGGGAAATATACTGTTTAAGTGATGCAAGGGCTTTTTCAAGGTTTTCTGGCTGTGCGGTGTAGGGTTGTTTGCGTTGTTTCAGGGTTATAACTGCGGTTTCAATATCAAAATCATCCAGTTCCGGCTTGGATTCAAGTTCCAACCTTAATTTCTTCAAATCCTCCCAGTTCGGAAAGGGGAAAGGTATATTTGCGGGGACGTGCCATAATGCATGATTTTGAAAAACAAACATACTAATTTATTATTTGATTTCAAGCAATGGCTTTGAGTTCTTTTGTTTACCCATTGTTTACCCGCAAATAAAAAAAGCAGCTACATTCTCTTTTTATGTAACTGCTTGATTGTGAATGTAGCGAGACCGGGGCATGATCCCGGGACCTCATGATTATGAATAATTGAAGACTGTATTTCTCCCGCTTTCTTCATTTTATATACTTTATTTATATATCTTATTATTAATAATATAAACGAAAAATATTTCTTTATTCGTTTCATATTTATTTTCTATTTTTGTTTACCCACCTTTTAAAACGAAGTAAAATGGCTAAAACAATTTTTGACTATCAAAATAGAAATGTATCGGTTACTTTAACCCGCAAAGTAAGGAACAAAGGTGATGAATTTGCTCCTGCATTTTGGCGGATTACCTATAATCGAAAACTGAAACATTACACTTCCGGCTTTACATTTATGGCTGACGATTGGGATGATTTCGTAAATACTGGCATTGCTCCCCAAACCACAATGTTATCTATAAGTCACTCATTAGCTGTATCCCCTACTTTAAGCAGTTATTTAGCAACAGGAATAAGTTATGCTCGGACTAATGGGGCAGCGGTTATAAATAACTCATGGGGTGATTATGGAGGCGCATATTATGAGTATTTACATAGTACTGTCTTAGAAGATGCTATTCGTACTGCATTAATTTCTGGAAGAAACGGAAAAGGATGTGTTGTTGTTTTTGCATCTGGAAATGTAAACAGAAATGGGGTAGATTATCCAGGATCTTTTGATTCAAGACTATTAGTCGTAGGAGCAACAACTACTTCTGATAGAAAAGCCAGTTTCTCTTCTTATGGTTCAAGTCTTGATGTAGTGGCGCCCGGAGTTGACATATTGTCTACTGTTCCTAATAATGGTATTGAGTATATGAGTGGCACGTCAATGGCTGCCCCTCATGTAAGTGCGGTGGCTGCTTTGATTCTCTCAATTAATTCTGACCTTGCAGGATCTGAAGTTGTGAGAATTATTGAGAGCACTGCGCAAAAGGTTGGAGGATATTCTTATGTAACTACATCAGGGAGACCAAATGGAACATGGCACAATGAAATGGGATATGGATTACTTGATGCGTTTAATGCTGTTTCAACAGTAAGCGGGGTTGTTAATTTTGTAAATAAAACTGTCACTTCAAATACAAATGTTGCTGGATGGAGTATCTATGCACAGAATGTTACGGTTTCGCAATCAGCCATACTTAATTTTACAATTGGAAATCTTATAACGATTGATTACCCTTTTACAGTTAATGCAGGTTCACAACTTATAATAAACTTGTAATAATTTCACTATTAACTCAAAACTCATTTACAATTAAAATAATAAAGGTGGTTTTTTTGCCACCTTTATTTATTAGAAGAAATCTACAAATATCTATCAATCTAATTATTTTCAACCTTGGTTATATACCAACAGGATGTTGTGAAGAAGTTTCTGATATATCTGATATGAGAAAGAATAGGTGACAATTTTCGGGGTTTTAGGCTGAACTTTTGTTTATAATGTGGATTTATGAACCACAAGTATCTATTAATCTGGATAAAGTCGTTATTCTTCAAAAGTTTCTCAAACTTTTCTATTGGAACTCTACATTCCTTTATATCCAGCAATTCATCTACACAAGTTTGTTCCTCTCCAAAAGAATATAGTAGCCATCGATATATAGGTCTCGGTAAAAGATGGAAGAATGGCAGTTTTGACAAATATTTATGTCTACAAATTTGTTGATGCCCCCCAAAAGGCATTTGCCATGCGGGAAATCTCCAAAAAATAATACCATCCTTTGCTACAAATTGTTTTATATGTTTCAAAAATTCATCTTTGCGTCCAATATGCTCTATCACATCATGCACCAGTAGAATATCATACTTCTCGTCCCCGTCTCTATTATTCATTTCAAAAAAATCGATTGAAACGAATTTGCCCTTAATATTCAAAGATTCATAAAACGAGTCTGCCTCTAAAATCCTTTGTTCCGAACGATCAATTCCTGTTACATCACAACCAATCTCTGCGAATGGCAATAAATTTCCTCCCTCCCCACATCCAACTTCAAGTACTTTACATCCTTTACTAATAGAATAATACTGCCGGACATAATCAATATAAAACTCTCTTGAAGTATTTGCAAGTTCATTGAAATAACGCAATCGATCTGAATGTCTCTCTTGCATATAATATTTTTTACATATTTTTATTTGACTTAGATGAGAGTACTTATTGCCTCTCACTAAGTTGCAAAGGTAAAAAAAATTACAACAACTTACGTGTAGAAAGCTTTTATATAACACATGAAAGTTTCTGTAAATCTCAATCCTACCTTTATTCCGTTACCTATGTAAAATCTTTGATGTTTTAGATCACTACACATTCACATGCGTCATTTATTCCTATTTAGTTATTCATGATTAGTAAAGCATTTTCGTTGCTTCCTCTGTCAATTGTTCCGCTTCCTGTTCTTTCAGCCTTGCCCTTTCCAACTTTTTAGCTTTTTCGATAACAGCCTTTTCGTATAGTTCCACTTGTTTACGAATTATTCTCACGCTATCCCTCCGGTTCTCAAAAATACTGTCCAGGTAGATCACACCTGCAGGGGTGATTTCCCGATGCATTTGGATATAACGGTACTTTAAATCGTTGTCTTTATAGGTAGCGATCTCTTTTCGCTGGTAAAATACGGTGAAAATAAGAAACAGGCATACGATGCATAATCCGATTACTCCGTAAAATACCTTGCTGGAAGCAATACTGAAAATATGGTGGTGTTCCGTCCTTACCGGTTTACGGATTTCTCCGATGGCTTTATCTAGTTTGCCGGATAACTCGTCTATGCCCGACAAGTCGGGTAGTTCTATCTTGGGTTTGATGGGAGCGTTATTTTTGCTCCCATTCTTTACAAGTTCCCTGATTTCTTCAAAGAGCGTGTATATCTCGTTTATTTCTATATTCTTCATCTTTTTATAATGTTAGTGTGTTATTGCCTTAATGCATTAATGCCTTGCTGCATATTTGTATTCATGCATGGGTGTACCGGTGTAATGAGATCTTGATGTCATGACTTATTGAAATACTGACTTAATGCATTATATAGACTACATCTGCCGTCCATACCTGCGTTTCTTCTTTTTCTTCGGCTGCCGGTACAGGTATGCCTGATCGTCGTCCTGACCGCTTGCCGGCCGGATATCGAACAATCCTCCCAATCCCGATACGATGGATTCTGTACCGTTGTGTACCGTTGCCGATATCGATTGTGCCTGTTCTTGCTGCATGGACTGTCGGGTATTCTGTTTCAGTTGGTAGTCGATCTTCGAGTAGCTGAACATCCTGTCCACTTTCGAACCGTTGAACGTGTACGCTCCCTTTCTGAATTTTACTCCCTCCACGGTGGTAGTATTGCCTTTGGTTTTAAATTCCGTCCTGATCCCCGATCTTTCGAGTTCCCTTATCAACTCTTTCCAGCCCTTACACTTCGGTACGGACGTTTTAAGGGCTTCGTATATCTCGTATCTGGACTTGTCCGGTTCTTTCAGGCGGTGCTGTTTCACGTTCTCCTTGCCGGTGGAGTAGTACAATCCGTACTTGTGCGTCAGCTCCTTGCATATCTTCTCGCTCCGGTACCGGTCGTTACTGTCGGATATGGTCTTACCGTTGTTATCAACCCGATTGAATACAAGGTGGATGTGGGGGTGCTCCTTGTCGAAATGCCTGGCAATGATATATTGCGTGCCGGTGATTCCCATGCGCTGCATGTAATCATGTGCGATCTTTACTATGATTTTGTCGGATAGTTTTTCCTTGTCCTGTGCCGAAAAATCGAGCGAGACATGCCCGACCGGTTTCGATATCCTGCCGTTCATCCCTGCCTGCGTTACAAAACCGTTGATAACGGTATTCAGGTTTTTCAGGCGTAAGCCGTCCGACTTGAGTATCCGTGTCTCTTTCTTTTCATCAATGACGTATCTTATTACGCCCTTGAATGAATTTCCCTTTGTTATCTTAGCCATCATTGCGTAAAGTTTCTATCAGGTCGTCGATCTTGACTGCCAGACGGAGATATTCTCCCCTCGCATTGGCGTACCCCTCGGCATTCGCTCTCCTTGCGATCTGGTTCAGGTTGTTCCCCATCCCCGACAGCTTGCGGATATGGCCGTTCAGTTCGGGTGTCATCCGTGGACGGATCATGCTCCCCGATATGGATTGCCGGATAAATTCACTCCTGCTGATCCCTGCTCTGTTTGCCTTTGTCCTTAGCGAGATATACTCCCTCGTGTCCAGTTTCACGCTGACCGTGTACCGGCGTTTCTCTCCCAGTTTCTTGGCGGGTCTTCCTCCCTTTCTTATCGTGTTCATACTTTAGTTTTCAATGTCATTTTTCATTATGATTTCATTCCAGACCATCGGGATTTCTTCTCCCTTTTCGGGGAGCAAGCGGGTTTTGGTACTACCAAAACATAAACTTGCTACTCCCAGAAACATGAGGCATCCCATTTTTTGCTGCATTAAATCCTTAATCCCCTTTTTGGTTTCTGGATTGGTCTTTTTGGTGATTGCCTCTGTTTCAAATGTGCCCCTGCGCACAGGTAGTCGTTCAAGTCCTTGTACCCCGAATAGTGGTGCGACGAATTCCGTACACGGTAACCCAGCTCCCTTTCCATTGCCCTGAAAACCGTCATTCCTGCTTTGTCGTTGTCGAGAAAGGAATGTATCTGTTCATAGTCCGCCAATAGAGGCATTGCTTTCTGCAGGTTTGCCGTCGAGTTGAGAATAATATTGTCGTGCCAGTTGGAATTTGGATATTCCGGATTGAGCTGCGTACGTATGGTGAGTAGCGAGAGGTAATCCATAAATCCCTCGAAAACAAAACAGCTTCCCTTTCTGTCCTCCTGCCGGATACGGGTGATATCCTTGGGGGCGATGCATCCCTTGAATGACGGGTTGCGCAGTTCATAGCCTCCGGCATTGTTGGCAAAGCCGATGGCGTAGTAGGTATTTTCTCCCACCCTGTAGTGTATCTCCCTGCAATGCTCCCGTGCGATGTCCGGATTGATCTTCCGGCTTTGCAGGTACCCCAACAGTCGGGGATGTTCCAGCGGTTTGTCTTCGACAAGTGCGATCCCGCTGTTCTTTCCGCTGTTCTGGTGAAAGGAAAAGGATAGTTGTTTCTCCACGGGTATAAGCGGCTGTTCCCTTAAATGCCCGATGGCATCATTGAAAGTGCATCCGTCCATTTTCATCACCAGGTCGATGATGCTCCCTCCCTCGTCGCTTCCGAAGTCGTACCATAGATTTTTGGCATAATCGACTTTGAAACTTGGCTTGCTGTCATCCCTGAACGGGCTCTTGTACATTCCATAGCCGGAATATTCTCTTGTAGAGTAAAATCCACGACTTTTCAGATAACCCCTTATCTGTATGTTTTTTATATTGTCTGTATTCATTTTTCTGTTGTTTTGTTGCGACTTATCCGATACTTACTGTATTACAATAGATTACACTGACAACACTTCCACAACAGATATTATTTCCGTTGCCGGTTGTTCCCGACAATCCTTATTTTGTTGTACGGTTGTTGTGCTATTGTTGTCATTTTGTTTTCATTGATTATTAATCAATTAACGATGAAAGAAAAACATTACAACAGGATTTTATCGATCACGTTTTTCCCCACCTCCAGATACCGTCCTTTTCTATCCAGTGAACTTATCTCCCCGCTAAGGCCGATACTATAAAATGTATAGTCACTGTTATGATCCGAATGGAGCTTCCAGTTATCTTTTAGAATGTTCCGGATTTGAGGAAGGTCTGCTTTCAATCCTGCATTCCGTACCACATCAAGGAGATCTTTCGGACAGCAATAGATTCTGGTCAGGTTGAGCCGTTCCATGACCTCTGCACAATAGGAAGCCATTTCAATCTCGACCTTGCTCGAATTGTATTTCCTTATCTTGTTCAGGGCAGGGGTTTCAAGCAACGAGGGCTTGAACCACATGCGGGATTCGTTTTGCGTGGATAGCTTCCTGTTCTTCAGGAAATGTAGGAAAAAGGGGATTTCCCCCGTCATCAATTCCTTCAGGGAAGTTATATCCTTTTCAACCGGGTTGACTTTACGAACCCAGAAACGGATTTCTTCCCTCGGGATGATAATCGGGTTCTTTTCATTATTGGAGCAGAGTACGAACTTGGCAAAGAACTCGATCTCACGACGGTCTTTCCCCTTGGCTTCAATCTTGTAGTCTCCGGCTGTTGACAGGTTCTTGATCTTCTCGGTATCCTCCATCCTGTTCAACAGCAATTCATCGACCAGGATCAACAGCCGGTTTGCCCAGTCGGCATTGAACTGGCTTTTAAAATCCTCGTTCGTGTTGAATGTGGCATTCTTCCCGAATAATGCTTTCAGGAATTTCAGGAACGTTGTCTTGCCTGTTTCCCTTTCATTGGAAACGAGTAAGAGGATGGGCAGCATTTGTGTCGGACGGACATACAATAGTTGGATATAGTCAAATCCCAACTCTATCTGTTCCTCGAAAATGTGTTCCAGAAATAGCCGAATATAAGGAAAATCATCCTCGCATGGTGTATGGCCAATAGGTTCGTATTGGTTGAGGAAAGTTCCATATACCTGCCGGTAGTCTATATGACTGGGTATGATGCAAAAGCCGTCGTATTTCCCGATTTCGGGGAGACTGTTTTTCCCGTAATCCTGCCGTAGTGCTTCATAGCTCCAGACAATCTTCTCCTCGATAAAATCGCCACTGATCAGTGGTCGCCTTACATTCTTGTACAGGGTTGTCCCGACACGGATATATTCTCTTTTATTTCCCATGACCTCATTTCATTTTCCTGCGTGCGCTACGGGCAACGGTTCGGGTGATTTCACTATAGTCATGTCGGTTTCGTGTCTGGCTTGCAGCCCATTTCAGTACCTCTTTCCGTGAAAAGACAAGTTTGCCGTTATACATCCGGTGCGGGATATCTCCTGCGGAAGTGAGCTTGTACATCTTCCCTCTGGATGTGGGATAACCGTTTTCTTTCAGGAAGGCGAGTATCTCCACAAGGTTGGCGGCATCCGTATCGTTCTTTTGTTCTGCCGGTGCCGGTAGCAACCCGTGTACCGCCTCCTTTACCAGCGCTTTCAATTCGTCGGGTGTTGTGATAATAATTTTCTCCATTACGTTTTCTTTTAAATTATAAATAGAAATCCATCGCACAAAGTAAAGTCGTATATTACTGAAAATCAAATCACAAAATCGGTTTACAAATGTCTTTATTCGAAGTAACTCGATGCCATTCATAGACAAATGTAAAGTAATAATAAGGATTAAACTTTACCTTTTAACAACTATATAAGTCAATCCGGAGACAGTCGAAGCCACTCGATGCCAAACGTAAAGTGGTAATTATTTTCGGTTAAATAAATATAAATAGAAAGGGGGAGTATCTGGAAATGAGAGGTGGCAACAGTTATAAGATACTGTATAACTATAATTTATCTACCAACTTTTTCAATCCCTGCAATATGGATCGGGTAGTAAAGATATGCGGATAATACTGAATGCTGCTGAACTTGTCACTTGCAGTTTCAGGGATTTCTGCCTTGATAATCTCCGCATCGATCCACTTGTCGACGGTCGGACGGGAAATAGATAATATATCGCTCATCTCACGCTTGCTCAACTCGGCTGGTTCGGCGATACCGTTTCGGGAAATATATTGTTCAAGTGATACAAGGGCTCTTTTAAGGTTTTCAGGTTGTGCGGCATATGACTGCTTACGTTGTTTCAGAGTTATAACTGCGTTTTCAATATCAAAACCATCAAGTTCAGAGTTGGATTCAAGTTCCAGCCTTATTTTCTCAAATCCCTCCAGATCGGAAAGGGGAAAGGTATATTTGCGGGGACGTGCCATAATCCATGATTTTGAATGGCAAACATACTATTTATTCTTCAATCTTAATTAATATTTGTGTGTGCTTTCTATGTTTTTTTTGAATACGTGTGTGTGAATTGTGTGTGGAGCATAAAAAAACAGCTACAGATTTCACTCTATAACTGTTTGCTATTCAATCTGTAGCGAGAGGGGGGCATGATCCCCCGACCTCATGATTATGAATCATGCGCTC
>ENA-UOOK01002597-UOOK01002597.1-fermentation-metagenome-genome-assembly--contig:-NODE-2597-length-21833-cov-4.311553_pt1 | contig 21833 bp, 19 predicted proteins | sample MGYA00245777_ERZ724023 | MGnify/ENA primary metagenome ERZ724023 (study PRJEB28704, sample SAMN03018312) | fermentation metagenome | biome: anthropogenic terrestrial biome; feature: soil; material...
GTGCCACACGGCAAACCGTTCTTTGACATGGCTAAACATTCCCAACGTCATTCCGCAATCTGCCTGCAATCCTCCTCCAATGGTTTTGTACTACACTCAAAAAATACAAACCCTACAAAAGCTATTGCAGGCAGTTATTGCTCCATTCCTTTCCAACAATCGCTACGTTTCGTTCAATCGCTACCCTTGCCTTTGCCGACCCTGATGCAAAAAAACACGCCAGCCCTGCCGTAAACGGTAGGCGTCTGCCGCCCTCATTCTTCGGGCTTTTGCAGCCACCACCCTTGCTCCGCTCGCAGGCGGCTCGCAGAAATGGCTTCGCCTTGGTTTACCTGCGTTCACTCAGCTTTCGCAATCAAGCTTATCTCCGATTGATATATTTAAGTATTTGCTTAAATATTAAACTCTTTTTCCTTTCTTTGTATTTATTTAAGTAATCTCTTAAATACGATTCTATATGACGAAAACTTGTATTAGGGTTTATGCTGATGAACAACAGATCAAACAGTGTAAGACAGCCATTGAAACAGTAGAGAATACAATAAACCAAATAGCAAGAACACTTAATCTTGCTGGTAATGAAGTACGCCTAAAGATTCTGTTTCTATTGGAAAAGGAATCCAAAATGTGTCCATGTGATCTTAGCGATATTCTGGGCATGACAGTTCCTGCTATTTCTCAGCATTTGAGGAAGCTAAAAGATGCAGGTCTGGTTGAAACAAACAAAGTAGGTCAAACAATATTCTACTCTATTTCCGAATCCAACAACCTCATTCTGAATCCAATATTTGGGCTATTAACACCAGAAAAAGAATCAGCATTATGAAAAACAAGAAATCAAGCTCATTAGTAATTACAAGCGTATTGACGGCTATTAGTGCATCGCTTTGTTGCATTACACCAGTGTTGGCACTACTTGCAGGTTCAAGTGGAGTAGCTGCAACATTTTCTTGGTTAGAACCTTTTCGCCCTTGGTTGATTGGAATAACTGTAGTCGTTTTATCATTTGCATGGTATCAGAAATTGAGGCCAAGAACGGAGGAAGAAATTGCCTGCGTTTGTGATGAAGAAAAGCCCTCTTTTTGGCAGTCAAAGAAATTCCTTGGTATAGTGACGGTATTTGCAGTGATCATGCTTGCATTCCCTTTTTACTCAGATACTTTTTATCCCGAAACCAAACTATCAGAATCAGAAAATGTCAATCTCGAATCAACATACGAAATCAATATTACTGGAATGACTTGTACCGGATGCGAAGAACATGTTAAACTTGAAATTGGTAAACTTCCAGGTATTTCAGGTTTAGAGGTTTCTTATGAAAACGCTAATGCAGTGGTAACGTTTGATGAATCTAAAACAGACATTGAGCAAGTAAAATCAGCAGTTAACAAAACAGGTTACAAAGTAGAATCGGTAAACAAATCAAAATGAGTGAAGTAGTCCTTAAATCAACAATTACTTGTCCTAAATGTGGACATGAGAAAGAAGAAACCATGCCTACAGATGCGTGTCAGTATTTCTATGAGTGCGAAAATTGTAAGGAGATACTTAAACCGTTACAAGGTGATTGTTGCGTTTACTGCTCTTATGGTACAGTGGCTTGCCCACCAATCCAAGAAGGTGGTAACAGTTCATGCTGTAGGTAAATCAGATAATAAATAACTCAAACATAAAGCAAAGTTACAGGCGTGCGGATGCGAGAGCTGCAAGGGTTCGCTTCGCCTGTTTGGTAAAAAAATCTCCACCCTACGGGTAGTATTTTTTTCCCACAGCCCTTGCTGCAATCGCTCCGTCCTGTATTGACAGGGCATTATGTTTAAGTTATTATTCAGAGTCCGTTTCGGCAGCCGGTGGTTGTTGGCGGGCGTTCGCACCTCAGGTCGTCCGTTCCATGCAGGCGTCCAGCGTTTCGGTATCACTGATTATACGCTGCGTGTCTTTTGGTTCGAGTTGTGCCTTTCAGAGCTTCCTTTTTAGGGGGCTCTTTTTTTTACTCGTTAAGGGAAAATTTTAAAAAGAGAAAAGCAAAGATAGGCGGGCTCGCACATGCCCACCGCACTTTCGGACAGTCAAGGTCAAGCCCTACGGGTTTTGAAAAAAATCTCCACCCTTCGGGTAGTATTTTTTCCAAAAACCTTGACAGCCGAGCCTCACCCGCCTGAAAGACAGCTTTCTCTTTTCTTTTTTTCCCTTTTTTCTTTTCTCTTTTGAAAAAATATATGCGAAGCGCAGCGAGCAAAACTTTAATGGCTCACTGTATGAAATCGTTTCGTATCAAAACACACCGACTGGAAACCAGCTACCAACAACCGCACTTCTTTATTCTCAACAAGGGATTGAACAGCGGAAAACCGCTCAACCGAGCTTGCCCGAATTGCTTTGTTTGCCTCACCGACAACCAAGAGGACAGGGAATTTCTCTTTTGGCTTTGCTTTGGATTGTGGAGGTCAAAATCCTTTCACTATCTCCTGAAAGGCTCCGTGATTCCATTTGTGACTATTGATGAAATCCGAAAGATGATCCGGGAAAGCTCTACCAAAGCAAGCTGCAAAGCTCAGGCATTCCAAAAGGCAATTCAAGCTCTTCAACTTCTCGATACCAACGAGCAAAAAATCAGGGTCACACTAAAGATGATTGATACTGCCAGACAAGCCATATTTTATGATTTGTTGAAAGGAACAGGTGCAGGATAGATTCCTGACCTGCCAAAAAAACAGGGCAACAAAAGCAAAATAAAGCACACTACCGCAACAGCACCCAAGAGAGAACTACCGCCTAATTCTTGAAGTAAATTAGTTGGCGAAGGGCAAATCCATGGTAAGTCCGTGTCAAGTCCAAGCAAATGTTTAACCCCTAAAAAATCGTAAAGAGATGGGAAAAATTAATCAAGGTATTCTCGGTGGCGTATCAGGCCAGGTTGGGAATGTAATCGGTGGAACTTGGAAGGGCATCGATTACCTGCGCATCAAACCTTCCAGTGTAGCGAACCCAAGAACTGAAGGTCAGGTTGACCAGCGTTCGAAGTTCTCAACTGTCTTGCGGTTCTTGCAGCCCATGACAGACTTCCTGAGAGTCGGTTTCAAGTTGTATGCTAACAAAATGACCCAATTCAATGCGGCCATGTCATACAACCTGAACAATGCAATTACCGGAGCTTATCCAAACTTCATGATTGACTATGCAAATGCATTGGTTACTCGTGGTAATCTAACCGGAGCGTCCAATGGTGCAGCCAGTTCTCCAAGTACTGGAAACGTGGAAGCAACCTGGACAGACAATTCAGGAAGCGGTAGTGCATTGGCAACAGACAAAGCTTTGATTGCTCTTTTGAATACTACCAGAGGAGAAGCAGTGTTCACCACTGCGGGACCAGCAAGGTCTGCTGGATCAGCGACCATTCCAGTGCCTTCTGAGTACTCAGGAGAAGACGTTGAAGTCTTCTTAGGTTTTGTATCAGAAGACGGAACTAAAGTCGCCAACAGCGTTTATTTAGGCTCTGTAACAGTTGCGTAAAGCGATTGGTGTTTTCCTTGAAAACCGCTTCCTTTGTGGAGCGGTTTTTTTATGCCCGTACCCCTCGATTTTTCCTTTATTATCGCTTAGTTTGACATTCCTAAGCGTTTTTTGTTGCTAATGCGTTTCTACACTTTTAGCAACATACTGATTTACAGTAATATAAAAGCATTTAAAATATTTTGTATCGGAAAATAGCCACTACAATACTGCATTTCTAAATATTTAAAGAAAGGCTTAATGTTTTGCCTAAAACCAAGCTTGTTGTAGAACAGTACTTTTGTTCAACCCCTACCGGGGCTGACCTCTTAATTGTTTGCTTTTCCGTGGGTTGAAACCCACGGTTATTGAGATTTAGCCGCTTTGCGGCAGGGATAGTCAGTGCTTATCATTTTTTGTGTTTTTTAATCAACACGGGAAGATAGAGAGCAATAGGAAACCATGGAATCGCCTCTCGATGCTCCGAAGGAGCTTTATTTCAATAATCGTGGGTGTAAGCCCACGGTAGCACTGTGCGATGCAGGAAAGCCCCGAAAGGGGTGTTATTTCTTAAGCTAACCGGCATTGATTTTAAAACACAAAATCTAAACAGCAACTGAATATCTTAGTGTTATAAAATAATTCCTTAAATATTTAAACTTTTATAAAAGGACATTGTTGTCTTCTTATAAGAAAGCGCTTGATTATAATAGAAAGCAGTATATACAAGTAAGCCCTAGAAGCTATTCAGGAAAGTTTCAGGATGAAAAAATAATACTTTAAAACATTTAATGATGAAAGCACGATTAAACTATACAGAAGTAGCCCCTGATGCAATAAAAGCAATGCTTGGACTCGAAAAATATGTTCACAATTCAGGATTAGAACGATCTTTATACGAATTGGTAAAAACGAGGGCTTCGCAGATTAATGGCTGTGCCTATTGTTTGGATATGCACACCAAAGATGCCCGTAAAGCGGGAGAAACCGAACAACGCCTTTATACCTTAAGCGCCTGGCGCGAAACGCCTTTTTACACCGAACGGGAACGTGTCGCATTGGAATGGACTGAAGCCTTAACATTGATTTCTGAAAATGATATACCTGATTCCTTGTATGATTCGGTTCGCAAACGTTTTGATGAAAAGGAACTGGTTGCTTTAACCATGGCAATCGTAGCCATTAATGGCTGGAACCGCTTGGCTATTTCATTTCGAACGGTTCCTGGAACTTATAACCCAGAAAAAAAAGTCAGCACAAATGAAAGAAATTAAAATCAAAAAAATTTATGATGAGCCCTCAGACGATGATGGTTACCGGGTTTTGGTGGACAGGCTATGGCCCCGCGGGATTTCTAAAAAAGCGGCAAGTCTTGATGAGTGGAACAAAGAAATTAGCCCTTCAACCGAGTTAAGAAAATGGTTTGACCATAAAAAAACGCGATTTGAGGAATTTTCCCTTCTATACCGCGAGGAGTTGAAAGAAAAGGAAGACGCATTGAATGAACTGCGGAAAATAGCAAAAATTGAAACGCTTAGTTTATTATATGCGGCAAAAAGCCCTGAGATAAACCATGCAATTGTGTTGAAGGATGTGTTATTGAAAGATCATTTCCAAAAATAATAGCAATAAAAATTTGATAGAGATGAACCCAAAAAGAAAAAAAGTTATCGTAGTTGGTGGTGGATTTGCAGGCATCCAGCTGGTAAGAAGATTGAACGAAAAGTTGTTTGATATACTATTAATTGATAAAATCAATCACCATCAATTTCAGCCGTTGTTTTATCAGGTAGCCACTTCGCAAATTGAACCATCGAATATTTCTTTCCCTTTCCGCCATATTTTTAAAAATAAAAGCAATGTGCTCATCAGATTGGCAGAGGTAACCCGAATATTCCCCGAACAAAATAAGATAAGTACAAACATAGGCGATTTTGATTACGATTATCTGGTAATTGCCATCGGCTGCAAAACGAATTTTTTCGGTAACAACAAAATTTGCCTACACTCCCTTACTTTAAAAACCACTTACGATGCTATAAAAATCCGAAACCACATTTTGCAAACATTTGAAAACATTACTTCAGCAAAAGAAGAAGAAAAGGGGGCATTACGAAACCTGGTGATTGTTGGTGCGGGACCTACGGGGGTTGAGCTTGCAGGTGCGTTTGCCGAAATCAGGAAAAATATTCTGCCCAAGGATTATCCCCGCATTGATTTCTCGAAATTCAACATTATTCTGGTGGAAGGAAGTAAAAACACTTTGAATAATATGAGTAAAAATGCGCAGGCGTCATCCAATAAATATTTGCAAAAAATGGGTGTTCAACTGCTTACCGAAACATTTGTTAACGATTATGATGGCGATACTCTCATCTTAAACAATGGAGAAAAAATAAATACAAAAACGGTTATTTGGGCTGCCGGTGTAACTGCAAATCAGATGGATGGGTTGCCTGAAAACTGCCTTACCCACGGCAACCGGATAAAAGTAAACAGGGTAAACAAAGTTGCCGGAAGTGAAAATATTTTTGCCATTGGCGATATTGCTTGCATGGAAACACCCAAATACCCAAAGGGCATCCCCAGCTGGCCAATGTGGCCATTAACCAGGGAGTAAACCTTGCAAAAAATATGGGTAGAATTATTCAGGGTAAAACGTTAACTGAATATGAATACAAAGACCTTGGCTCCATGGCAACCATAGGTAGGAACAAAGCGGTAGTCGATTTTCCCTTTTTCCGGTTCAAGGGATACTTTGCCTGGTTTATATGGATGTTTTTGCACCTGATGCTCATTCTCAGCGTTCGGAACAAAATAATTATCTTCATCAACTGGGCCTGGGTTTATATTACTAAAGACTCTTCGCTACGATTGATTCTCACGCAGACAAATGAATCTTGTTCTTCCGATAATATATAATTGAACAGAAATGGAACTTTCAGTAAAATAGCTATTTTATTCTCTTTTTGGTTGATTCCCCTGACCCTTGGGTTAGTTCAGCATTTGACTTGTGCATTTACTTTTTTGATACCTGCGGGCTTGCCCCGAATTAGTTCATTTTTATTATCTTCATTGCCAAGCAGAAAACTGCCATTAGATAACTCTAACATTTTAAGAATTGGACTTCTTGCTTTTTCCATGGTTTCAGAATCCAAATTCACTTCAAATTTCTCCTCATTCAGGCTGTCGTATATTTTTTGTAAATTATGTATTTTCATAAACTTACAATCATTACATCCGCATGTTGAATCAAGCGGTGGCGCTGGAATGAATGTTTTGTGTGGGTTCCGTTTCCGCATTTGATGGAGGATGCCCGATTCGGTAGCCACAATGTATTCGGTTGCAGGATCTGTTTCGGTAAACCTTAGAAGGGCCGACGTTGAGCCAACGAAATTGGCAGCAATTAGCACATGCCGTTGACATTCGGGATGTGCAATTAATTTGGCCTTTGGGTGAGTTTTTAATATGGCCAGCATCTTCTCCAGCGAAAATTCTTCGTGAAGGTGGCAAGCGCCATCCCAAAGAACCATTTCTAGCCCCGTAATACTGTTGAGGTAATTTCCCAAATTCCGGGTCGGGAGCGAAAATTATTTTTTGATCTTTTGGAATGCTTTCAATTATTCGAACCGCATTCGCTGAGGTGCAGGTAATGTCAGGCATTGCCTTAATTTCCGCTGTTGTATTCACATACGATACAACAATATGATCGGGATATTTTTCCTTATATAATCTAACCATATTAATTGGCCGAGTGTTTCTAATCTTACTAAAGAGTTGTTTTCCATGATAGTATTTTCTTGATCTTTCTATATCATTCTTTTTTGTTTGGTTGGTATAATATAAAGCGGGATTGAAGAATGTTTTAGAACTTTCTCCGTAACGCTCCCCAACACTATATCTTCCAGCCATTTCCGGCTGTGAGAGCCCATGACTATAACATCTGCATGCATGTCTTTGGCAGCTTTTAATATAGATTCCGCAAAATCACCTTCTTTTAGAAGGGTTTGAATAGTGTTATCTCCGAGGTGTTTTTTAGAATTATCAAGATAATATTGCGATGCCTGTTTTAGTTTATCAGCAATTTCTATTTGAAAAGGATCAAAATTCGTAAATCCGGTGAACCCCATTATCGGTGAATATTCCGGCGAAGAATAATACGTTGGATGTGCTATTACATGCAGCAATATAACTTTAGCATTCATTGATTTCGCCATTGAGAAACCTGCTTCGGCTACTTTTTGTGCAGTGGGATCGTAATCTAGTGCAATCAGTACTTTTTTCATCTTATTTTTATTTTTTATTTAAGGGTAATATTCCTGCCATTTCTCCAGAAATATTGACTAGCTCAGTTCCTGTAGGAATTACAATTTTTGCATTTTCACCAAGCGATACCTCAACCGCCTCTAACTTCCGCAATAATTGAGCATTACCAACAAAATATTTATCTATTTCTGTCTCCTATGGCTTAATTGATTCCATTTCATCTATCGCCAGAGCAGCATGAGCATAAGAGGCTCCTGCCCTCATTTCTGAGGCCACCCAGATAGCTTCCATAACTTCTTTTTTGCTGGCTCCTTTTTTCAAAGCCAATTTCGTATGGCTGCGAATACAATAGGGGCATTGGGTTACATGTGCCACTGCTACGGCGATAAGCTGTTTCGTTTTTTCAGACAGTTCGCCTTCTTTGAAAACTGCATTACTGAAATTGTGGAATGCTTCTGAAATTTCAGGCGCCAAAGCCACTCTTTTGTCGTAAATCTCTTTTGTTGTTTTCGGATAAAGTTGATCACTTTTCATGGCGTTTCACTTTAATTATTTATATTCCAACGTTTTAATAATAACACATTAGAAGTGTCGCTCCTGACAAAGGCAAGCCTAGCTGCTAAACAAGTCCTTTAAAACCAGAGCCTCATTATGCTCTTCATCTTTTGCAGCATAAACCAATGTCACATTTCCTTTCTTTAGCTGCTCCCTCAGAAGCAAACTCTCTTCTTTGTTCCTTTCGAGTTCTTCCAGATATCGTTTTCTGAAACCAGTCCATTTCGCAGGGTCATGGCTAAACCATTTTCGAAGTTGTGTACTTGGAGCAATATCCTTCAACCATAAATCGATTCTCGCTTTTTCTTTTGTCAATCCACGTGGCCAAAGCCTATCTACAAGGATTCTGATGCCATCATCAACTTGCGGTTTTTCATACACTCTTTTTATCTTAATCATTTTAGATCACTATTGTCCGGTAAACCGGAATATTAATCATTGTTTATGCTTTACCAAAAATTAAGCAGTGTTCTTATTTTGCATTTTCAAAAGTAAGACCCTTCCCGCTAAGCGTAGATTGTAAATAAAAGCATAAAAGGTCTAAGGGGCTAAGCGTTGATTGCATCTACGCTTTGTTTTTTTCGGTAGTCTGCCGCTTGGCTCTGCCGCTTGGTTTAACAAGAACTACCATAGAGTCTATTTTAAGTTTTTCTATTTAACAAATTCAATATCTGACTCCTCCGCCATAATCACCAATGCCTTAAAATCCTGTTTCAATTGAAGGCTATGATGTTGCCGGGCAGGAATAATGAAGGACCTACCCGCCAGAAGCAAATGCTCCGTTTTATCAATTAACAACAATGCACTACCTTCCAGCACTATCACCACTGCCTCTTGAGTACTGTAATGCAAAGGCATTTCCAGTCCGGCCTTGCCGCTTACTTGTAATACTTTGAAAGACGCCCCTGTTTGGAGCTGAACTAACTCGATCTGAGTTTTCATCATATTTTAAATTTACCTTCAAGTTCTAAAGCCTTTTTAAATAAAATATTATTTTCCAGATGAATATGCTGATGCAAATCATCTTCAAAATCTTTAAGTTGTTTCAAAGTCACCTCGTAGCTTAAACAGGCGTCTTCAGGGGTCTGATAGTTTTTTGAAAGTTCTGATATTTCAATAAAACTGTTGACTTCATCCTGATGCTCTTCCATCATCATTTCGAATGTATTTGATACAGAACCAAATGGTGATTTGGGAATAGAAGCGCTTGATGCTTTTGCCAATTCCAAACGATTTATATACGGGAAAAGCATAAGTTCCTCCTTTTGCATGTGCATAGTGAGTTCTCCGGCTGTTTTTGTAAACAAGCTATTTATTTCAAAAAGTTCCGGATGATCTTCCCCGTGAACCTTACAAATTTTCTCCAGATTCTTTTTCAGCGCGGGAATACTATTGCGCACATAGGCGTGATGCCTTTTAACAATATAGTCTGAAAGCTCTTTTAATGAAAGCTTGTTAATATACTCAGGACCGGGATCTTTTTGAGTAAGGATGAGTTCTAACTGTGAAATTAACTGTTCAGCGTCAACCCCTGCTTCTTCACAGGCTTCATAAATAGCCTTTTTTCCTCCACAGCAATAATCAATGTTGTAGTCCTGGAACAAGCGTGCAGTCTTGAAATTTGATTTTACTACCTCTTTAACAAATGAATCAGCTGAAATATTCATGGCATTTATTATTAAAATAGAGTAGCAAGATACAAAATATTTTCATAAAAGGACATTCAGGTCTTTTTGTATACAATCTTTTTATCGCAGCATTTAATCAATAAATAACACTATTGTCCTGTAAAAGCGGTTAGATTCCTTGCAAAGCTCCGCTCGGCTAGGCTTAGATTGCATCTACGCTTGGTTTTTTTCGGCTCGGCGCAGTCTTGTGTGTAAGAATATGCGTTGGGCATACCATCTCTGCCTAATAGCAAAAAACTCCAAACGCAGAATAACTGCGCCGGAGTTTTTATACTTAAAGCGGTCAACAAGTTAAGGCTCTATTTCATTGACTTCAAATATTTATAAACCTCACTTTTGGTTGAAATAATAATCTGAGTTTCATTATCAAGCGCTTTTTCGAAAGTCTCCAGACCCTTGATAAAAGCATAGAATTCACGCGCGGCTGCCGACTTATTATATGCCGAAGCATATATTATAGTGGCTTCTGCATCTGCCTTACCCATTATTTCCTCGGCATCCTTAAAGGCTCCTGATTGTATGGTTTGCAACTCACGCTCCTTCTCTCCGTTTATAACAGAAGATTCCCCCTGTCCTTCCGACCTGAACTCTTCGGCTATCCGCATGCGCTCACTCTTCATACGGTTGTACACCTGCTCACGCACCTCCGGAACGTAGTTTATCCTCTTAATTTTAAAATCGAGGATTGAAATACCCAAATCACTTGCCTGTTCATTTGCGGACTCGCGTATCATGTGTTGGATTTTGTCACGTCCAACTTCTATATGCATCAACGAATCCGAAAGTCTTTCGGCAACAATGTCGGAGGCTATTGGAGTACGATTAGTTGATCGCACCACTTCTTCAAGGTTGTGATTGGCAATATGGTCACGAGTTTCCCCATCAAGGATATCAGCAATACGCGACATTGCTCCACGCTCGTTGGTAAGGCGCATAAAGAATTTCAAGGGGTCAGTAATCTGCCAACGTGCATAGGAATCAACAAAGATAAACTTCTTATCCTTAGTAGGAATCTGGTTTGCATCTCCATCCCACTCCAGGAAGCGTTTGTCGAAATAGTTGGTCTTTTGTATAAATGGCGTTTTAAGGTTCAGTCCGGGCTCAACAATTGCTTCACCCACAGGACGGCCAAACTGAGTAATTACAACCTGTTGCGTTTCGGTAACAACAAAAACGCTGTTTAAGAGTAATATCAATGCTGCTATCAGCACTAAAACCCATATAATAATATTTCTCATCTTACAAATATTTTAGTTGTTAGCAGCCTTTGAATTCACTTGCATCTGCAGCAAAGGCAGCACATTAGAGCCATCCTGGTCGGTGATAATCTTGCCTCCCAATTTTGGCAATACTCGCTGCATAGTCTCCAGATAAATTCTATTTTTAGTAACCTCCGGCGCCTTCATATATTCCTGATAGAGAAGATTAAAACGTGTCGCCTCGCCCATAGCGTTATTAACCCGTGCGGTGGCATAGCCTTCAGCCTTTTCGATAGTTTCACGAGCCTGACCCCGGGCGTGAGGAATGACTTTATTGTATTCTGCTTTTGCCTGATTTATCAAGGTCTCTTTCTCTTGTTGTGCCTCATTAACCGCGTTAAATGCTCCTTTTACGGGATCCGGCGGGTTTACATCCTGAAGCACAACTTGTTCTACCTTAATACCAAGCGAATACTCATCGCATAATCCTTGTATTAGTTGTTCAACAGCCAGTGCCACTTCGGTACGACCCACGGTAAGCACCTCATTAACTGTGCGGTCGCCCACTATCTGGCGCATCGATGATTCTGAAATATCGCGCAGGGTCCCTTCCGGATGGCGAACCATAAAAAGATACTTGTAGGGGTCGCTTATGCGGTATTGTACTACCCATTCGACATCGGCAAGGTTCAGGTCGCCCGTAAGCATCAAAGACTCATCGGCAGTCCCTTGTTTGGTATATTCAGAGCGCACATTAGTACCTACGGTACGAAAGCCAAACTCTTGTTTTTGCTGACGTTCAACGGCCACCTTCACTACCCTCTCGAAAAATGGAATTTTAAAATTCAATCCCGGTTCGCTACTTCTGGTGTATTTTCCAAAACGTGTAATTACTCCTATTTCCTCAGGTTGAACCTGGAAGAATCCGCTCCAGGCAATAAGAACCAGGGCAATAGTGATTACAATGTTTTTAATGTTCGACACGGCCTTTTTCATATCGGGCGGAATCTTAAAATCTTTGAATTGACTTGAAGCCATAAAGTTTAGTTATTTGTTAATGATAATTATATAAAAGACTCGAGAAATTTACGAACAGCATCTGTCGTTTCCAACTTGTAAGAGGCGTTGGTATGCTTAATTCCAACTTTTATGGTAATTGCAGACTCCGGCAGCTCCCGAAACAAGTACTCATCGGTCCAATCGTCGCCAATAGCCATGATAAAGTCTGCGTTCATATTCATCAGGAATTTATTGGCAGCCGATCCCTTGTTAATACCTCCGCTTTTAACTTCCACCACCTTGTTGCCTTCCATAATTTCAAGATGGTGATTGGCCATCAGCTCGGTAAGCTCATCGCGCAGCTCTTTGCCGCGCATTTCGCCTAACTCTAGTTCAGCACGGCGGTAATGCCATACCAGCGAATAATTCTTCTCTTCGACAAATGAGCCCGGCGTACGATCAACATAGCCTTCCAGTACCGGACGAATCACCGGCATCCATGAGTTAGAGGCGTTAATCAACATTTCCCAATCTCCCCCTTCTCTGCGCAACCATACTCCGTGCTCACAAATAAGGTTGACCTTCTTCCCTTCAAACCACTTGCCCAAAGTCTCCTTATCCCGTCCGCTAATTATGGTAAGCACATTATTCTCCTTATCCGCAAGCGATTCAATGAGTTTCAAAAGTTCGGCATCGGGGCTTGCCGCCTGCGGATCATCCATAAAACCTTTGAGGGTTCCGTCATAATCCAAAAATATAGCCCTCCTGGAAGCTTTATTGTAGCTCTCAAGTATCTCTTTATTAATTGCAGGGCTAATCTTTTTGGCAAGGAAATCCTTTTGCAAGCGGTTAACGCGCTTCAAAGCACTCACGAAATCCTTAGCCCACTTATATACATCATAGCGTTTCAGGCGCTTTTGCATTGCATCAATACGCTTCAACTGTTCATCGTAGGGCATTTCAAGGGCTTGCAAAATCGCGTTGGCTGTCTCGTCCTCATCGTTGGGATTGATAATAATCGCCTCTCCCATTTCTTTAACCACTCCTGCCATTTCGCTCAGCACCATCACCCCTGTCTTATTAATTCTCGATGCAATATACTCTTTAGCTACCAGATTCATTCCGTCGCGAACCGGCGTAATCAGCGCTACGTCACTCATGCTGTATAGCTCTACAAGATTTTGGAATGGCATAGTGCGATAAAAATACCAGACCGGCGTATAGTTGATTGAGGCGTATAAGCCGTTAATGCTACCAACTAACTCTTCGACTTCGCTTTTAAGCCGTTGATAGTAAATCACATTATTTCGCGAAGGCACCGCGAGCATAACCAAAGTAACCTTTCCCACATATTGGGGGTTAAGCTCCAGAAACTTACTGAAGGCTCTCAGACGGTTTGGAATTCCTTTTGAGTAATCCAGCCTGTCAATTGACAAGATAAGACGTCGGTCGGCATCCATAACGAAGTACTTTTCAAGTTCAAGATGCACTTCCGAGCGTTCCTTTACGGGAGTTTGATGAATATGCCGGGCTGCCTGCTCAAATTTATAGTAATCTATTCCCATCGGGAAAGCATCGGCCAAAATAATCCGACCCTCGATATGAATCTCGTTAAAGACAATTTCGTAACCAAACAGACGGCGCACGCTGCTAAGGAAGTGACGCTCATAGTCGTAGGTATGGAAGCCTATCAAGTCGGCACCCAGCAAGCCTTTCAAGAGCTCATTGCGCCAAGGCAAAATCCTGAATACCTCGTAGGAAGGAAAGGGAATATGTAAAAAGAAGCCTATGGTAATATCCGGACGTTTACTTTTAATCATTTCAGGCACAAGCATCAACTGGTAATCGTGCACCCAGACATAGTCGCCCTCTTCTGAAATTTCTAAAACTTTATCGGCAAACTTCTGATTAACTGCAATGTAGGCATCCCAAAACTCAGAATGAAAATCAACATACTGCGCGAAATAGTGAAACAAAGGCCATATTGTGTTATTGCAAAAACCCTCATAAAACTCTTCCACCTCCTGTTCGCTAAGATGCACCGAATCGCAGCCTTCCTTTAGCAATAATTTGTCAATATAGTCGAGCTCTTCTTTAGACTTAGTGTCGGAGACAATGCCGGGCCATCCTATCCATTTGCCGTTAAAATCCTTATAAACAGAATTCATTCCGGTTGCCAGCCCCCCAACGCTCGGCTCTAATTGAGGTTCTTCATTGTCAAAATTAATGCTGAAAGGTAATCTGTTGGATACTATATGTAGTTTTTCCATATCAATGAAAGGTTGATTTTTAATGACTTATTTACAGAACAATCAAGTAGTACGTGATTATCCCTGGCTGTTTTAGTTGCCCCTTTAGTATGTAAAATCAAGCCCATATCTAACAAAGTTACAAAAAGCTGCGGTTTTAGACTAATTCTTTAGTCTAAAACCCGCAAAGCAATCTAGATATTTCAGGATGACACAATAGCGTGGGCTCAATATTTCATAAATAGAGCCATTTTTTATATTTTGCATTTTTACAGTTTATAAAAGCACAGATTTATGGAAAAACAATGCGAGAAGGGAATGGACTATGGAATGATTGGCAACTGCCGTAGCGGTGCCTTAGTATCAAGCAAGGGAGCCATAGAATGGTTGTGCTTACCTAAATTTGACTCCGGCTCGGTTTTCGCAAAACTATTAGACGATATTATTGGCGGCAGCTTCGAGATACTGCCCAAAAACTGTTTGGATATAAGCCAAAAATACGATGGTTACACCAATATCCTTATTACCCGTTTTAAGTGCAGGGAAGGCACTTTCGAAGTTCACGATTTTATGCCTCGTTACAAATTAGATCACGGCAATTACTACGCTCCGCCCGATTTGATTCGTTATTTCAAGCATATTGAAGGCAAGCCCGTCTTCAAAATTAAATATGACCCCAAACTCGAATATGCCAAGTATCCTACCAAAATAAAATTTCGCACTAATTATCTAAAGGCTCAGACGGCTCAGGGCGACTACGATTCAAATTACTTGTACTCAAGTATGAATGTATATGATGTGATGTGTCAACAGCCACTCACCTTGACTAAGGATGAATTCGTGCTGATAAGCTATAACCAAAAACTTTTAGATCAAACGGTTGAACGTTCTTATACCAAACTGACACGAACAAAGGCCTATTGGCTTACTTGGTCACAACGCACCACGCGCTTTGGTAAATACAACGATGTTATCAACCGCAGCGCTTTGGTTCTCAAACTATTGAGTTATCAAAAGAGCGGTGCTATTCTGGCTGCATTAACCACTTCTCTTCCGGAAACCATTGGAGAAGTGCGCAACTGGGATTATCGCTTTTGCTGGATAAGGGACGCTTCGATGGTCGTCAAGATTATGACCAGTCTTGGTCACTTCAATATGGCTCATGACTATTTAAAATTCATCACCGACATCTTACCTGAAAAGGATGAGCGTATCCAGATTATGTATGGCATTAACGGTGAAAAGAAGCTCAAAGAAACCTTCCTCGACCACTTGTCGGGCTACTGCGACAGCAAACCTGTAAGGATCGGCAATGCGGCATATAAGCAAAAGCAGAACGATATTTATGGCATTTTGATGGATGTTATATACCAGCATTTCAAGATTTTTACGGTGTCGCTTCAGCATAGCGAGGATCTTTGGACCATAACACGCAATATGGTTTTTGCTGTTGAGCGCAACTGGCAAAAACCCGACAGAGGCATCTGGGAAATTCGCCAAAGCAACAAACACTTTACCTTCAGCAAAGTGCTTTGTTGGGTAGCAGTCGATAGAGCCATCAAGATAGCATCCATATTGAAGCAGCATGAGAAGATAGAAGAATGGTCTGCCCTGCGCGACAAAATCAAGAAAGAAATCCTGAAAAAGGCCTGGAACAATGAAAAGCAGGCCTTTACACAAGCCTATGGTGAATCCGACCTCGATGCCTCCGTTTTGCTTATGGAGTTTTATGGCTTCATGTCGGGCAGCGACCCCCAATATAAGTCCACCGTAAAGGCTATACAGAAAGAGCTGGAATACAAAGGTTTGATGTATCGCTATAAAAATAAAGACGACTTTGGAGAACCATCATCAGCCTTTACTATTTGTTCGTTTTGGCTTGTACGGGCGCTTTACATGATAGGCGAGGAAGAAGAGGCCATCGAAAAATTCGACAAGCTTCTGGCCTGCGCCAATCACCTTTCATTATTTAGTGAGGATTTGGATTTTAACACCAGACGACTGTTGGGCAATTTTCCTCAGGCATACTCACATCTTGCGCTAATCGACACTGCAATGTTGCTTGTCGAAGGTAAGCTGAGTAAGGATGAGGAACTGCTGAAATCTATTCAATAATTTATTGCAACATCAGCCAATCGCCCAACATCCGGTACGATTCAGCATTGTCGTTTATCCACTCCATTGCATCGGCCGGATAACGGGTGTAGGCGATATGATAGGCCATTGCCTCGTCAAATCCTAAGCGAGCCACCTGACTAAAAAAATCAGAATAAAAAACCCATAAGCCATCAGAGGAGCTAACTTTGGCCATTTGCATGCTCTCAATCAGTCCAACAGTCTGCCTAACAAACCATGGCCCTCTTTCATCATAAGATCCGCTAAATGCTTCGGGAACAAAATCAACGCTAAAGCCCTTCCCGGCTGTTGAGACTTTTGAAATACCAAGAGTTGAAACCGCCCAACTATCATACAAACGCTCAACACTTGCCGCTACATCTGCACTGTTTAAAGCGTCCTGATGCAGAAACAGATAATAGATTAAGGGAAGGGCGGCTTTAAGGTTCTCCCCGCGGCGATACATATTCTCGCCCAACAAAAGATGAGCATCACCAAAGCCCGGACAGGCATGTATTGAGCGCAAAAGATACCTTTCACCCTTCCCGGAATCGAAAGGTATAGCAATTCGACCTGCATGATAAAGCAAAAGGCAGTCGGAAGGGAAGGCTTCAATGCCCTCTTCCATCCATTTGTCGCGCAGGCGCACATTGCCCAGTTCTTCATAAGCCAAAACGCCGGCCAGGTAGGCATCTGCGGAAGGATGTATCAGGTCTTTACGTGCTTCCACAGCATTTTCCAAAGCCCTTGCAGCGTCTCCTTTTTGAAAATAAGCAAGCGCCAGTCCACCAAGAACCTCTCCGTCTGCAAGCCCCTTTATTACAGCCTGATTAAGATATACCATTGCCGAATCGCTTTGACCCTCATCTAAAAACTCCAAGCCCCGAAACTTATACTCCTGTCCTCCTAATTGAGCTAAAGAGACAAGGCTCTGCATCATCATCAGGGCTATAATCATTATTCTTATATTCATAAATATGCCTTTGATACTAATTTACACCACAACATAACCCATTACCCATAACCCATAACTCATAACTCATAACTCATAACTCATAACTCATAACTCATAACTCAAAACCATTCACTCACTGACAACCACGGCCGCACTGCTGTGTCCGGCAAAGGACGGGGCATAAAAGCAACTTACATGAACCGGTCCCTGAACGGCTTTGCCACTATGAGACACAGTCATTTCCCATGATATGGTGTAGCGCCCTTTGGGCAGGCTGTCAACAAAAATCCCTGCTCCGGCATCGTTAATCGACAAATAATAAGCTAAGCCAGACTGATAGCGGTAGCCGGATAAAATATCCACCGGCTCCAACGTCGCTGCCCGCGGTGCATTCACGTGAACAAAATCAAGCTCTTGCGGAGTCTCGATAACAACACGCTGCATCAGTCTGTCTCCCTTTGTCAACCGGGTGTCGGCATCCACAACAGTCCATATCTCACGATTATCAACGAACTCCCTCTTCATCAGCGTTGTCGAAACATCAAGGAAGCCGCCCGCTTCAACATCAGCCGACTCGCGGAAATAGCTAAGGGAAACAGTTGCAAAAGATGGCGTATCGCCGGCTTTTTGAATTGTTATCTCTCCATATTTTGGATCTATCTCAGCTCCTTCAACAGAAATGCTTCTGTAGCCCGAGCCTGTCTCAGACAGCCTGAAGTCGATGGCTTTTCCTCCTGCCGTAATTACATCAGCCACATCGTTTGTGAAGAGCTCACGTGAAGAGGACGCCAGCGCGAAAACAGCCGAAACGGTGGCGCGCGTTGTGCCCCAGTGTTGAGTCAACTTCTGCTGAATCAGCCAATTTTCCATCCCTATTAGCACATTATCATAGCCAGAAATTTCCCTGAAAGCCTCCATTGCCGCCACATGAGTCTCGACAGGCGACTGATACCAGTATGGGCCGTAGGGCAACTTAAAATACCGCGTTGCCCCCTCTTCAAGAAGATACTCTTCAAGTGAGCTTAGCAAGGCAGCTGCCTCTTCATCATTCGCACTGCGCTGCAATACAATCGCGGCATACGCCATTATACGCGGAGATTCGCGAGGCAGTTTTTTCTTCAAGATATCAATCCAGAAGGATACTTCAGAGGCATCCATCTTGGCTGCATCAAAGCTCAGGGCATAGAGTTTATATATTACATCAGAAGAGACTCCGGCAACATCCTTATTATTTATAACAGCCTTTTCATAGTCTTCCTTCTGCTTCCTGAGGCGAGTTAACAGCCATCGCGACGAGGCCTCAATCATCTCCTGAGCCTCATTGTCCCAACTTACTCCCATCTTCTGCAAAAAGCCAAAGCCTGCAAGGATATTAATGGTAGTCTGCTCTGAAGGGTACATACCGCTAAACCAGGGCCAGGCTCCATCGGATAGCTGCATTTGCTTCAAGAGCTTAACAGCAGAGTAAATCTCGTTGTCGAGATGACCATCTGCCACCAATGAGGCAAAGGCTCTGCGGCGCTCGCTGTCACTCTGAGCCTTGTTGAGCCAGGGTGTTGCAGTGAGAAATGCCGATTTGAGTTCCGGATTCTTCTCAAGAGCCGACAACAGGGCATTTTCATCACCGGGAAGTTCTGCTTTCCAAACATTAAGCACACGCTCTATCTGAGGGTGTTGCTTAAAGATTTGCCTAGCCACAGAGGCTGAAAAGAATCGGTTAAATATCTGATCAGCGCTTTCATGCGGCTGTTGTCCGAGCCATGGCAAAGCTGCCAGAACCTCCCATGCTACATTCTCAGTATAACTAAAAGTGAAACCTTCAAAATTCTCAACTTCCCCGTTGCGCAAGACAGGCATAATAAGCTGATGACTTCCGGCACTTGTAAGCATCAAAGGCTTAGTCTCGGTGACCAGAGTTTGCGACGGCAAGACCGCTATTATATGCTTTTCAGCGTCACTTAGCTGAGCTGAAGAAGCCTTAACAAGCACCTCGAGAGCCTTAAGTCCTTTGGGCACATCAATTTTCCAACGAACAACTGTGCTACTTCCGGCCTCTGCTTCCCATAACAATTCTTCATAGCCATCCGGATTAATAGTCCTGCCGCTTGTGGCATCATTCACCTCCAGGCTGGCCATGCCTCCCAGTTGTATATCGCTACTATTCAGTACACTAACAGCAAGCCAGAGCTGATCGCCTTCACGCACCACCCGAGGGATATTAGGCACTACCATCAAATCGCGGGCAGATATTATCATCTGCTCCACATTGGCGCTTAGCCCGTCCTTACGGTGAGCCAGAGCCATAAAGCGCCAGCGGGTAAGGGCATCAGGCATGCTAAATTCAAATTCTACAGTTCCATCCCCTGCGCTTACTAAATGAGGCAGGAAGAAGGCTGTCTCTGTCAGATTCGTACGTAAAGGAGTCGCCTCTTCTGAAGCCGCTTCTTTGGCTCCGGATTCCTGACCGATCATAGGAGCTACATCACTCTTAACTCCACCGGTAACTACCACACTCTCGGCTAATTCAAATACGGCATCGTTATCTTCAACAATGCTTAAGGATTTCATTCTGCCTGAGCGCTCCATAATAGGAGGAGCATATCCCCAATAAATCTGATACTCCCAGAAAAAGGAAGGATAAGCAGCCGCAGAGGCTCCTCCTGAATAGTAGTTATAGTTTCCGCCTTGATTGTAATAGTTAAAAGATTCCCACTCCCACATAGGCCTTTGACTATAATAGTAATATGATCTATCCATGCTCAAGTCGTTGGCCTGGTATAAATCCAGTGCTGCATCATACATTAAAGCCAGCACCTCGCCATTGGCGGATTTATTATTAGCATCTTTAAGCGTAAGAGTCCACTTTTCCTTATCGCCGGGCTTAACTTTATCACGAAATTTAGAAAGCTCCAGGGTCATACTTTTAGACGGATCTTTAAGCTGCACAATTTCCTGAGAAGCCTCAATCCGGTTGTTCTTAATCAAAAAGGCCTGTATCCTTATCGAGCCTTCAAGGCTTTTATCGACGGGCAAAGATATTCTATGCCACTTCCCGGCCGGAACCACTGTCTCGTTAATCAGCTCCTGACTGCCCGACACTGCATAAAGCTTCACTTGCGCATCCTTATATATCGAACCCACGATAAATTCAAGCTTCTCGCCGTAAAAAGCCTCCGGCTTACCAGTATTCACCAGAGTAAGAGCTTCTCCAAGGGTATAATTTGCCTGAGAAGGATTGATAAGCGTAAATCCTGACTCAGATTTAACTGTATCGCCACTAATATCAATGATTTCTGCTCGCAAACGATAATAACCCGTAACCAACTTGTTCGTCACTCCTATTTTCTTTTCTTCACTTCCAAAAATCTCCCAGGTTCCACTGCTTATAAGAGCCTCTACAACAACTTCCTCGTTCTCAGTTTGGGTTTTGTCCCACAATACAGTGTCGGCCTTTTGCCAATATGGACGTACGGGAGCTTTGGAGGGCGACTTTAACTTTTCAAGATGGTAGGATACACTTCCCTTTACTCCCTGGCCTGAATGATTCATCAAAGAGATATTTACAGGCACTGAGCTGATGGCGCTTCCAACCAAGGTAGAAGAGATAAAAGAACTCAAGTGATATGCCGTTTTATCAATGGTAAGCGAGGTACTTGCAGAGCGGGTCTCACCATTCTGATCGCTTATATCAATTTCCACGAGATAGTTATAATAGGGAAAGTAGTTCGATTTTATATTATCATCACTTGCAACAAAGCTTATATCGACCTTACCCTCACTATTGGTGCTTGAACTCCCCGAGGCAATTATCTTCGGACTAAGGTAAAAACCACGCCTCCACAAACCGCTGCTTCGGCTAACTTTCCATTCTACCCTTGCATCTGCCAGGGGAACTCCGGTCAGGGTAATTGCAGATGCCCTAAGGCTTATTGAATCGCCAACAACAGCAAGGTCTTTGAAGGGCTCAATACTTAGCTCAAAACGAGGACGCTTGTATTCTTCCATCGAAAAGAAAGCGGAGCCGTAGGGAGTCTCAATTGAGCACTGCCCCGTAAGGCCGCTTGATGGAAGGCTGAAAGTGCCCGAAAACGACCCAAAATCGTTACTTATAAATGACTGACGCGCCAATTCCCTGCCATTTGCATCGCGCAAAGTGAGATATGTGCTGTGCCCCGCCAATGCCGAGCTGCTCTCAACATTCTGCTGCATCAGGATAGCTTTAAAATGTACTCTTTGACCTGGTCGATACACCTTTCTATCAGTGAAAACAAAAGCACGGTTAACAGCAACAGGCTCATCAACTGCCTTAGTTCTC
>ENA-UOOK01002598-UOOK01002598.1-fermentation-metagenome-genome-assembly--contig:-NODE-2598-length-21827-cov-8.711005_pt1 | contig 21827 bp, 12 predicted proteins | sample MGYA00245777_ERZ724023 | MGnify/ENA primary metagenome ERZ724023 (study PRJEB28704, sample SAMN03018312) | fermentation metagenome | biome: anthropogenic terrestrial biome; feature: soil; material...
TACGTCGTCCAAATCTGTTTAGCTTACAGCCACAAATAGGACAAACGTGTTGCTCCTCGCTCTTAACAAGAAAAACACCAGAGGGGTTCTCTTCTAGAACATATTGTGTTATAATAATCATGTTTGGGGGGGGGACGTCTCGTGTGCTGCTGTCAACAGCACACTCAACAGAGACGTCCTTTCCTTTCTGTAGACTTTTTAGAATTGCGCGGCAAACCCTCCTCCCTAGGGAGGAGGGTTTGTGTTAATTGTACCTTATGCGTTTCTTATCTCACTATGATCATATCATCTATTGACATTATATACCATCAACCTTGGACAGGCAACCCCGTTAGCTCTGTGTTACTATATTCTAGCTCTAACAGGTAAGCTTATTTTTTTGCTTTAACAAAATCGATAAGTTCTCCAATAGTCGTAAAAGCCATGGCAACAACAGTATCTGCAGCACCATAATAGATTGCTAGTCTTCCAGTTGGCGCATCACAGAGAGCTGCACAGGGAAAGACAACATTTGGCACATCGCCCATACATTCATAACTCTCCTGAGGAGACATCAGATACTCTGAACTGCGATTAATTACTTTCCAGGGCTCGTCCGGATCTAAAAGTGCAGCGCCGAAACTATAGACAAAACCATTACATGAGGTGAGCACCCCGTGGTAAATAAGGAGCCACCCTTCTGTTGTCTCAATAGGCACAGGTCCGGCTCCGATCTTAGTTGACTGCCAGCCGGCTGTAGCCTTCATTACAAGTCTATGCCGCCCCCAATAAGTAAGATCCGGACTTTCACTATAATAAATATCCCCAAAGGGAGTATGACTATTGTCGCTAGGCCTGCTCAGCATCGCATAGTTTCCATTTATCCTTTTGGGAAAGAGAACCCCGTTTCTATTGAAAGGAAGGAGGGCATTCTCCATTTGGTAAAACTTTTCAAAATCGAAGGTGTAAGCAAGACCGATTGTGGGGTGGTTATGATAGAGATTACACCAGGAGATATAATATCTATCCTCTATAAAACAAACTCGGGGATCATAGCCGCTCACATACTTTATCTCAGGATCTTCGCAAACAAAGAAAATGGGCTCTTCATCAATTACCCAGTCCACACCATTTTCGCTAAATCCTCTATGCAGCTGCATATCACGAGCTTTGTTATCACAGCGGAAAACCCCGGCAAATTTCCCTTGAAAAGATACTACCGCACTATTGAAAATGCTATTGGAGGTGGGAATCAAATCCCTGGGAATAATGGGGTTTCTCTTGGAACGCCAAATAATGGCCTCAGAACCCTGTGGCCTTTCTTCCCAAGGTATATTCGGCTGTGGTTGACCAATTACTCTAACTTGATTTTTCATATCTGCTCTCCTCGTCATTTTGTGTAGATAATTAGCAGTTGCATGCTGAAATGATCTTGCGGTGGCGGATCTCCTCTAGCAATAATTGCTCGGTGTTACTGCGATAGACCAAACGGGTTTCTTCTAGCTCAGGAAGGGATGCTACCTGACCGCTCAAGTATTGTTCAAGCCTCTCTCGAGTTGAATGTAGGCGGGCTAAGAGACCCCCGTAGCGCTGATCTATAACCTCCCAGCCAAAGGGCTTATAAGCATAAAGCCACTGCTTCATGTGCAGCTTCCGTAGCGTGTCCACCCGCTCCACCAAAAGAGGAATTTCCTCTGAGACGATCTGAGCCAGTTTTTTTGTATCCCCAGCCTTGTAATAGTTAAGCAACCTTAGCCCCAAATCAGCTTTTAAGGCTAAAACAGCTGCCAAAGCCTCAGCCACACCAAAAATGTGCTGCCAATCCGGCTTTTTGCAATTGTATTCATGATAGAGATTTGCCAGGGAACCATAATGCTCTGCTACAGGAATATTTTCAATATGGCACTCGAATAGTCCTAGCAGAGGATCCTGCCAAAGCAGATACTTTGTTGGATTTTCGCTTCCTGTCAGATGCACACCGGGAAGCTGTTCGAACAGGCCCAAATCCATGAACTGTTCAAAACATGCACCTGTGCAAAACTCAAAACGTTTTTTCAAATCTTCCAGTTCAACTTGCTCCTGCCAACTATGCTCTGCGTAAAGCTGCAAACCCAATAGTGCTGTGTAATAGTTGTTCTCCGCCCCATCGTCATTCCACATTGTGGCAAAGACCTCTCCTACCCCTTCTTCCTTACAGGCAGCTAGAGCAGCATTCGTTGTTTCAAAGGTAAAGCGATAGTTTGTAATGTGACCTGTCCAGGTCCAAATACCGCCTGCAAAAATAGGCTCTTTGCCCATGGCCCTGTGTCGACGAATGAAATCCCGATAAAATTCTGTTTGGCTATGATAATAATCCCAATAGATTAATTGGACGTTTTCCGGAATTTTAACCCCCGGGGGCAGTCGACTCTCTAAATCATAGTAGTCTGCTGTTTCGGAGCCAAGGCGAAAGAACATATCCCCCCACATCATAGGCTCAAGACCCAGCTTCTCTGCCAGATCTAAAACCCTTCTAAGGTGCTCCATCATAAGTTGATAGCGGTCTTTATAACCGTTAAGATCTAAATAGCGACCCAGGCCTAATTTGTGTGCCTCATCCATACCAATATGAATCCTTTTGGTACGGAAAGGGGCACAGGCAGTGGTGATAACCTTCTCTAAAAATTCATATGTCGGCTCTGATTCCAAAAGCAAAATTTCTTCCGTATCGCGAAGATAATTATACTCGGGCCATTTGAGGATCTGCTCCAGATGTCCTAAAGTTTGGATACAGGGCACAATTTCGATCCCCAGTTTCGCTGCATAATCATCCAAAGCCTTGAGCTCATCTGTGCTATAGCGACCGCGTAGATAACCAAAATATGGCTCGTCGGGCACTACAAAGGTATCCTCTGTATATAGTATGAGCATGTCGAGACCCATTAGGGCCATTTTTCGAAGAAAAAACTGTACTGTCTCAGGCTTCGCCACTGCATTGCGCGAGACATCAAACATAGCCCCGCAGGTTTTAAAAAAAGGTTTTTCCTGAAGAAAGAATTCTTCCCTGTCAATATTTTGCAGGAGTAGACTTAAGCCCCAAAAAAAATGAACAGGCTTTTCGTAGCTGATTTCTGCTACGTTCTTGGCTCTCCTAATTGAGAGCCCAGGAGCAGTCCTACAAACCTGAATCTGCAGCCCACCGCCGAAAACCAAACCCAGTTCCGGTGCCAAAAGCTCGAGACCTGCTTCTAGCTCCTGGAGCTCCCCGCTAAAATGTAGTTCCATGTCTATCCACCTCAAACCACTAGGTTAGTTGAAAACTTGCACCCTTTTTATTTGACGATTAATTGTGTTACCCGTTATCGTTTCAATAAGAATGAGGTAGATACCATTTCGTACTCGCTCCCCTGCTTTGTTGGTACCTGGCCATTTGAGCTCATAGTTTTGATTTGCCCCTATGGGGAGCTGGTGTTCCAAAGTCTCTACAAGCTTACCATTCATTTGGTAGATTGATACAGATAGTTTAGCATCCAAGGCACACGTTAAATAGATGCTTAGCTCCTCTTTTCGATATGGAGAAAAAGACTTCGGACTGATGTTTACATATAAGTCTAAAGGCAAATCGTGCTTTTCTAAATCCAAAAGCGCAAATTTCCCCACAATGCTATAGGGACTATTTACCCCTGATGCATATACAGCTTTTACGCGCCAGAACCAAACACCCTGCCCTAAATCTGAAAGGGGGAAGGTAACAACAGCGCTTGGCTCCTTTACTGTTGTTATTTTTGTTCCAACTGCAAAAGTTGGATCTGAGGATAGTTCCAATACATATTCTGATAATGTATCCCCTACTGCATTTACACCAAACCATGACAAATTCAACTGGCCGCTCTGAACAGGAATACCATCTAGTGGACCTTTGGCAGTAGGAGCCGGTGCTGTTTCTAAAGTAAGCTCCACGATAGGACTGCTAACGGATTCATTTAATGCTTTATCTAAAGAGGTAACAGCATATTGATATCTTCGCCCGCCAACTCCCGATACATCTAAGAATTCATTTTGGTCCTCTTTAGCGGGAGCAACAGCAATTCTTACTCCGTCTTTTTTCGGATCACCGCTTTCGGAGCGATACACTGCATAAAAACTTGCCAGATCGTCATCCTCTGGAGCCGCCGGGGCCATAGGCCAGGTTAGCAGAACTGCACCCTTTGGTATTTGCTTATCTTGTGGCCCTTTTCCCTGCCAGGCAACTAATTGTTCCGGCCGCTGCGGTGGAAACTTGTCTGCCTCAATGCTCACTTCATTACTTAATGCAGGTTCAACGCTTAGGTTACCACGCTTATCCATGGAAACTATAGCATAGTAGTATTGCCCGCTAGGCATTCCTCGATCGTAGAATACACAGTTTTCAAATTGAGGATCACCTTGCAGTATCTCTCCTACCAACGAACCTTCCTCCAGTGATTGCCGGCCAGAGAGGCGGTATATTTTATAAGCAATAGCAAGATCACCATCTGCGGCAGGCTCTTCCCGTGTCCAGGAAATAGAGACTAGACCTGCAGTTTCAACCTCTGCCACAAAATTACCAGGGGTATTGGGAGGGGTAATATCGCTTTTTATGCCCACAGTAACCGGCGATGAACTATATCCATAGGCCTCTTCCCAGGTAACAACTTTATAGTAGTTATAGTCATAGCTTTGCTCTAAGGTATCCACAAAAGATGTTTGAGCAGTGGAGCCAACCAAAGCGGATTCATTTAAAACAAAATCCAAAGAGCTGCCGCGGTAAATCCTGTATTCAATTCCCGCTTCTGTCGCTGCATCCCAGGTTAATTTAGCACTACCCACCCCAAGATAATTTATTTGCACATTCTCAGGTGGATTTAATGCCTTATCCAATTGGAGGTTAAAGGAAAATGATAAAGGAGTTCCCAGCATTAGCTGTGCTCCTTCGGAGAAAAGCAAAAAGATCGAATTCCCCCAACTTGTCCAAGGCTGGATCATCCATCTAAAATTAAACCTATCCTCGGAAATCCGCGCATAGCCATCCAGCAAGTCAATGTCGGCACTTTTCTGCTGCCCCAAATCCATAACGCTTTCCCCGGCATCAACCCGGGCCAGCGAATAAACTGACTTGCCGGCTCGCAGATATCTTCCTGTTCCAAATTCCCCGGGCATAATAATATTGATATAGCCCCGAGCCAAATTAATGGTTCCCTGAGCTTCAAGCATATAAGTTATCCGATAACCTTTTTCTACTCGATCCCATAGCTGGGTAACAAGCAATTTATTGCTGCTTTCCGGATCAGTCAAGCTATACTTGTATTGAACCTGTTCTCCCATTACCTTAGGGTACCCGGCCAGCAAAATCGCTTCACTTTGCCCCCACCATTGCCCACGGGAGGAATGGAATTCCAACTGAATTGTAGAGATTAGAGCTTTCTCATCTTTAGCCTTTACAACTCCAATGCCCTGATTATTAGCGTTTATATAATTATATTTATCCTCATAGCGAGGTTCAGCAGCTAAAGCAATACCTAAACAAAAAAGCAGCAGGTACGTCCCGATAAACACAAGCAGGCTGTTTTTACGCAAGACCAACACCCCCTATTACAAAATCTCTCTTTCAAACAACTAACTTGGAGAAACATTTGTTTTGCGCAAGTAAAGCGAGGAACAGCCCGCTTTACACATTTCTCCCAGCGCTAAAACCACTTTGACAGAATAACCCAAAACCCGTTGTCGTTTTCCACATACTTTTCCCGAATGGAATCATAGTAACCCTGATGCGGTAAATTAGGGTTCGTGTAAACTAAGCTGACCCAGATTCCCCCCGGGGTAGAGTAGTTTCCTCCACATTTGAAAAAGTGCTGTTTCTTATCGGCCTCGTTTTCAACCCGATACCCCGCATAAAGATTAAGTCCTTTTATATACTTTTTAAGTGTTATTTCTTGGCTGGCATAGGGTTGCGCTTGGATTGTGCCTGCTTCATATAAGTAATTTAAGGTTAGAGGTGAACCCAAAATCCCGACAAGAGGCCTTTCCACACCTGCTGAAGTTGCCTGCCAAAGCACGCTTTTTTGAGCCCCCTCAAGAAACTTAACTTCTTCGAGGCGCTGCTCCCACTTAAGTGTAATTTTGTTCTTACCAGCCCAAATAGTTCCTTGGGCGAGCATCCTTTCTCTGAGAGGGTGATTTTCTTGATTCATGAGTTCGTAGGTTTCCGTTAAACTTCTCAGGGAGAGGGGCCCATAGCTGTAATTTGCATCAAGAGAGTAACCCTGTTTTCCTCTGTTATTATCAACCCAGTTCCCTTCAGAAAAATATTGAAGATCCCAATCGTATCCCCGTGAGGTTTTATCGTGATAACGCGGTTTAAAATCCTGGTTGCAATACCATCTGGAAAAGTCTACATTCAGGCCCTCAATGAGATTTTTCTTTTTTAGATTGACTGACCAGGAACCGGGCAACTCTTCATTTTGTTTATCCAGAACGTTTAAGACGCAATTGAGATCTATGGTGTTTAATAATTGGTAGTCAGCCTCAACCGATAAAGCTTGCTCCTTCAGCGGCCCCCTGCCGTCCAACTCAGCTCTTCTTTCCCAAATTGCGATTGTTGTGAGATCCAAACCTACTCCCAAAAGTTCGCCCTGTAGTTTTGAAGCTGCAGTTGTTTCGTTGGTATTCCAGGAAGCAAAGCTTTTATTCTTCCAACCCCAATACTTTCCTTCCAAAGAAATCCCCTGGGGAATAACCCAGCCACCTACGCCGGAGTATCCCAGCATCGCGATATATGGCGAATACTGAATATCCAAGCTGCCGAACTCCATCGTGGAAATTGGCAAACCGGGCACTGGATTATAGAGGGTAATGGTCAAGTTCTTGTTTTTAAGATTTATATGCCTTTGTTTGTCGCCATCGAAGGGTATACCATCACCTTCCCAGCTGTCGTAGAAACTAATTACACCCGCTACAGGCTTTGAAATATATATAGTTGGGTACAAGCCTGTGCGATTTCTACCGACCAAACCTGTCTCCGGTTGGTATTCTATTTGTCCTTCTGCAAAACCCCTTACTCTAAAAGGGACAGCTTCTCCTTTCGGAAGGATGCCGGGGTCTCCTAAAAGAGCTAAATCATCAAGCCAGAGTTTTCCTTTATCAAGGCTTGAGGCTTTTATAAAAACCCGGGCAAGGGCTGCATCTACAGGCGGCTCCACCATTGTGCTAATTTGTTGCCAGCTATTATTCATTATTACATCCGCGAGAGTATACTCTTCCAGCAACAACTCCCCTTCGCTTTTATACCAGGCGATACCCAATTTTACTTTCGGATCATGTGCACCGCCTATGGTATACCAACCGGATAGTTCATATTTTTGATTTGCGACGGGAAAATAATCGGAAATTATGCCAGTATCATCTACACTTAAATCGGTGAGGGTTATTGCCGTAACTCCACTTCGCGTATGGAAGTTATCAACAGACCAAGTTGCAGCAGATTCACCCCCTAGCTTCTGCCAATTTTTCGGGAAGGGCTCACCTATAATAAACTCCGAAATCTTTATCCAATCCAAAGGATTTGTTCCGGTAGCGGTGTTAGCCATTTTCTTTAAAACTAAGGTCTTTATCTCTTTGTCTGTTTTAACTAACTTCCTGGACGTATGAAACTTTTGATCGCCAAATATCGGCAGACTAAAGAGCAAGGTATGGTTGCCACCTGCTTCATCGTAAAGGCTGCTTGCGGCTGCCTGGGAGCTATCTCCGAAAGTGCGTACCTGAATTATATATTCACCGGGCTTGAGGGGTTTCGGTAGGCGAAATTCAACATATTGCCACTGGTTCATTTCCCCCGGCAGGATACAAGCCTTTCCTCCCGATGCACCATCGAGCCTTCTGGCGTAATCCGGAAGAACGTCCTCTAGCTCGATTGTAACCGGATCCGTATTGAGCTGCTCAAAGTCGCCATTGGGTAGCAGATTAATATTGGCTGCATTGATAATGCCGATGCACAGAATCATCAAGAGCCCTTGCAGCCATGCAACCTTCAATTTTGTATTGTTCAAGCTACTGGCCTCCTTTCTGCTAAAATTCAAAGCCAACACTTAGCTCAAGCAAGTTATCTTCTCCTATATATTCTTTCCCATAGCGATCGTATAGCCCGTTATCTTCGCTATTTGGTGTTGTCCAGTTGGCCAAAATACTCAAACCTGAGGGAATCCTCCAAGCCAATGATGCCCTTTTATATAAAATGTGATCTTTTCCGGTTAAAGCATAATTGTTTCTATAGGCTAGCCCTACTTTTGCACCCAGCCCTACAAACTTTCCTTCCTGGATTTCATAGGCTAAGAATATATTACTTGTGGTTCTATATTGGGACGTATTGAAAAGATCTTCATATTCGTAGCTACCAACCAGACTCAAAGCGTATTCACGCTCTACCAGCGGCCTTTCCACTTCACCTTTGAGAAAACGAGTAGTATATTTGTTGCTGCGTTGATCGGCTGTACGTACATTCTGCTGCGAAATCTGCTCAAATAGACCACGAAAGGTGTTCTTGCCAAAGGGTACTTTGATCCTGCCATCCCATAAATCAAAATTATTGTTCGCAAGGTTCGTTCCTAAAACCTTGAATTGGTTAAAACTGCATGTAGCCTCAAGCTCAGCTATTTTTGCATCTATTGCTACAAAGGTACCTTGCTTTCCAATCCGATAGCTTCCTTGAGGGTCATACATCTGCTCATAGGTTCCATAGATTACCCCAGGTAGAGTCGTTAGGGAATCTATAGGGTTCCAACTTAAAAGTTTACCATATTTATCGTAGCGCGGCCTGCGATCGCGATACTCGGGATCAAAGTTCGGATCAATATATTGGTATCCCACTTTTGTAGTAAGGGGTCCAAACTTATAGCCGAATTCCACCAAGGAAAGGCGTCCTTCGGACGAAATAGCTTTCGGTAGGGTATCTATAATTGTGCCAGCTCCATTATTGAAGCTTACCAGATAATTGTATTGCCTCCTGTTAAGGCCCCATACTGACTGGAGCGAAAAGTTATCTGCCTGTTTTTTTTGTTCTAAGACAACTGTCTGCTCCTCCATTTTGTATCGGTCCGACTCTGAATCGGAAATAAGTTTATCTACATTTCCCACGAAGTTCACAGAGGTGAGAAGCAAGTTATTCTGCTCCTTGCCCAAGTTGAGACGTGCAGCATAAACTTTCCCATTGTTCTTCAGGTTAACTCCAGAATTTAAATCATCCCACAGCTCACTATGATAGCGGCTTGAATTGCCGGTATCCCAAAAAATACCCAAATCTAAAACAGCGTTGAGATTTTCGAGAACACCTATTCTTTGCAGCGGCAAATTAAAGCCGAAAAGCGCAGCGCCGCGTTTATGCGGATTCACCATTTGCCCGTTATACCAAAGGCTATCATCTACACGGAGGGCATAATCGGAATAGTTGATCTCAATGTCTCCTACAGTATACAGAACGTTATTGCATCCGGGGTAAAGAGGAGCTTTTGTATAAACAGTAACGCGATCAACTGTAACATCGTAAGTACCTACCTCTGAATAAATCGGTAGCCAATTATCACCACTGCCAAGCCCTTTAATTCCAATCTTCCCATGGATATTATCGCCGAAGTCCAAAAGGCTATTTAAGTGTAGTTTCCTCTCAACCTGCCAAAATTCTTCAGGTGTGAATTTTGCTCGCAATGCAACTGACCCATTTACAGTTAAATCAATTTCGGCTGAAACCGGGAGGATAGATAGCCCCAAAAGAAACGCGATCAAAATAAGCTTGCATCGTTTCATTTAAAATCCTCCCCTGAAGTTATATTTGAGGGCCAGCAAATGATTATCGCCAAGGTTATGGGGCTGATATGCATAATCCACCTCAAAACCTTTGTTTTTAATTGTCAACCCTGCGGTAAAATCTCCTTCCTTCCAACCGGCCCGGATTGCAAGTTGTTCAGAATACCATTTCTCAACTCCAATTCGCCAATCATCGGACTTGAAGCCAGGCTTCAAATTAGTGAGATTAGCTGTCACTGATAATTGATTGGCTAAATGAACACTGACTCCACCTACCAGCTTGCACTGAGGAATCTCGTTATAGCCCTGATTATAATTGGTACTTGCCACTGCATTCTGGGCCACAAGTCCCACTTGAACTCTAGTGTAAGGCTGCCACAGAAGACCAAGATCTCCCACTATCGCCTTTCCGTCTCCGCCGAGGGATTTCAAAGTACCATAGCGCAATGTACCCCCTAGATTAATGTTTTCTTTTGGCGCTAATGCTCCGGATACTTGAAAAGACTGCTCTAAATATTCCAGTTCCGGATCAAAGAGGCGATTGTAAGCAGCACCGATTGCAACGCTTTTTATTTGGATCTTTCCGCCGAAAAAATTACGTGCTATGCCTAAACCATATTGATCTACGTTAGAGAGTAAGAGACTATCTTGACAATTTAAGATCCCTGCGGGATTGTATGAGAGGGATTCAATTCCGCTTTCGGCAAACATCGCGCCTCCCATACCATAACCCCGGGCTCCGCTCTCCCAAGGTTCAAACTCTGCCAAAGCTGTTACCGCCAACACTGCCAATAGAAGTATTGCTTGCACTGTAGTGAACAGATTTTTTCGTTCTAACATCTTAAAAATACCCCCTTCAATCATTTATCTGGTTACTTGAAAACGAGTAATCATTTTGGCAGGCCTATTGTGGGCAGTCTTCAATTCTACTTCTAAAAGGTAGATACCCCTCGGTACAATTCCGTTCGCTATCCCATCCCACTTAAGCTGGTGATTTTGCAGGAGATCAGCTTCGCCTTTTGCCATTTGAAATACGTTATCTAAAAGTACTTTTATCAGACGCCCGCGCAGGTCATAAAGTCTCACTGTAATATAGCCATCTTCTTGCAAGACATAATTTACAGTGAGCTCTGATTTAGTTGGATTGAAGATTTTCGGGAAAACCTCTACAAAGGCTGTTTGCAGTTTTGCCTCATCGGTTTGCACACTCTCAAAAACACCCAGTTTGCTAAAAACAGTTACATCGGACTGATAAATAACTTTTACCCGCCAATACCACTTGCCCACGGCTAAAAAGCTACCATAGCTGAACTCTGTATCGGTTAAAAGTTGGCTTTGCCAAAAATCCTCTGTAAAGTTAAGATCCTTTGCCAGTTGAAGATGGTAGCCAACTATAGTGTCCCCCGAATACTCTTGTGGTGCCTTCCAACTGAAAGAGGGCATCTGATCTATCACTCCTGCGCCGGCGATGGGAGCGACCAGCTCCGAGCCATAGGTAACCAATACCTCCACGGCACTCCCGGCTGATAATGCAGCAAGGGATTCGTTACGTGCCTTATCTAAACTGGCCACTGCATAGTAATAGCTCTTCCCGGGAATACCTTCTGTATCGACAAATCTCTGGGGGCTTCCCGGCTCCCTAGAATCAGCCGGCACAACCCATCTGGCTCCACCTGGCTTTTCCCATGAACCAACCGGATCTTCCTGCAGAGAACGGTAGATCACATATTCCTCTGCTAGATCATCATCTTCAGCTGCCTCTGGCGCTACCCAAGATAAAATAACTGCGCCTAATATGCTGTTTTCATCAACACCTAAACTCTCTAAACCTATAGGTGGTTCGGGCCTTTCGGGTTTGATGTTATCTGCCTGGGCCACAATTGAATCGGTGTATTCCCAAACACTTTCATTGTCACTATCATCTACAGCTACAATCGCATAGCGATAGCTTTGAGAAATCGCAACTTCATAATCCCTCCAGATCATAGTGGAGCCGGGGTCATTTGTAAATCCAGCATCTTCACTATTGATTTCACAATAGGGTGTTTGGGGAAAATCCCCACCACCGATTGCCCGATAGATCCTATAGCTTGCAGCTAAATCTCCATCTAGGCTATGAGCTTCAGGAGGAGTCCATTTCAGTTGGATGGCACCTGAGGATTTTGTCTCTACAAGTGTTGGTTTTTCAGGGGGAATATTGTCGCTCCCAATACTTGCCAACACAGGTGCTGAGCTATATTTATAAACCGGATCCCAGGTGATGACTTTGTAGAAACTGGTTTTATTATTCTGATCCATGGTATTTACAAATTCAGTGCCATCGGTGGTACCAACAAGAGTGTCATCGCCAAGAGAAAAATCCGCCTTCCCTCCACGATAAACTCTATAGGATGGGTTGGGATCGCCCTCTGCCGGCTCCCAAGTTAGTTTAGCAACACCTAAACCATCGTAGCCGATCTGAAGATTTTGCGGAGGGTTAAGCATATGATCTAATTGAATTGTATAAGAGAACGAGAATTGACTGCCTGCCTCAAGTTCTATAGGCTCACCAAACAGTAAATATAAAGACATTCCCCAGTTTTCGTAAAACGTAATTCTTCCCAGAAGTTTTGGATCAAGATTTGTGAGTCTGATAAACCCGGAGTCTGACTCAATTATCGCTTCGTCGAATTTACCTATTTCTATGTTACCATTGGGTATGTCAGATGCGGTCAGCGAGATCTTTTCATCTCCAACATATAAATATCTATCTGAAAGGGAATTGCCCACCAGCAAAACGTTTACAGAACCCCTGTTGAGAGTGACCTTCCCTTGGGGCTCCATATTATAGGTTACAAGAAAGCCCTTCTCTACAGGCGCCCAGATCTGAGTCAAAATTATTTGATTGCCACTTCCCGGATCGTTTAATGTCATCTTGACATGCCAATCGTTGCCCTCTTGTCTCGGATAACCATCAACTAAAGCTCCATTTTCCTGTGCATACCATTGCCAACCGGAAGACTGCATTTCTAATTGAATTTGCGAAGAAATATTCTTACCGTCCTTGGTGGTTATTCTAGACTTTCCTAAGTTATCGAACACATTGATGATATTATACTTATCTTCAAAAAATGGGTTAGCATAAATCTTGGCAAACCCGATGCTGAGCACCAACAGAAAGATTATTAAGCTTACTTTTTTCATATTTCCACCCCCACGATAATACTATTTAAGACATTTCTAAACCCCATGAAAAAGCTATTTTATTCTTTAAGTTCGATGGTATAGCCAAAAGTAAATTCATCGCCAATCTTGAGCTCTCTATAACTTGCAAAGTCCAGCCAAATCCCATAAGCGAATTTTTCCCAGCTCCGTACATCCCAGGTATAATGGGGAAATTGGGGCTTAATTATGATTTGACCCTCCGGCAACTCGATCTTTGCCTGTTGCACGCTCAATGATTCTCCCCGATCTATCACTACTTCCTTATACTTCGGTGGCGGCGGAAATAAGGGAGAAGAGAAAATGGGACCTAAATTTAATTCGCCACCTTTGCCTACTTCGCAGGCAACAATATAGTTGATGTACCCTTTGGAAATTCTGATGGTGCCATCTGCCTCTAAAGTATAGGTTACAGAAAAACCAGTGGGTACTTTTTCAACCACCTCAGTGACGTTGAGAATATTACCGGAGTAAGGATCTGTGAGCAACATCTTAAAATACCACCGGTTGCCTTCTTTCTGCGGATATCCTTCAACAATCTGTGCCTGGCTTTGCCCCCACCATTTTCTCCCCGGTGAAGTTAATTCCAATTGGATGAGAGTAAATAACCGTTCCTTCTCTTTTGTTTCGATCCAGGCAGCCCCGCTACTATCAAAGTGGATAATCTTGCTCTTCCCTACATGTTTGGGGTTCGTATAGATCTCATCCGGGGATTTGTTGACCAGTTCAAGATCAAAACTGAAGGTGAACTTTTCCCCGGCTTGGAGCTGAAAATCCTCACCGAGAATTAAAAACAGCGAGTGCCCTAACCCCGGCCAAGCATGTAACCTCCAGGAATAACTGGAAGTTGATGCAATGCGCGCCTGACCATCTGCAAGATCCACGTAGGCAAAACCCAGTTTGCCAAAATCAATTTCCCTTTCAGCGCTGGGTCTAGCCAAGGAAATAGGGTCTCCTCCGGCTCTTAAATAACGGTTTTCTTCCGAACTTCCGGGAATATTGATATTGATATACCCCCGATTGAGTTGAATCGTCCCTTCTGCTTCCAAGTCATAAGTAATGCGAAAACCATTCTCTATCCTATCGACAAATTCACTTACAATTAGATTATTCCCGGTTGCAGGATCCATCAATAGATACTTAAATTGCCAGTCCCCATTGATAACTTTAGGGTAATCATCAAGGAGCAAACCTTGATTTTGGCCCCACCACAGCCACCCTGGCGATTGCAATTCAAGCTGAAAGGATGGTATTTGTTTGCTATGGTTTGAAAAAACCGCTGCGATACCATCTCCATCAACTTCAAGATAATTATTTCCCTTTTGAAAATGAGGGATGGCAAAACAACTAAAATTGATGACTAAAATAAAGCCGATTAAATAACTGACAGCAAGTGCCTGTCTCTTTATCACAAAAATTCCTCCCCCCTATTTTGTCAACAACAATAGCGATTGGAGGGGGACTTCCCCCTCCTTTAATTATTCAATTACCACTTCATAGTACATGGTAGCGTAGTCGTGGCTGATCTCGAAGGAGAATCCACTCTCTTGGGGTTGGGTTGGAACTTCTGCGACTCTGCTGCCGTCTGCTGCTAGGGCATAGACAACTACCTTTTGCGAATCATAATCTTTCCTTTTGATCAAAATAGTCCCCTCTACTGGATCCATGAGCAAATAATCAGAGCCCGGCCAAATTAAAGTACGCTGATCGGAATCCCAAAGCTGACCTTTGCTTTCCACCCTGCCCACAGCTGTTATTAGTAACCTGGCGGCTGTTGCTATGGCTTCATTTTCCAAAGAATGTATTGTCACAGCTGCAAAAGTATTATCGCTTTCGATTTCTACAAAACTTAATTTTATGGTCCCCTGCTCTTTTAGAACTCCCACAGCGCCTTGAGAGCGATGAGTGTCCAAGGTAAATAATTCTTTCTTATGATAAAAACTAAGCTCTCCAGTATCTGTGATATATCCGTCTTGAGGTTGTGGCCTGATAGGCCAATCCCACTGTTTTGCTGCGATACAGTATTCCTGCTGGAGCCACTGAGAGCTAGTCTTTCGCCCTTGCTCCGGATTCAAGAGCTTGCCGTGGGAGGACAGCTTGAATTGCCCCTGTTCTTTCTTAAATCCATCTGTCCAGGGATTGCTGCTATAAACCAAAGCACGCTTAGCTTCACTATAATCGCCACCTGTAGTGTAGCCTGAGGAAATTACTAAATCTGCATTGCCGGTATATTTAGTATCGAAGTAACTGCGCTGGAGTCTCCCCTCAAACATCAAGAAGCTCTTTTCTTTCCATTCATTATCGCGGAGAAACCTTTCCTGACCAGAAAGCACATCACCATCGGAAAAAGCTACTTCAATTAAACGATCTGATGGCTTTACATCGCCGCGTAGGTAGATGAGAGCACTTGCGGGCCACTGCCCCCAAACGCTAGGGTCATACCAAAAGTTCCAAGGGCGGATTAGGGGACCTGCTGGTTCCTCTTCCATGGCTCCCCAACTATCATTAGCATAGGAAAAACGGGTAAGCCCATTCCAATCTTGGTATGCAGCAAATGCTGCCATTATAGGTTGACCTTCCAGCAGATATGCATTTGGCCAGACAAAATCCCATTCTGTCACAAAAAAAGGTTTATTGGAAACACGTAGATAAGTAAGGTTTTTCAAGATGTTTGCTGTGCCAACCAAATCCATTTTTACAAGGGAGCTATTGTCTATGGTCCAAGGATCATGCGACGTTGGATGGTCATGATAAACATGATTGTCTAAATAATCACATCCTGCATTAGAACGGATATCAGCTGTATGATTAGGATAATTGCTACCGGCGATAGGGACTTTAATACCAAGTGCTCTTAAATATGCTTCCATTTCTTGAAAATATTTTGCTTGTACATGTTCAAGAAAAGCAATTGTATCTGAAACCCGTGCTGGTGCGAAACTGGTATGGGCATTGCTAATCTGCCAGTCTCCCCGCAGGGAGGTAGACCACATGATATTCTTCTTTGCCAAATTCTCTTCAGCTGTTAGAGGGCAATCCCCATTAGCATCTGTCCAGGCAATTTTAAGCGCCCCATGTGTACCATATCGCGCCAATAACCATTCATTCCACATCACAAAAAATTCATCACGGTAATACTGAGGCCAATTTTGTAGGTTTTCCGCTGACCACGATGCGATGAGGGAGGTTTCGTTAATAATTTCCATCATGGCGATAGTCGGCTCATCTGCATAGCTTAGCCCTGTATAGGGGTTTACATGGGTTAAGAAGGTATGTGCAAATTCCTTTTGCAGTTCAATTAATTTTGGATCAAATAAAGTCAAGGGGTTAGAGACTACATAAAAATCAGCTGCATCCCGCACTCCCTCTTTTTCGCTAAATCCTCGGGAAACGAATAGATCCATGTAAACATAAATACCGTTCTTCTTAAGCTGATAAATCAGGTAATCCAGTTTATCCAATCTCTCCTCAGACAGACGCAACTCACCACCTGGGCCGGGCTCGGAATCGAAAAGGTTCCAATGGCCGTTTTCATACCCACCCCAATCCATGTGATGCAATCTCACAATATTACATCCTGAGCGAGCTAATCTCTGGGCGATGATTTCTGCTTCAGCATGGGAAGGGAAGTTAGCCTTGAAGGCAAAAACTGTTCCCCAAAAACGAATAGGTGTGCCATCTTCAAACACAAACTGATCCGCCGCTGTGGTGACAAAACCATGTTTTCCGCTGGGTTTATCCAAAAGAAAGCTTACGTCTAGGGCTGAGCCCGTTTTTACATTTGTTGCTAGCTGGTATTTGATCCAGCCTGTGGTATCAGTTTGCGCAGGTGTTGCCTCTGCAATCTTGGGGGTACCATCGGTGATGGTAATACCTAAGATTCCAAGTACACCTTTCCCTGTTGTTTGGATCACAAGATTTTTAATTTCTTTGTTTGGGTAGGGGTTTTGCATTAGATATAGATTGATCCCAATGTCCCCACATGCTGCATTGGACCCCTTCCAAGCGACAACGCTCTTTGAGGTATCGCTGGGCCACCACCAGTTAGTTATTCCTTCACCTGCGATAGTTGGAATCGCGGCTTTTGTTCCATCAGTATATTCAAGGATGTAGTCAGCAACTTTTGTTCCAGTGCTAGGACACCAGGAAGCACCATGCAGAATACAAAATGTTTTGGCCGTTTTGCCAATGGGAATCGTGGCTTGCTTTGGAAAATAAGGTTTTTCTTCCCCATACATTACCAAAGATGCTTTTCCCCCGTTAGTTTCCGGATCGATTATCTCAAAAGGAATGCCGCGAAATTCTTGTTTTCCTGTGGGAAAATCCCTCAGATCATTATCTCCCTGATCTGTCCAACCTCCCTTTTGGTCACCTTCAACATCATCCGCTAATCCCATATTTACAACACTTCGCAAATCAACAACAGAAAAGCTCTGCATTTCAGGTGAGCCCTCAAAATTAAATTCTTGATCTAGGATAATTTTATAGCCTATAGAGTAGGTTTTCCCCACTTTTAGCTCTGTTTCCTGGCCGAAAATCAACCATAAACCATAACCGGTATTGATCCAACTTTGTAATTCCCAATTATAATTTGAGACTTCAGGGGTCAGCTGCACTACTCCGGATAGGAGATCTGCCTCTGCGAGTTTAGCAGCTTTCCCTTGTTCTAAATCGATATGCTGCTCTTCTCGAGGAAGGGTCAATGGAAATGTTGTGTCGTCGAGTCTCAAAAAACGTTCTTTTTCAAAATCACATGGGAACAGGAAATTTAGATAACCCCGGTTGATTTTCATGTTCCCTTGGGGCGCTAAATTGTATTGGATACTATAGCCGTTTTCTATAGTCTCTATTGATTGAGTGACATTAAGAAAATAACCGGTGACCGGATCTTGAAGCTTATAGCTAACCTGCCACAGATTCCCCTTGGTTCGAGTGGTAGGTGATATGGCTTCACTTTGCCCCCACCATTTCCAGCCAGGGGATTGAAGCTCCAATTGAACTTTCAATAGCTCCTGGTTATCCTTGGTTGTGAGAAGTCCTCGTCCGCTTTCATCGAATTTAATTAGATTAGCTTTTCCGATAAAACTTGGGGCAGCACCTACCTGTAGGCCAAGGATACATAATATGGTTAAGCTAACTAACAAAATGGCTTTGTGGTGTTTGCGCATTTTGCACCTCCTATATGCTCATCTTTAGACTAAGAATCCATATTCTTTGCTATTTCTCAGTTCCTTGGTAATCCGTCAGAGGGTTAAAATCAGGAAAATGATAATCCTCCAGTTTCACCTTATGTCCATCCTTGCGTGCAAGTTTAATCATTTCCCCAAAGCGTTTATTTGCTTCAACTGTGAGCTCCCTCAGGCCCTTTACAATATCTCCCTTGGTGGTCCAAGCCTCAAGCACTACGGAAACAAGAGAAGTCTTTGTGGGGGGTAATTTACTTTCATAACGATTAACATAGGCGAGCTCCATATTCCGCAGCAACGGTTCTGGGCGAATAATTGTGCGCTGCTCCGCGATCTCCAATAGCTCACGCAGACGGGGATCTTGTATTGCTTCGTTTGCCTTGGGCATACAGGAGATGCCAAGGCCACCTTCGACACAAGCTTGGGTAAATTCGAGGCTAGTTAAAAATGCGATTACGCGGCCTACAGCTTCTTTATTTTTACTCTTGCTAGACATCATCCACGGACCTCCACCGCCACCATAACCCCTTTTGCTTCTTGGTCCTTCATCTGGTAATGGGATGGGTGCCACAGCATACTCAATATTAGGATACTTTTTCCAACCACCAATGTTCCAGATTCCGCCAATTACCATGGCTGCACGATCTGTAGCAAAATACGCTCTGGCCTGTTCATCATCTAGGGCCATAAAGCCTGGGAAGATGCTTCCGTCCTGCTCTAGGGCTTTAAGTATTTTATAAGCTTCAATAAAGGCAGGTTTATTATAGTCATATTTGCCCTGTTGGTAATCTAACCCACCAGTAGGAGCACCATTTTCGCCGGCCAAGGCCGTTATGTTCATATCCCAGCAGAAATCTTCTTTTCCGCCTAAGATAAAACCATAAAACTTGCCTTTCCCTGCTTTTGTAATTTTGCGAGCATATTCCCGAAGTTCCGTCCAATTCTTCGGTGGGCCTTCAAGACCCACTTGTTTGAATAATTTTTTATTCCAATACAGTGGGGTATAGACACCTGTGCGCGGCTCCATATCGGGGAAAGTATATATTTCCCCACCGATGACGTTGTTTCCGGAGACGAAACTATTGGGAGCAAAATTATCTTTGTTCTTTCCGATATACTCGGTTAAGGGCTCGATCCACCCCATTTCTACAAGCTCTACCACTTTTAGGGAACCGGGTTGCCAGAAGATATCTGGAACATTGTTATTTTTGTGCGCTAGCTGCAGAAGGTTATCATATTGTCCGCTTTGAATCACTTGATGTTCGATTTTTAGATCAGGGTTTTTCTCCATGAACTTTGCAAACTGTTCCTCGTAAATCTTCTGTTGTGATACTCCCCAATCCCAGACTTTCACTACTATCTGCTCTCCTGTAGCTACTTGCCTATCAGGTTTGCGAGTTGTTACAACTACTACCAATAAAGCTACTAAAATACCGATTATCCAGGGCCATTTCTTCATCAATACCCTCTCCTCTCTTTTATCCTTTAACTGCGCCTGCAATGCCTTCAATAAAATAACGCTGCAAACACATATAGACGATGATAATGGGAATCAGGGAAATGCTAGCTGCCGCTGCCATCCCTACCCAATCTGTTGAATGTTCGCCTATGAACGAATACATGCCCACGCCAAGTGTCCTCAAATTTGGCTTGCCAAGTGTGAAAACCAGCGGTGTAAAAAAGTCATTCCATGAGCTCATAAATTGGAAAATGCTCACTGTAGCGATTATGGGCTTGACCATGGGGAGCATTATCTGCCAGAAAATCCTAGGGTAACTTGCTCCATCTAATTTTGCCACCTCCTCTAATTCTTTCGGAATCTGTGAAAAAGCTCCCATAAACAATAGAACTCCCATGGCATTGACCCCACCTACCTGAGCTAAAATTACACCTGCAAGGCTGTCTAAAAGGCCCAGCTGCCTTATCAGTTCGAAAGTGGGGATTATGGTATATCCCTTAGGCATAAACATCATCACCATAACAGTTCCGATGAAGAATTTCTTTCCTGGAAAATTATATCTACCTAGTGTATAGCCAGATGTTGATGTTAAAAAGATCGTAATTAGGACACCCACAACAGTAACAATAACTGTGTTCCAAAAGTAAATGCTGAAATTTGCTTGTTCCCAGGCACGAATGAAATTGCCGAAGTTAAAGTGGGAAGGCAGAAGGTGCAAGCCGCCGGCGAACATCTCCTCTTCAGTTTTAAATGATGTGAAGACCATCCATAAAAACGGGTAAACCCAAGCAAAACAAATAATGGTAAAAATAATGTGTGTGATTTTCTCATAATATCTTGACTGTTTGTTCATCTCATTCCCCACCTATAATTGGTAATCTGCACGTTCCCGGTTGGCATTTTTCATTAGAGCCCCCTGGATTATTGCAATCAACATCGTTGTCACACCATAGAAGACGCCTGCTGCACTGGCAAAACCGAGTCTGGGAATGCCCTTTTCCGTGCTGAAGGCATATCGGTAAATATATGTAGCAACAACATCGGTAGCATAAGCGGGCCCGCCACCTGTCATTACCTTCACCAAATCAAAAACATTTAAGCTCCCGATAATTGCAAGCAATATGATTATAATTGCGATGGGCTTCAAAAGGGGAACGGTGATATAGCGGAACTGCTGCCTGCTGCTGGCTCCGTCTACCTTTGCAGCCTCATACAGTTCACCGGGAATTGATTGCAATCCTGCTAGCCAGTAGATTAGGTTATAGCCAAAAGTTTTCCAGATCCCAACGGTGATAATAATAGCCATTGCAGTATTCGCAGAGCCGAGCCAATTCACCGGTTGCTTTATTAAGCGCGTAGCCAGTAAAAGTTCATTGATCACGCCGTTATATGTACCAAAGATAAAAGCCATAATGATGCCAACTACAGCTGTGGTTGTAACCACAGGCAGAAATAGCAAAGTACGATAAACTGTGCTTCCCTTAAGTTTGGGGTTATTTAGAAAAATCGCAGCAATCAAAGAGAGTGATAATTGAATAGGAACAACCCCTAGCATGTAGATGAAACTATTCTTAAAAGCCTTCCAAAAGCCGGGGTCTGTTGCAACTTTAATGAAGTTCGAAGCACCAACGAAGTCATTTAACGGCTCCATTCCATTCCAATTATAAAAGGAAATTACCCAACTGGCTATTACAGGGTAGATGGTAAACATAGTAAATAAAATAATAGTTGGAGCGAGAAAAAGATAGTTCCATCTATTTTTCCAAATCTGTTTCCCCAGGGATTTATTATTTTCCAAAAGGATCACTCCCGGTATTTATTACATTTGAGGGGTTTCTCATTGAGCATCGCGAAAGAAGGTCGGAGAAACTCCCACTATCCGTTTGAAAACGCGACTGAAGTATGCAGGGTCGTTAAAGCCAACTTTGTATCCTACCTCAGAAATTGTCAGTAGAGGGTTACCAAGTAGCTCCTTTGCTTTAGCAATACGCAAATCGAGGAGATAATCACTGAAGCTACTGCCTGTTACTTCTTTAAAAATACTGCTAAAATAGCAGGAGCTGATTTGAAGATCGCTTGATACTTCATCTAGACTTAAATCTCTTCCATAATGCTCCTTCAGATACTCCTCTGACCTCTGTACAAGCTTATATTTTCTACTTCCTTTTGCTGCAACTACAAGCTCAACCAAATTTTGAATCTTATGCCTA
>ENA-UOOK01002600-UOOK01002600.1-fermentation-metagenome-genome-assembly--contig:-NODE-2600-length-21814-cov-5.654120_pt1 | contig 21814 bp, 18 predicted proteins | sample MGYA00245777_ERZ724023 | MGnify/ENA primary metagenome ERZ724023 (study PRJEB28704, sample SAMN03018312) | fermentation metagenome | biome: anthropogenic terrestrial biome; feature: soil; material...
GAGGAAAGACTGGTGGAGTTAGAGGAACCTTCCGATCAATCGGGGGTAGATTTTCATGGAGAACTGGAAGTTGGGATGAGAGTTAAACTTACGACCCTAGGACAAGAAGGCTTAATCCTTGATCTTAATCAGGAGTCTGCCCTCGTGCAAGCGGGTCCCCTTCGGATCTGGGTGGAACGGACCAAAGTATTACCCCTGGCAACTCAGGAGAACAAGGGACCAAAGCCGGGTGAAATCAACATTGCCGAACTGGGCAAAGAAAAGGCCAAGAGTATTTCGGTCGAGTTGGACTTAAGAGGTTTAACGGTGGAAGAAGCTTTGCAGTTAACCGATAAATATTTGGATGAGGCTTTACTGGTGGGGTTACCATGGGTGCGGCTAATCCACGGGAAGGGAACAGGGGCTTTGCGAGCCGCGATTACTGATTTTGTGAAAAAGCATCCGCGAGTGAAAAAGCACCGCTGGGGAGAGAGCGGAGAAGGTGGTATGGGTGTTACGGTGGTGGAATTAGAACGGTAAGGACTGATCTTCGGAACTAGTTTGTAAAGGCTATTAGAATTATTATAGATAAGGGGCGCGTTTTTCGCGCCCCTTGTTTCATTGAACTGTAAAGATAGATAAAGTTTCCTATTGCTAACCGAGTCGCAGCAAGCATCTGAAAATCCTAGAGTAAAGAATTTTAGAGATGGATCGTTAGTCTCAAAAAGGCGATTTCTATAATAAAAACCATGGCAATTGTTTAGAATTTGTTTAGAATGCGGAATTATAATACAGTTATAGCCAAGTACCACTTCACCATACTAATTCGATGGAAGATGCTCTTCAGCGGTAAGACGGGCTATTATTAAAGCTTAGTAGAAGGTGAACAAGATTACCATTAAATCTTACCTTTATAACAAAATAGGGAGGAGGGAATTCTACAATAACCATCTTCAAACGTATTAACAATATATAAAATTATTATTTAAATAATGTTGACAAAAATATGTAATGTAATATAATCAATATATCTATATAGTTTTAAGGAGGTAAAATCATGAAAAAAGTATCTATTATTTTATTAGCTTTAATCCTAACTCTTCTATGTGCTAACCTTTCAATGGCGGCGGGAGATCAGAGTGTTACTGTAAATCCATTTGGCCTTTTGTTTGGGCAATTAAATGGACAGTACGAGAAATCTTTGGGAAACCAAGGGAGTTTTCTGGTGAATGGAAGCTATATTAGTTTAAGTTATATGGAAGCTATATTAGTTTAAGTTATAATGAAAAGAAAATCACCGGTATTGGCGTAGGGGGCGGTTATCGTAAATATTTAGGTGACGAGAAATTTTCCGGTTTCTTTGCGCAAGGGACGGGTAATGTTTACTTTGTTAGCATCCCTGACGATTCTAGCACTATCTTTGGAATTTCCGGTTTAGCCGGCTTTAAATGGCTTTTCGACCAAGGGTTTACCGTTGAAGCGGGTGCTGGTGTTAATATGGTTTTTGGTAACGTGGAAGGATACAATGGTTTAGGTCCGGCGCTTGCCCTATCACTCGGCTACACCTGGTAAAAAATCTTACATAGCTTAAAACGGCCGCCCCGGAACGATGGGCGGTCGTTTTAAAACCTATTGTTCATCAAGGCTAAAGCCAGAAGGGTCCCAAGAATAACAGATTAGATCTTTATGAGGTCTATCAGGATTGAGGAGAAATTACCCTTGACATTTCTCTGTAAACTGTGGTAATATATCTTTTGCAAGAGGTAAAAACGAGCGGAAATAGCTCAGCGGTAGAGCATCGCCTTGCCAAGGCGAGGGTCGCGGGTTCAAATCCCGTTTTCCGCTCCAATTTTAATTCTGGCGGCATAGCCAAGTGGTAAGGCAGAGGTCTGCAAAACCTTTATCCCCAGTTCAAATCTGGGTGCCGCCTCCAAAATTATTTTACATGGGAGAGTGGCGGAATCGGCAGACGCTACGGACTTAAAATCCGTTGACCCAAAAGGTCGTGGGGGTTCAAGTCCCCCCTTTCCCACCAGTTAGAAGCGTTATAGGCGATAAAATAAATAAATATACATGGTAATGGTGGGGACTTTGGTGGGGGGAAATGGTGGGGAACACCTGCACCCACCGGAGATCTAAAACCCAGAGAAAGCAACGGAGTTTTTCCTCAATATTAGCATATGAAGCCTAGTCAGAAATGACTTGGCTTTATTTTTTTTTATTTTTTCCATGGGCAACGGATTTTGTGGGGAGTTTACCTACGTATCATTAGGATAGGGGCTAAAAAGACATCTATAATATACCCTTATAGATGTTCTATAGTATCTTATAGTATGATCTAAGTGTGTTTGGCAAGCAAGAAGGAGTAGAAGAAGGTTATCTCTAGGTCATACCGAATATAAAGAAAAGGGGAGGGGAGAGCACATGGATCAAGGAAACATGAATTATTTCTTAACAGAATTAAAGGGTTATATCGACGAAAAGTTTGGAACATTAAAGGATTATATTGACGAAAAAACCGAAGCACTAGACAGAAAAATGGGCGTTTTAGCTGAAGAAGCGCAAAAAGAAAGAGCTTTACTAGCGGAAGGAATTAATACAGTTAATGAGAAGCTAGATCGACATATTGAAGAGACAGATAAAAGGTTTGAAGAACAATCAATCTTATACATCACTGATAAACATCTAGAAAACAGGTTTCAAAGTATAGAACAACGATTAACAGCGGTGGAAGAGAAACAAAGAGCATAAGATGTCGGCTTTATTTATAACGACGCAAATTAGGTGCGGTATCTTTTACAGACTACATAAAGTTTAAAAAGAAATAAAAGCGTTTCCACCACGGAAACGCTTTTATACTGGTTACTTTTTATGCTTTTTGCTGTTTTTTTGCTCCTTTTGCCGGAGCTTTCCCCTTTGGGATTTTAGCCTCACCGGCGTAGGCATAAATAAAGCTTCTCTTTTTCTGATGGGCAATTTCCTTGAACTTATAGTTTCTTTTTTTGAGGAAAGTTTCCAACTTTACTTTATCCATTAAAGCTTCATGCACTTCGATGATGAGCTGCGGTTTTTTGGTCTTTAGTAGATTGGACATCCCTTTTAGCACCTGGAGCTCAAAGCCTTCCACATCGATTTTGGCCAGATTGGGACTGGGGGCTTTTTTCTTTTTAACATAGGAATCGAGATCCCAAACCTCAACCGGGGTAGTAAGGTTACTGACCGTTTTTTGCAGTGAGTGTTGGCCGAGGCCGGAAATTTGGCCTTGGAGTGACAGAAAACGAATTTCCCGTTTCGCACCGGCTGCGATCAGATGGGGTTTGATATTGGTTAATTTATTTAATCCAATGTTTCTCAGTAGTTTCCAGTAATTCAGAGTTTCGGGCTCAAAAGCATGAATTTGGCAATTTGGCTGCTGTCGTCCCAGAATCAAGCTGTGGGTACCGATATTGGCACCGACGTCGTAGATAACCATGCTCGGTTTTATTAAAGAGTGCATAAAGGCAATGACCTCTTTTTCCAGGACCTTTCTCGCTCGTTTCGCTTCGGCCTTATTATCCACAAAGACCAGGACATCATCATTACCATACTTGATGGGCATTACTTGCGGTTCATCCGTAATTAACTGCTGAAGGGAGGTCTGTCGGAGCGCCAAAAAAGTCGGGAGGTATTCCGGGTCAAGTAAGGTGTAGATCTTTTTTTGCGGAAATCTGGCCGTCAACTCCTTTTTCAGCTCAGTCGCCAATGGTTCCGTGTCGACACCAATCATGATGCTGTCCACCTCATCTAAGGCCTCCGCCGGCAGAAGTTGTATATTTCGGTAGATGGTGGATCCTTTTTGCAGGGCAAGTTCAATCAAACGCCCGGAGCAATCAATAATCCCAATGATTTTGTGCTTTTCCTGCAAGAGTAGGTTCAGAGCGACAATTCCGGCTAGATCCTCACAATAAAGCAGATAATTTCCCATTTGTCACCATCACATCCTTTGGGCTTTTTGCGTTGTTATTTGATTTAAGTATTTCGATACAATATATTGATAGCCCAAAACAAGTCAAACACTATATATTGTATCGAAATTTCTTTAGATGGATACAACACAAAAAGCTTCTTTAGTTTCCCCGGCCGATACTTTCGTAGCTAAAACCATGGGCGCGTACTTCTTCCGGGGTAAAGAGGTTACGTAGATCGATCAGGATGGCTTGGGCCATTTTCGTTTTCAATAAAGCCAAGTCCAGTTTGGCGTATTGCTCCCACTCGGTAACGATCACCACGGCCGCCGCTCCATGTGCGGCAGTGTATTCATCTTGGAAATATGAAATCTGCGGGCCGAAGATCTGCTTAGCGGCGGCCAGGGCCTCTGGGTCATGGACGTGAATGTTGGCGCCGGCGGCTAGTAAACCTTCAATTAGCGGGAGGGCTGGTGATTCTCGTAGGTCATCGGTATTGGCTTTGAAGGATAGGCCCAAAAGGGTGATTGTTTTACCGGTGGGGTCACCGACCGCTCGAATAATCTTTTCCAACATCCTTTTTCTGGTGCGAGTGTTGACTGCGGCGGTAGCTTCGACGATGGAAACTTGTTTCCCATAGGCCCGGGCGATGTGGATTAAAGCTGTAGTGTCTTTGGGGAAACAGGAGCCGCCATAGCCGGGGCCGGCGGCGAGAAAATCGGGGCCGATACGGTGATCGAGACCCATCGCTCGCGCTACCGCTGGCAAGTCGGCATCAACCGCTTCGCAGAGTTCTGACATTTCATTGATAAAAGAGATCTTGGTGGCTAAAAAGGCGTTGGACGCATATTTAATTAGTTCCGCTGTTTCCGGATTCGTCCGGATCAGGGGGATTTTGTTTTGTCGGTAAGGGGCATAGAGTTCCTCCATGAGCTGAAGGGCTTTGGGCGAATCAGCGCCGATGACAATCCGGTCCGGGTTCATGAAATCGTAAACCGCATTCCCTTCTCTTAAAAATTCCGGGTTACTAACCACATCAAAAGAGACTGACGGACGAGCCTGGCGATGGATGATCGCTTTAACCTGACGGGCCGTGCCGACGGGAACAGTTGATTTATTCACGATGACGGTATAACTATGAAGCCGTGGTGCTATTTCCCCGGCGACGGCTTCGACTTGGCTCAGATCGACGGAACCGTCGGACTTGGGTGGGGTACCGACGGCGATGAAGATGACCTGTGAATCAGCCATCCCCCAGCTTAAACTGGTGGTAAAGGAGAGCCGACCGGTTTTCATGTGCCGCTTAAGGAGGGGCTCCAGATTTTTCTCAAAAAAGGGGACCTCCTGGCGGCGTAATTTATATATTTTTGAACGGTCGCGGTCTACGCCAGTTACCAAATGGCCTGCCTCCGCCAGACCGGCGGCGGTAACCAGACCGACATAACCGCAACCGACAACCGTAATTTTCATCTTTAATTCCTCCAGTGGAATCATTTTTTTGATAAAGCTCCTTTGCGCTTCATCTTATTCCCCTTCTTCTTCCATTTTACTTTTAGTAATTGAGCGCTGCGTTGTCTGAGTTTTAACCGTTCTTGCCGGGGGATCTCCGACCCTCGCCGAAAGTGGTAAATGGGAACCGGAGAATAAAGGACGTCGAAACCTGCTTTTCGTACCCGATGGCAAAAATCTATTTCTTCGCCATAGACAAAAAACTGCTCATCAAAGCGGCCGATCTTCTGAAAGATTACGCGCTTCACCAGAAAACAGCTGCCTTGAATCCAATGCACCACTTTTTCCTCATCATAGAGGCCGGGGCGGTTTGGCTTTCCTTTCCCGCGGATCTTAGAAATAGCGCCAGCATGGTAAATGGTGCCATCCGGGTTGAGAATTTTCGCGCCCACGACCATTGCTTTTTTGTGCCGAGCGGCGCTGGTCGCCAGTTGTATGAGCCAGTTTTTAGTAAAAATAAGATCAGGGTTTAAGAAAACGATCAGACGGCCGGATGTTAGCCGCACCGCCTGGTTCCAGGCTTTGGCCACGCCGGTATTGGTTTTATTTAAAACTAAGGTCATTTTTGGACGGAAGAATTTATCCTGGGAAATGGTTTTTAAAAAGGCTTGGCTTCCATCGGCGCTATTGTTATCAATCACCCAGATGTGAAAAGGACTATTGGTAAATTTCCGTAAGGATTGAAAAAAGGTGGGGAGAACCAACCGACTGTTATAAGAAACCATAACAAGGTCCACATAGTCTTTTGTCAAAGTCATCACCTCGTTATGCTGGACTCCAGGGCTGGACGCGGTAATTGGGACGAACCGTATACATCATGGTTTTGCCAAAGTCCAGGGCGACTTTGCCGCATTGTTTGGCGATGGCCGGTGCCAGAATCACGGCATTGACCCCCGCGGAAATTAACGCCAGGTCAAAGTCGTAGGTTTTGATCTTTTTCAGAACAGTTGAGATCTGATTGTAATGGGTGAAATTGACCGTACCGACGATCTGTGGCGGTAAGGAGGCATACTTTCCGACAATCCGCTCGGCATACTGATCAGCCCACTTTGAAATCAGTAAGGTCCGGTACTGGTTAATAATCTTCCAGAAATAGCGGTAGGAGACCATTTTTCGGTTACAAAAGACATAGCAAAGGTTGGCTGGGCATAATCGGTAATGGTCAAATATTTTGTTGGTCAGCGCCCGTTTAAACTTGGTCGGGGCGGCCATTTCATCATTATGGTATCGACAGATTCCGACGATGTCGGCGGCTTTAATTCCTTTTAGCATCCGGTCGCGGAGGACGAGGTTGGGCAGGTCAACGCCTTTCCCCCCGGTACGGCGTCCTTGGCGGACCCAATAGATCTCTTCCAGCTCTTTGCTGCGGATGAATTTATCTTGGGCGAGTACGATGTTTTCCCCGTCACCGATACGGACTAAGGAAAAAGGTTTCTTTTGCCGGAGCGCTCGATGGACTCTACGTAAGACTTCCAATTCGGAAAGGAGTTTTTGGTCGGGGACATCCTTAAGGGGCATTGTAGCTACCTCCTTTCGGTGGTCGGGGGGGGCGTCGCTACCTGTTGCTCAGTAGCTAGTAGGGCGCGGACCTCATCAATCTGGCTTTCTGGATAACCGAACCGGCGCATGATTACAACCTCTTCCGGCCCAAGGATAAACCTTTTTTTCCAGTTGTCGAAGTCGCTTCTTTGGTCTTTCTTTTTCACATAAAATAATTTCCAGGCCCCGTACAGTGGATCCGATTCCTCCGTCCGGCCTAAACTAGTACAAACATGTGAGGTTAGGTAAGCTTTTTTTAGACCTAAAGCATTAGCTTTCCGTTCGTAATCACGCTCACCTACCCCATAAAGGGGGAGATCGGTTAAGAAAAAATCCTTTTGCCAAACTTGTTTCCTAATCATCATGCACCAGAAAAGGATGGTGCTCCGGCGAAATTCCAAAGTGTAACCGGACTTGTGTAGGAGGCGACCGCTGGAGGCTTTGACTGCGGACGGAAGTAAGGCGACATAGGCGAGGGCTGGATGATCTTGTAGCGCCTGATACATGGCGGCAGTCCAATTTATCCGCGGCACTAATACATCATCATCTAACTTGACGAGATATTCGCCTTGGGCGTTTTTGGCACCGTATTGAAACCCAGGCATACAACCGATGTTCCTTCCCGGATCTAAGATCCGGACCCGCGGATGCCTGAATTCCCGCAAAAAAGATAAAGCGTCTTCGTAAGGTGGATGGTTATTAACTAAGATTAACTCACTATTATGATTCGTACTAACCAACGCTGCTTCGACACACTTTTGTATCAAGGGCAAAGTATTATAACAATTGATGATAATCGAGAAGCGCAAACCGGTTCACCCTTTCCGTACCTCTTTGGTTTAGTTTACGACTAAGCTGCGCCTTTGGTGCTGTGGTCAAGGCATTTTCGGGTGATGGTGAAAGCAGTAGAAGAGCCTTTTGGGAGCACAAGTTGTACCTCCATCAGCCTGACCTCATATAATATTTAGAGCTATTTTCTAAATAGGAGGAAAGAAGATGAGGGTTCTGTTTGTGGATTCCGGAGCAATGGGCTTTCATTACCGCTATGCCTATGATATATTTACAACCTTAAAAAGGCTTCAGCATAAAGTACGGCAGATTAGCCCGCGGAGGCTTTCTTCCCGGATCATTAAAGAGTTTCGCCCTGAAGTTTTATTGGTGGTGCATGGGAACAGGACCCCTTTGGAACAGGTCCGTTATGCCCGTTCCTTAGGGGCGAAAACCGTTTTGTGGATCGTGGAAGATCCCTATGAGATTGATTTACACCGTGGTCGGATGGTGGAAGCCTACGATTTGGTCTTCACCAATGAGCGACAAGCGGTGTCCGAGTATAAGCATCCTCATGTATTCTATCTGCCCTGGTGTTGTAATCCGGAAGTACACCGTCGCCTAAGTGTTCCGGCGGAGTATCGGAGTGATGTTTGTTTCGTGGGGATGGGATTTCCCAACCGGTTGAAGGTTTTGAATCAAATGGCACCTTACCTTAAAAATTTAAATGTGAAATTGATCGGGGTATGGGACCGCTGGGGGAAATTACATCCGTCTTTACGCCAATTTGTGCTCCCAGTGGTCAATGATTTTCACGCGGTGCAAAAATACTTCAATGGAGCCCAGATCAACTTAAACATCCATCGCGATCCGGTGAATCCGCCCTCGGGGAACAACCGCGGCGTGGGGGCAACGAGTCCTAATGACCGGGTTTTCGCCTTGGCCGGTTGCGGCGCCTTTCAGTTGGTCGATTCTGCCCGACCGGATCTTTTGGAATGTTTCAAAGCCGACCAAGAGCTTGTTTGTTTTTCGGATTCCGCGGATTTAGCGCAAAAAATCGAGTATTACCTGACCAGACCAAAATTGTGCCGCCAAATCGGCGACGCGGCCCACAAAAGGGCTTATCGTGAGCATACCTATGAACACCGCCTGAAACGGATTTTTCAAGAAATCGCGAAATTACCGAAATCCTATTGGGGGCGGGTGATCACCGCTAAACCAGTGGCTTTCTCCATAAACTATGACTATGTACAGAGGGACAATATCTGGTCCTTTGAACGACCCCGTTAGGGCGTAGTCGCTCACGCTGTAAAGGATCGTTCGTGGGGGAAAACCGGGGTATCATCCTCAAACAGTCGGTTCCAGCCGTAAGTTTGCAGTTCGGAAGCCCATTTCCGATGGAAATGATCCCAACTGGCGGTGGCCAGCTGATCGTTGGTAGCCGGGTCGCTCCGTTTAAAGGAAGCGTGCACAGCGTGTTCAATAAGGACATCCTGGGCTATTCTTAAATGGTACCCTTTTTTCCGGATCCGGAGAGCAAGGTCAAAGTCATCGGCACCTAAAGGAAGTTTTTCATCATAGTAACCGATTTGGCTTAGCAAACGCCGGTCAAAAAAGACCAGACAGCCGATGAGAAATTTAGCCGGGACTGATTGTCGCGCGTTATGGGCAGCAAATTTCCGGTCGGCGGTGTTAAGCTGCTGCGAAAAGTTCAGCGGACCGGCCCACTGCCGACCACCAATCCCTAAACTCTTGGGACCCACCATTAGTGTGGAAGGATGGTGACTCAGGTGCCAGGCCAGCCGGGAATCCCAATTGGGGGGGACGACCACATCAGCATTCATCGTCACCAGAAAGCGGCCGGTGGCCAGTTTCAACCCTTGGTTGCAGGCGGCGGCGTACCCCGCGTTATGGTCGTTCCAGATCACCCGGACACGGGAGTTTTTGATGGTCCGCACCCAAGGAAGGGAATCATCGGTGGAATGATTGTCAACAATAATGATTTCGTAAGGAAGAGTCGTATTAGTAATCAGGGCTGCTAGGCCTTTTTCCAGAAAGGGACGGGAATTGTAATTAACAATAATAATGCTTATTTCCATAATAACGCCTCCATGTCTTCCCCGACCCAGCTTTTCAACTGTGGGTGGGAGTCAAGAATCGACCGGTAATGGACGAGCGGACAATAGTTTCCCTGTGGGTCGAGGGTTAGGTAACGCTGGTATTTGGCGCGGTGCGTGGTCCGGTCGGCATATCCAAAGTGCAAGAGGCGGAGGGAACTGCTTAGTCGGGGGGTAAGGTAAGCCTCTTGCGGGAAACGGCCGGAGTGTAGGGCGCGGGACGGCCAATGGTAGCTTCGGTTTGGTTGGTACCGGTGCAAACAGGCGGTGCGTCCGCGGCTAGGATGCCACCAGTGGTCAACCCGATAATGACGGAGATCCCCCCAAAAGTGGTAGACCGGAAAGGTAATTAGATCGCAACGGGTTTGTGCTAATAAATGCGGTAATTCCGCGACGGCTCTGGTTTCTAATACTTCATCGGCATCCAAAGCCAACACCCAGGTGGGCGCAGCTTCTACCGTTAAATCCCATAATTTACTTCGGAGGGCCGCCTCATTCTGGGCAAAAAGGGGAGTTGTTAAGCGTTCAAAGCGGATCACTTTAGGATGAGCCCGGCACAGGTCCGGGGTGCCGTCAGTGGAGGCATCATCAAGGACCACGATCCCGTCCACATAGGTGCTTAAGCGGTCTAGGACTGGTTTTAAGTAACGCTCTGCTTCATTTCGGACCGCCATCATGGCGAGGAGTGACTTTTTATTAAAGTAGTCGCTCATTAGTCCTGTTTCCCACCGCTAGCATTTTCTCCCGTCCCCCATTTACGGTCGAAATAAGCTTTACTTTCAAGAAAATACGAATTCAGGCGCCGCCGGTTCCGACAACTGCCATTCACCAGATGAATTACTTTGCTGGTGGGGACATAGAGCACTTTATACCCATGGCGCCGGGCATTGTAACAATAGTCGGTCTCCTCAAAATAGTGGAAGTAATTTTCATCAAAATTACCGAGCTGTGGGAGGAGCGCCCTTTTCAACCCCAGACACGCACCGCACAGACTTAGACAAGACGTAGGCACGGAGAAAAGGCTAGGCTCATCTGGCACGCCCCAACCCCTGATGACAGGGTGGGCTTCATCGCCGACGACTCCGGCTCCGACCAGGAAGCCATCGGGACTGACTAAACGGGGCCCGACTACCGCGATCGCGGGGTCCTGTAAGGCTTTAAGCAGCGGCGGGAGCCAGCCTTCCGTCACTAAAGTGTCACTATTCAGGATAAAGATATAGGGGGCTGCGCCGGCACGAATCCCCTGGTTACAAGCGGCGGCATACCCCTGATTCCGACGATTGAAAAGACCGCTGACCCGGGGTAGGCTGCGAATTAGGGTGACGCTCCCATCGGTACTCCCGTTATCCACCACCCAGATCCGGTAAGCGCCGGGGTCGCCGCTGTATTGGCGGAGGCTAGCTAAACAGTCGGCCAAGAGCTTTTTGGTGTTAAAATTAACGACGATCAGGTCTACCGTTTCTTTCATTGCTTTCTCCTTTAAATCGGGCTTTTTGAAATCACAGTTTTAGGATGGCATCGGCCCCGACCAGCAGTGAAGCGGGCTCATCGTTTTTTTGGCGGCTGCTGATCTGCACCCTTTCCCCGACGATACTATCAGCCAGATTCACCCCTGAGATCTGTGCGCCGGGGAGAATAAGCCCTCGGCTTAACCGGCAGTTGGTAATCTTGACGCCATCGCCCACGGACAGGTAGGGGCCGATCTCTGCACCGGTGATCCGGCAGCCGGTACCAATGGCGACCGGGCCTTTGACCCGGCAGTTTTTTAAAATAGACCCTTTCTGTACGGCCAGAACTCCGCTGACTTCGGACTTTTTCACCTGGCCCTCGTTGGTAGGGGGAAGTTTTCGCAACAGATAGTGGTTGGTTTCTAAGAGATCGGTGACGGTGCCCGTATCTTTCCACCACCCGGATAAAAGATGGTAGTGCACTGTTTTCCCTGCAGTGATCAGCTGTGCAATCCCATCGGTGATCTCCAGTTCCCCGCGGCGGGAAGGTTTGAGGGTACGAACAGCTTGGTGAATGGCTGGCGTAAATAAGTAAATGCCCACTAAGGCCAGGTTACTTTGGGGTTGGTCCGGTTTTTCTTCGACACGGATCACACGGGTATCATCGATGACCGCGACCCCAAAGGAACGCGGGTTTTTCACCCGGCGTAAAAGAACGAGGGCATCAGCATTTTCCGCTGTGAACCGGTTGATCAAAGGGCGCAGCGGTTCATCTAGGATGTTATCGCCCAAATACATCAGGAAGGGGTCGTCGCCCAGAGTTTCGCGGGCAATGATGACAGTATGGGCCAGACCCAACGGTTCCGGTTGGAGAATGAAGGAGAAGTTGAAACCCCAAGGGTTTCTTTTCGCGAGTAAATCCATGATCGGCTGACCGTTGTTGCCGATGATGACGGCAACTTCACGGATGGGGGTATCGGCTAGCGTATCAAGGATATGGAATAAAATTGGTTGGTGACCTAAGGGGAGAAGGACTTTCGGCTGGGTATAGGTGAAGGGGCGAAGCCTGGTGCCCTCTCCCCCGCAAAGGAGCAAAGCTTTCAAAACCCACCCTACTTTCCGTACATTTTTAAGCGTAATTGCTTTCCATCATATGCAAAGGGCACTTTTAATGTCCCTGACTGCGGGGGACGGGGCAAGGTAAACCCCGTATTTTTTCAGCGGGTAAAGTAAATAATAGGGGAGACAATGAGGGGGAATTACAGGGGGGATATTTTGAAATACAAGATGAAAACAAGCGGCCCGTGGGATTTAAAGGCTTTCCCCACTTTATACCGGGGAGAAGCGCCCCAGCCCCAGGAGGAGCCCGACCAGGAAGGGAAAGCGCCAAAACCCACCTCACCCCGGCGGCAACGGTTGACCTTACAAAGCCTGAAACAATTAGGGCAAATGGCACCGGCGGCAGCTCAAGGCTCCGATATCCATACCATGGTGATTATCGGGCAGGTTGAGGGGCATCTTATCCTCCCGGCCAAAAATAAAACCACCAAGTATGAACATATCATTCCGCAGTTAGTGGCCATCGAGCAGAACGAAAGAATCAAAGGGTTGATGGTGATCCTCAATACGGTGGGTGGAGATGTGGAGGCAGGACTCGCCATTGCGGAGATGTTGGAGAGCCTTTCGAAACCGACCGTCTCCTTAGTGCTGGGCGGAGGACATTCCATCGGGGTTCCTATTGCCGTGGCCGCCAACTATTCTTTTATTGCGGAAACTGCCACCATGACGGTCCACCCGATTCGTCTGACCGGGATGGTGATCGGCGTACCCCAAACATATGAATACCTAGAAAAAATGCAGGACCGGGTCATCAAATTCGTCACCAGTCACTCGGGGATTACCGAAGAAAAGTTCCGGGAATTGATGTTTAGGACTGGGGACTTGGTCCGCGATGTCGGTTCGGTACTGGTGGGGAAAGATGCGGTGGCGACCGGCTTAATCAATGAGATCGGTGGAATCGGCCAAGCCTTGCAAAAACTAAGGGAGTTAATCCGGCTGCAAGCTGCCGGTCCGCAAAGGAGTTGAGCGTATGCTTTTTTATTCCATCTATCCCCTGGAGGTGATCCTCGGGACTGAGGAAGAGGAAAAACCAGAACAGTGGCGAGAACTTGAGGTTGACGGCAAGCGAGTCTTGGTGAGCATGAATAGCAAGGGGGAGCAAACCATTTCCCGTTTGCTCAGTACTGACCCGGAAGATTTCCTGAATCCCCGCTTCACGCCGGGTAATGTAATTTTTTAGTTAAAAACCGATTAAAACCTCTTAAAGAGAGGTTTTTTCTTTAAGATCGGGTATTTTTGAGGGGAGGAGAAACCTATAGTGAAAACGAAGTAAAGTTCAAAATGGGTGAATTAAATGGGAGGCAATTAAGCAAGCGTGATGCAAGATTTATTTTTCGGCTTAGCCGGGGGTCTTGGTCTTTTTTTGTTTGGCTTTTCCTTAATGGGGAAGGGTTTTCAATATCTCGCCGGCGACAAAATTAGTTGTTTATTGACCCGGACCAGCAATCCGTTGATGGCGATGGGAACCGGTTTTTTAATGACCCTGACGCTCCAAGGGGCGGGAGCGGCTACAGTTTTGTTGATTAGCCTGTTCGGTTCAGGATTAGTCCGTCTTAAACAGGGAATCTGTATCCTGCTTGGGATTAATCTTGGTGCGACCGTGCTGGTGTACTTAACCTCTGTTCAATTGGGGAAGTATGCTTTTCTTGCCATTGGTCTTGGCTTTCTCCTTTTTTCCTGCAGGAAGAAACGCTATACTCATTATTTTGGCTGTACTGTCCTGGGTTTTGGTCTACTTTTTATCGGCTTAAATATTCTGACGACAGCGATGCAACCATTAGTCGAGCATTTGTTTGCGCGAGGGATCTTAACCCAACAGGCGATTTCCCCTTTGTACGGTTATTTGCTGGGCTTTCTCTTTACGGCACTGCTCCAAAACAACTTGGCGACGATCGGAGTTCTGCAAGCCTTCGTCCGCCAAGTGGCCATCAGTGGTCAGGAAAGTCCTTTCTTGCATTTGACCGCAGTATTACCGTTTATCCTCGGTACGGGACTGGGAATTTGCGTGACCGCTACTTTAGCATCGGTTAAAGACAATATCCTAACCAAAAGAGCGGTCTGGGCCCACTGGTTGATCATCGGCACCACCACTTTGGGTTTTCTACTGCTTAAGGGACCTCTGTCGCAGGTGGTTAATGGGACAACGCTTTGGCTCTGGCGTTCAGCCGGTGCCGCGAAAGAATTTATCTTTTCCGTTCCGGCGGGACCGCTACCCACCGGGGCCCGGCTCCTCAGTAAGGAAATTGCCATGGCCCATACCATCTATAATTTACTGATGGTCGTGATCTGGTTACCACTAGCGGGTTCCTTTTCGTCTTTTCTGACGGAACGGATTACCGGCTCTTGGCGTAATCAGGAAGAAAAGACGACTGATGGGGAATACTTAAATGAGCGGTTCTTTGCGACCCCGGGCATAGCTTTACGGGTAGCGGCCAAAGAGATCCTCCGCACCGGTGAAATTGCCATAGACATGTTATACTTCGCGAAAATCGCCTTTTTTAAAGGACAGTCTTCTGCGATCAAAGATATTGGCAAAAAAGAAGACCACGTGGATGCCTTACATGCCAAGGTAACCCTTTATCTTTCTACTTTACTGTCCAAACAGAATATTCTGACCGCTAATCAATCCCGGTATTTAACCGGGTTAATCCATGTCGTCAATGATGTGGAGCGCATCGCCGATCATGCCGAGCATATCGGGGAGTTTGCCCAGGCTAAGTTAGAAGAGAAACTGCCCTTTTCCCAGTTGGCCATGGACGAGTTGGCGCTTTTATACGAAAAGGTCTTAGACATCTGCAAAAAAGCCCTTGTTGCTTTGGAAGCGGATGACCCCCTTTTGGCGAAACAAGTATTAGAACGGGAAATGGTGATTGATAATATTCAGAAAGAGATGCGCCAGAACCACATCAATCGGCTGAACCAAGGCCGGTGTTGGCCGGGTTCGGGCATTGTCTATTTAGAACTGATTGCTAATTTAGAACGGGTGGCGGATCATGCCGCCAATATCGGAGAAGTGGTTTTGGAAGGGAAGGAGGAGCTGATCTGAGGATGGCTAAAAAACAAAAGACAAAACCGGCGCTAAGCCAGAACCATTCGGAACGGAGCGAACGGCAACTAGAATTAAAGACGGAGATTTGGGGCGTGCTCTACCTGGGGCTGGCTGTCCTGCTTTTGCTGTCTTTGCAAATGAAAGAGATGGGAAGTTTTGGCGAAGCTGTCCGGCGGGTGTTATATACGGTTACCGGGAAAAAGGGTTCCTTGCTTCTTCCCCTCTTATTTGCGGTCCTTGGATGGCAATTACTGAAAAATCACCGCAACTTTTCCTTGACTTACCGCTTTGTGGGTGTGATCACTGGTTGTCTCTGGGGAATCCTCCTTTTACACTTAATTTATTCCGGAGTGCCCAGCGCGCCGCTGCCCTTCGATTATCAAGAAGGGGGAGGAGCGGTGGCCAGTATCTTTCTGTATGGGTTGGACCGGATCTTCTCTTTAACAGGGACAGTAGTGGTTTTATGTCTGCTGCTATTAATTTCGGTCATTCTCGTGCTGGATCGGCCGTTAATTCAATTTTTGGCTGAATTGAAAGCGAGACTCAGCAGGCGCTTATTCCTTTCTTTCCGAAAAAAAAACTCTCCGGCCGGTCTCCATTTTGAGCAGGCCTCAGCGGCGGTAGAAAGCCCAGCGCCAGATATCCCCAGAAAGCCACGGATCAGAACAGGTGAGCGTAAAAACGACAATCCGGGGCGAAAGGAAAATCCGAAACACGAAGCACCAGCTCTAGTGGCGGTGCAAAGCGGCCGTAAGCTTGGCCCGTATCAATTGCCGTCTTTAGATCTACTGGAACCGCCAATCCGTCTGAAACGTAACCCTAAAATCCCGGACCAATCGGCCCAATTGGAGGCGACCCTCGCTTCCTTCGGGGTGAAGGCTCAAATCATGGCGGTCCACCATGGTCCGGTGATTACGCGTTACGAAATTCATCCGGCACCGGGGGTTAAGGTCAGCAGAATTGTGAATCTGGCTAATGATCTTGCTTTAGCCCTGGCGGCACGGGGTTTAAGGATTGAAGCGCCGATCCCCGGAAAATCGGCGGTTGGGATCGAAGTGCCAAATCAAGAAGCACGCACCGTTACCCTCCGGGAAGTGGTGGAGTCTCGCGCTTTCTGGAGCGCCGGAAAACTTGGGCTGGCGATGGGAGTGGACATTACCGGGGAGCCGAGTGTGACTAATTTAGACAAAATGCCCCATCTGTTAATTGCCGGCGCGACCGGTTCCGGGAAAAGTGTCTGTCTGAACGGTCTGATTCTTTCTCTTTTATACCGGGCGTCACCAGTTGAGGTAAAAATGATTCTGATCGACCCGAAGCGGGTGGAACTATCTGTTTACGAGGACATTCCCCATCTGGCCGCCCCGGTTGTGACCGAGCCGAAAAAGGCTGCTGCCGTTCTTAAGGCTGTTATTGCCGAGATGGAGTCAAGGTACAAGGCCTTTGCCGAGAAAGGGGTTAGAGATATCGCCCGCTATAATCGGGTGAACGAAAACCCCATGCCCTATGTGGTCGTGGTGATTGATGAATTAGCCGACCTGATGATGGTCGCGCCGGTGGATGTGGAGGATTCCATTTGCCGTTTGGCGCAGATGGCCAGAGCGACCGGGATCCATCTGGTTGTTGCCACCCAACGGCCGTCGGTCGATGTAATTACTGGCTTAATTAAAGCTAATATTCCTTCCCGGATTGCCTTTGCTGTTTCGTCCCAGGTGGACTCGCGCACCATTTTAGACTGTGCCGGTGCCGAACAACTCCTCGGCCGGGGCGATATGCTTTTCGCACCGGTAGGCGCCTTAAAACCCGTCCGGTTGCAGGGTGCCTTGGTCCGGGACGAAGAGATTAAAGCCGTTACCGAGCATTGGCGGCGGCAGGGCTCGCCCGATTATGTGGAAGCTTTGCTCAATCCCCAGCCAACACAGGGTGCCGGCGGCATTGCCGGGGAAGAAGACGAACTGTTTTGGGATGCGGTACAGATGGTGATTGATCAGGGGCAAGCCTCCGCCTCTTCCTTGCAGCGCCGGTTTAGAATCGGTTATACCCGGGCGGCGCGTTTGATCGATGTGATGGAAGAGAAAGGATTTGTCGGTCCTCACGAAGGAAGTAAACCAAGGACAGTACTGATTAACCGCCGACAGCTGGAAGAGCTGAACAAGCCAGAGGCCTAGTTGACTTTATTTATCAGCAGGATATTACCAGGCTTATGCCGAAGTTTTTGAGAAGAAGAGCCTGTTAAGCTGGCGCTTTGCTTGAGGAGGGACAACAATGAAAGAGATCGGAGCAATGTTAAAAGCAGCGCGCGAAGAAAAAGGGTTATCCCTGGATGAAATCCAGATGGTGACCAAGATCCGCTACAAACATTTGGAAGCATTGGAAGCGGGCGACTTTGACAAGATTCCAGGAGAAGTCTATGTGAAGGGTTTTCTCGTTAATTTTGCCAAAAACGTGGGGTTAGATGGCGAGCAGATTTTGCAAAAATACTATGCCGCCAAAGAGCAGGAGCTCCAAGTTGATGAAGGCAGTTTAACCCAAGCGGAGGGGTCGCTCGGTGTTTTGACCGAGACGGTGGTGCCTGAAAAGGTACCAGCCAAGCGGCTTGCCCGCAAAAAACCGGCTTTCCTCATTCCGGTGGTGATCGGTTTTCTCTTGGTCGTGGTGATTATGCTTTGGGCGCTGTTACCCTCAGCGTCTGATTCCCAGGAAGCGTCACGGATGGAAACCCCACCGGCGGAGGAGCATGAGCTTGCCGAGGAAAGGGTAACCGGACAAGAAGTGACGAGAACAGAGGAGCAGCAGCATACTGTAGAGACCTGGCCAACCCAGGAGGAGCGGGAAGCGTTACCCGGCAACACACCGGAATCATTACTGAGTGTTCAGGCCAGTGAAGTGGTTTGGCTGGGAGTCTACGGCCGAGTTTCCGAAAGGGTGATCTTTGAAGGCACCCTTTACCCCGATGAACGGCAGGAATGGGCCTTGACGGAGGATGTGACCCTTCGGATCGGCAACGCCGGTGGTTTGCGCGTAAATTATGGCGGCGCGGATCTAGGGCCACTGGGTTATTCCGGCCAGGTGATTACGAAGGTGATTACCGTAGATTAACAGAACTTGTTCGCTTTGTAAAGAGGAATTTCGGGCGACGGAACGAATTTAGCCATTAGGTGAGAAAATTGGATCGGTTAACCGATGAAAAAATTATTAGCGATGTAAAAGAGAATAATGAGCTTGTTACGGTGATCTCCGAGTATGTTAACCTTAAACAGCGCGGAAAAACCTTTATGGGGTTATGCCCTTTTCATAGCGAAAAAACCCCTTCGTTTACGGTCAGCCGCGAGAAGCAACTTTTTCACTGTTTCGGCTGCGGCGCCGGGGGTGATGTCCTCACTTTTGTCATGCGGATGGAAAATCTGACTTTCGGGCCAGCCCTTCGCTTCTTGGCCGAGCGGGCTGGAATCCCTTTACCTGAAGTTCAACTTTCGCCGAACATGCAAAAAAGGAAAGCCGAAAGAGAACGTCTTTACCAGTTAAATGCCTTTGCCGCCGATTATTACCGCAAGGTCCTCTGGGGAACCAAAACCGGAGAAAAAGCAGCGGCTTACTTGAAAACCCGGGGGATTTCCCGTGCGGCTGCCGAAAAGTTCCGTCTGGGCTATGCGCCTCCCCAATGGGCTGCCTTGGTCGGCCTCTTTCGAAAAAAAGGGATCGCCCTTGGTGAGGCGGAAAAAGCCGGTCTGGTTTGTGGCGGCGGGGAAGGCTTTTATGATCGGTTCCGGGACCGGTTATTGTTTCCAATTACCAATGCTCGTGGTCAGATTGTAGGCTTTGGCGGTCGGCTTTTGGGCGATGGACAACCTAAATATCTAAACTCGCCGGAAACTGCGGTTTTCCAAAAGGGTGATTCCCTTTATGGGCTATTTCAGGCCCGGGAGGGGATTCGCCGCCGGGAGCGGGTGATCGTTATGGAAGGGTATATGGATGTGATCCAGGCCCACCAACAAGGGTTGGATGAAGTGGTTGCCTCCTTAGGAACGGCTTTGACCACCGAGCAAGTGAAACTGTTAAAGCGTTATACTGATCAAGTGTATATTGCCTATGATGCCGATGCCGCCGGAGAGGCGGCGACGATCCGCGGATTAGATCTCCTGGCCGCGGCGGGTGTAAATGTACGGGTTGTCCGGCTCCCGAGCGGAGAGGATCCCGATTCCTTACTTAAAAAGGAAGGCGTTGAGGCTTTCCAGCGTTTCGTGGATGAAAGTGTTGATCTTTTTACCTTTAAATTAGCATATATTCTAGAGCAAGAGGAGATTGCGACCCCCGACGGCAAAGCCCGGGCTGTCCAACGGGTTTTCCCCATTCTTAGTCAGGTTAAAAATCAAATTATGCGGGAAGCCTATCTCAAACAAACAGCGACGGCGGTAGGGGTCTCCGAAGCGACCATTTACGATGAGTGGCGCATATACTCATATAACTCAAGGAAAAATAAACAACGTTTGGATATAAAAAACAACCAGCGGCATACTAATGATATTACTTATCAGCAACAACCAGGGATTCTTCCCGCCGAGAAAAATCTTTTGCAGTTGGAAAGACAACTTTTACGTGGCTGTTTGCAGGAGAAAGATTTTTTTACGCGAATAAAACAAGCGTTAAAAGAGATTAAGTTTTCCGCTCCACTTTATACTGAATTGTTGCACCAATTGGTTGAATGGGATGTTTCCGGAGAATGGCCACCACCGGCTACTGCCTTCCCTCCGGAAACTCGCGCATTATATATAGAACTCCTCACGGAGAACACCATGAATCCGCTGCCGGTTGATGTCGAGGGTTGCCTGAAGCGGTTGGAGCAACACCAAATAGCTGAGGAAATTCGCCGGTTACAGCGGGAAGTAGCGGTCAGCCTGGATCTACAGGCGAGTGCCCCTACTCCGGCTCTGGATTTACAAAATAAATTGGCCTTATTAAACAGACTCCACAAAAAACTGCGAGAAGATTTTCCGACTTTCTCCGGTTTAAGATAAAAATGGTTATTTTATTAATTATTTCTCCGGTTTTCTCTGGGAAGGATGATTGTAAAAGTGAGTAAAGAAAAAGAGGTTAAAAAGCACAATCTAGCTTCTGCTGAGCGGATCCAAGGCAGTACAAATCAAGAAGCGCTCAAAGCAGCTGCGATTAAAAAGATCCTCGCCTTAGGCAAGCAAAAGGGTATTATTACCTATAAGGATATCATGGACACCTTTGATCATATTGAACTTGCTCCGGAGGAAATCGATGGGATCTATGAACTTTTAACCAGCAAAGGCATTGATTTTGTGGCGGAAGACGAGGAGCCCCAGACTAATGACGAAAAAGACGATGATCAAGAGGGCGAAGTCGATCTCTCCCTCCCGGAAGGCATTTCTTTAGATGATCCGGTACGGATGTATCTGAAAGAGATTGGCCGGGTACCGCTGTTAACCGCGGAAAGCGAATTGGACTTAGCGCAGCGGGCGCAAAACGGGGATGAAAATGCCAAACGTCGCTTAGCCGAAGCCAATCTTCGTTTAGTGGTGAGTATCGCCAAAAGATATGTCGGCCGGGGTATGCTCTTTCTTGATTTGATTCAAGAGGGAAACTTAGGGTTAATCAAAGCGGTGGAAAAATTCGACTATCACAAAGGGTTTAAATTCAGTACTTACGCTACCTGGTGGATTCGGCAGGCCATCACCCGGGCGATTGCGGATCAAGCCCGGACTATCCGGATTCCCGTTCATATGGTTGAAACCATTAATAAGCTAATCCGCATCTCCCGGCAGTTGTTGCAGACGCTTGGACGGGAACCAAGCGCGGAAGAGATCGCCGAAGAGATGGGACTGAGCGTGGAGCGGGTCCGGGAGATCATCAAGATTGCGCAAGAGCCGGTCTCTTTAGAGACTCCCATCGGGGAAGAGGAAGATAGTCACCTAGGGGACTTTATTGAAGACCAGGATGCACTGGCTCCGGCGGATGCTGCTTCTTTCCGCCTCCTGAAAGAACAACTGGAAGAAGTGCTGGATACCCTCACAGCCCGGGAAGAAAAAGTCCTCCGCCTGCGGTTTGGTCTGGAGGACGGGCGCGCCCGAACATTGGAAGAAGTAGGCCAGGTGTTTGGCGTGACCAGAGAACGGATTCGGCAGATTGAGGCCAAAGCCTTGCGTAAGCTTCGTCATCCCAGCCGTAGTAAGAAACTAAAGGATTTTCTGGAGTAAGGACGGACTTTGGGGTGGGTGAACTTGACGGGCGTTACAAAAGGAGGTATAATATACTTTGCACAATAAACTCCTCGATAGCTCAACGGTAGAGCACCCGGCTGTTAACCGGGTGGTTGTTGGT
>ENA-UOOK01002601-UOOK01002601.1-fermentation-metagenome-genome-assembly--contig:-NODE-2601-length-21808-cov-3.484945_pt1 | contig 21808 bp, 19 predicted proteins | sample MGYA00245777_ERZ724023 | MGnify/ENA primary metagenome ERZ724023 (study PRJEB28704, sample SAMN03018312) | fermentation metagenome | biome: anthropogenic terrestrial biome; feature: soil; material...
ATACTGCTCAAAAGTTGATTTATAGGACTTATAGAACCTTGAAAATTGAATAGTGAAATTGCTTTATTTTCCCTTAAAAAGATGGTAAACTTAATAAGACTTATGGTATAAGCCTCTTTGAGGTTATTCATTTATGGCGGAATTACATGCAGGCTTTTCTGTTATTTAAATGTCTACGCCTAAGTTGAGTTCTTTGGCGCTTACATTTCCTGTTTGGTTGAATCTGTGAGCGCCTTCTTATAGATTCTTCTAGAATCTGATTTAGGGCGCTATCGATCGGCTTTGCTCCGCACAGCATCAATACTAGATATTTTTTTAACCTACCAATTATAAATGCTCTGTTTGCCTGATACTGATATTTGTTTTTCTTATTTTTCAACTTTCTAGCAATGCAATTATCAGATTCCGACTTAATCAATGAGCATAGGTTCATAAACAACAGGCTGATGAAGAAATCCTGTTCTACAGAGAGATGGTGAGAACCGCTGAATTCTTCTAGTTCCAATTGGTTTTTCAATTCAGAGAACTTGCTTTCAACTCCCCAACGCAGAAAATATAGTTTCTTTAGCATTTCTGGAGTTATAGATGGATCCATAAGATTTGTAACAAGACATTCATCCGTTCCGTCATCAAGTGTCACATGAACAACTCTCACCTTTACAGGTTCTTCACCTTTTCGTTGAGCTGGAGTGTAGTTTATAATTTTATCATCGCAATCTAGCTCCGTAAGCGATTTTACGTTGCTTTGTACCCGCATAATATAATGGTATCCTTTCCGCGTAATCCTTTGAAAAAATTCATACGATGGATATCCTCTGTCAAACAATAAGATGGCACGATTAGCTAAACCGGCAGTTTCCAGATACTCCAGGTGTTTTAGAGCAGAAGACCGCTCAGCATAATGATAATCATTAACTGAGCCATCGACAACGATATCTTCCAACAAATCATAAAGTAAGGAAATATGCGCCATTGAATCTTCACGACTGTGGAACCTATTTCTGCAAAGTCCAAAATGTTCAATATTATCTTTTGACTTTGGAACTTGAATACAGGAACCATCAATTGCGAACAAATAAAAGCCTTTCCATGTCCTGCGTTGCTTACAGAGCTTGTAATACGTTTTAACAGAAAAGTGATATAAATCCTTAAAAAGCTTAGGATCAATACCTTTTCTTGCTTTTGAAACAGCCTGCTTGCTAACATTAGGGAATTTAATTTTTGGTACATCATCATGGATATTTGTAGTGTTTAAGTTCATGGAAGTCTTTGTGGTATAAAAAAGGTAGTAAATTACTTGCTTCATTTTTAGCATTCTACGCCTTGTAAAATGGTTTCCAAGCCTATAAGTATCCGTAAACGAAGAAGAAGAGATTTTTTTCTTGATTTCCTTCAAGGCAGCCAGCCGTTTTTGAGCGGTGTCGGCTTGCAAAGAGGATGGGTAATAATCCATCATGGCAGGCTCCTTATTTCAACATTTCTTGTCCGCCCGTTACGGGGATTGCCTGGCCGGTTTCATATGTTTGCTCGATGGCATAGAGAATGGAAACCGCAACATCCTTCGGAAGACAGCCTCTCCCCAGGGGGACCTTGCTTTCGTAGAATTTTCTCACGTCTTCCACGTTTTTGGCTCCCGGCACTTTGCCTGCTTTCAAATACTGGACAAATAAGCCTTTTTCCGGATCACTCCACAAGGGACCATCTAAATAATTGCCCGGGCATATAGCATTGCACTTGATGCCAAAGGGTGCCAGCTCCAATGCAAAGCTTTGGGTTAATCCGATACCGCCGAATTTACTGCCGGCATAAGCAAAATTTTTGTTGCTCCCCGAAAGACCGGATTTGGAGTTGATTTCGATGATATCAAACATGGTTTCCGGGGCATACTGTTTTTGTATTTTCATGGGTTCCACTGCATATTTGGTGCAGAGAAAATATGCCAGATAGTTGACGTTGGTCACCAGTTCAAAACTTTCTTTGGTCATTTCTTCCAGAGAACCGGAACGGACGATGCCGGCATTGTTGATAAACACGTCGAGACCGCCATAATAAAGGACGGTACAAGCAAACATTTTTTGGACGGAATTTTCATTGGTCACGTTTGCCGCCACGGCAAATGCCCTGCCTTGCCCGTGTTTTTCACAGAGTTTTTTGGCAACGTCCTGTGCCCCTTGTGCATTCATGTCGGCAATCACGATGTTGGCCCCTTCTTCCGCCAGCAGTTCGGCAATCCCCTTGCCGAATCCCTGGGCAGAACCGGTGATCAGCACCACTTTCCCTTGCAGTCTGCCTTTGGTTTTATCGGTGTTGGCTTTGCTGCGATAGCTTTCCGCTTCCCATTCCATGATAAACCGGACCAAATCGGGGCTCATGGGAGCATATCCGCCAAATTGTTGTGCGGTTAAAATGATGCTCACCATGTCGGCGCAGAGAGCCGCCGCTGTGGCAGCTTCCTTTTTGTTCACACCGCAGGCAAAAACACCGACTTCTTCCACCCCTATGATGCGGGGAAGATATCCATAAACGGCTTGATAGTCGGACAAAGCGCTTTCCGTTTCCTCTATGGTTTTGATAAAGAGAGGATGGGCGCGGCAGTAGACAATGTGATCGGGGGTGGCAGGCTTCGTCAAGGGATCAAAGGAGGGAGCATCCTTGGCAAAGGCATATGCCCGGGGCACGAATTCCACCGACGCAACGTCGGTATGCGCCGCTTTGCCGTACAACATGCGCAAAGCGGGGGCGATTTTTGCGGCGGCGTCCTCTTCCGCCGGGGGGAGTTCCACGGTCAAAAGACCATCCATACTTGCCACCATGGCATCGATTTCTTCTACGCTGTCGGCGGCAAAGAAAACCCCGTGATTTTGCAAAATCAACAGAGAGGGCAACTGTCCGTTTTTGGCTTTGTATGCATCCATTTCCCGCTTACAAAGCATGGACAAGAGGTATCCCGGTTTTTCTTCGGGAATCCAAATCGCTTCGGGGAACAGGGCGGCGGCAGCTTCCCGTCCGTTTTGACTGCAGGTCAGTCCGTTGACGGCGGCAGGATGGAGATGTAATACATAGGTTTGTTCAAAAAGATTGTGCAGCAATGTTTCCACACTGGGGCGTTTATTTTCTTCCCCCGGGAGCCTGGCCGCCAGCATATCCGCAAGCACCCGGGCTTCCCTGGTTTTTTCATCCGTATGGTATGATTTGTGCAGCAATGCCGAAAGGGCGTTTCTGTTCAGCTTGACAAATCCGCTTTCGCTGATGGTGGAAAGAGAGGTTCCCGATCCTTTCACATACAGCGTGTTCTTGTCTTTTGCGGAAGTGTTTCCGCCGCCGGCAAGGACATAAGCAGGATTTTTCCCGTAGACATTGCTCATGTTCACCAACGAAGTCAATAAGGAATCAGCCATGGTATCCTCCCCCTGTTTTTCCCTGCAAAAACAGGGCAAAATTCACATTTTTTAACTTTGATTTCAGTGTATTTTTACCTATTATAGCACTCTTCAGAGTAAAAGCAAGGGTTTCAGAGAATAATTTCCATGATCCCGTTGGGTTTTAAGTCAAAGCGGGTCCCGAAAGGGGCGGAAAGAGTTTTAAGTTGTTCCAGGATGGATTGAACCGTTTCCCCCTTGGCTGCAAAAGGCAATCCTTTTATGTCGTCTTCTTGGTCAAAACCCAATTCGATGGGCAGCAGTTCGGCCTTTACCAGGTGATTGTTTTCAAAGGTCAGCCGGGGCAGCACCGAGCGATAATGGAGAGGGTCCGTATGCAGTCCGATTGTTCCGTTTCGACTGCGGGCGGCATAGGCTTCCTGTGTGGTTGCTCGGGGGGACAAGCCGTATTTCTCCTTAAAATCCGGCGGAAGAATCCGAACAGAGCTGTTTTGGAAAATAAAATCCCCTAAAGAGTAAAAAATAGGTTTGCCGTGATACATTTCAATGGGTTTCAACTGATGGGTTCCCCCACCGATGACCGCCAGTGCTCCCGCATCCAGAACCGCGTGGCAAAATTCCACAAAAAAGTCCGCCGGTTCGTGATATGCTTCCCTTTTTACTTCGTGAGAGTGAGCCAGCACAATGAGTCCGTCCAGTTGCTTGGATGCTTTTTTGACCCCGTCCAGGATACGGTTTAAATCCCCCGGATGGCAGAAGGTTTCTCGTTTTTCTTCCTCTCCCACCAAAAAGAGTTCTTTGCCGAAAGTCAGCATACCCGGGGGATCGGGCGATTCAAAACCCGCCGCCACGTTTAAAGGGCGGCTACCGTTGATGGTTGCGTTTTTTGCAATGGTGTCTAAAACGTCAAACTGTGTTTGGGTTACGGTGAAAATCGTGGTATGGCGCAAAAAAGACACGCCGGGGCGAGAGGGCAAGTCCTCACATTCCCGGCCGGCGCGCCAGTCGTCGTGGAAAGTGGTGGTTACCGCCATCACCCCGAGTTTTTTGCCGTTTTTTTCACAAATGGCAGGAGCATCGGCTTTTTCTAAACTCTCTCCGATGCCGCAAAAGGGGACATTGGCTTGTTCCAGAATCCGGCAGGTAGAAGCAAGACCGCCGTATGAATAGTCCAAAGCATGGTTATTGGCACAGCCATACAAATCAAAACCGAAGGAATGCAGTTGGGGGAAAATGTCGGGGGTGGCATTGACCCAGGTGCCGCCGCTGGCAGCCCCGGGAAAACAGGTGTAATCGGACAAAACTGCTTCCAGATTCACGGCGGAAAAATCTGCCGATCGCAGATAGGGGCGGATGATTTCCCTGCCGGTATAATGCGGGGGTAGGGGTGTAACCATGAGAGCATCTCCCCCGGCGCAAATAATCAGTTTTTTCATTATGCACCTCTTCGTCGTTATTAGGAATATGATACCAGTTTTCTATCGGAAAAGCAAGAAAAACATCGTATCATGTCTTGACTTTTGAGCAGAAAAGATATATATTGTAAAATGCCGTGATACGCTCGATTTCAGGAGTAAATTATGGATGCATGGCAAATGGAGGTTGAGAGATGACCAACAACAACCCTTCGTCCAAACCACTTGTCAGACTGGAAAATCTGTGCAAGTCATTTGACGGGGAGGATGTCCTCAAAAACATAAACCTGACGATTGATGATAAAGCTTTTGTTACGCTTCTCGGTCCGTCCGGATGCGGGAAGACGACCATCCTTCGTTTAATCGGCGGATTTGAGACGCCGTCGTCGGGTGCGGTCTATTTTGACGATGAATTTATCAACGATACGCCGCCTCACAAACGCGCAATCAACACAGTGTTTCAGAGATACGCTCTTTTTCCTCATTTGAATGTTTTTGAGAACGTGGCGTTCGGTTTACGCATAAAGAAAACTCCTGAAAAAGAAATCTGGGAACAAGTGAAACGCATGCTTGCTCTGGTGGATTTGAAAGGGTATGAGAAGCGGCCTGTTTCCAAATTGTCCGGCGGCCAGCAGCAGCGTGTTGCCATCGCCCGGGCTTTGGTGAATATGCCGCATCTTTTGCTGCTTGACGAACCTCTGGGGGCCCTGGATTTAAAGCTTCGCAAGGATATGCAGCTGGAACTGAAACGCATGCAGCAGCAGGCAAAAATCACTTTTTTGTATGTGACCCATGACCAGGAAGAAGCCCTGACCATGTCGGATGTCATCGTGGTCATGAAATCGGGAACCATTCAGCAGATTGGTTCGCCGCATGATATTTACAACGAACCCGCCAACGCGTTTGTTGCCGACTTCATCGGAGAAAGCAACATTGTGGATGCGGAAATGTATCAAAGCTTCATAGCCCAAGCTTGCGGTGTCGTATTTCCCTGCGTGGATGCCCGCTTTGAGGATACCGAGCTGGTGGATATGGTCATTCGCCCCGAAGATATCGAGGTTTTACCCGCCGGGCAGGGTCTCATTGACGGGGTGGTGGAAGCTGCTGTGTTCAAGGGTGTGCATTACGAAATGACCATCCATACCGCCGACAACAGCTATTGGCTGATTCACTCCACCCATTCCGCTAAGGTGGGAGAAACCATCGGCATGTATGTGGCGCCCGAAAACATTCACATCATGCGTAGAATGTTCCCCACTTCCGACAACCGCTTGACGGGTGTGATCAAATGGATTGAAAACGAGGAATGCGGCGTCGTAGTGAATGACATTGAATATGTATGGGCGTATGAGGAGGAGAAATTCTTTTCTGCCAAAGAAGGAGACAGTGTGCTGTTTTCTTTATCCCCCCGCGATATTACGGTTCTTGCCGCGGATGACGGGGATTTCAACGCGTATATGGACTCGGTCATTTATAAGATCAGCCGATATGAAATGATTGCTTATGCCGACGAAAACCGATATCTCATCCACGCCGAATATGATGAGCAGGTGGGAACCACCGTAGGAATTCGGCTCCGGATGGAAAAGGCGATCCCCCTGCGCCGAATCGAAGCCCGGGAGGAAGAGAAATGAGGTCTCGGCAGCCCCTCATCCCCTACCTGATCTGGATGGTGATTTTTGTCATCGTTCCCCTGGGGTTTGTGGTGTATTATACCTTTACCAATGAGAATGGCTCTTTTACCTTTGAAAACTTTCAGTATGTGGGGAAATATGCTTCCACCTATGTCTATTCCCTGCGGCTTGCTTTGGTTGCCACGTTGATTTGCTTGCTGATGGCATATCCTTTTGCCATGATTTTATCCCGCAGTCATGCCAAAGTTCAAACCATGATGATGCTGCTCATCATGATTCCCATGTGGATTAACTTCATCATCCGTATCAACGCCATCGCCTTTGTTTTGGAAGAAAACGGGATCATCAACAAGGCAATTACGGTATTGGGCGGGAAACCTCTGAAACTGATCCATACGGATTTTGCCGTTGTTCTTGGCATGGTATACAACTATTTCCCTTTCATGCTTCTTCCCATTTATACCGTCATGGCGAAAATCGACAAGAGTTTGTATGAAGCCTCGGCGGACCTGGGGGGGAACGGGTGGCAGACCCTGAGGCGGGTTACGCTGCCCTTGAGCATCCCCGGCGTCATCACCGGTATTACCATGGTGTTTGTTCCTGCCGCTTCAACCAATATTATCGCAGGGTATTTGGGACACACCAAAATGATCGGGGATATCATCGAAACCACCTTTAAGACCGAAGTCAACTACAACGTGGGGTCCACGTTATCTCTGGTGCTGATGCTCATCATTCTGATTGCCATGGTCGTTATGAACCATTTTGATCAGGATAAAGACGGCGCCATGCTGCTGTAAAGGGGGGGAATGCATGAAAAAACATCTTTCCGGTGCTTATGTGGCTTTTGTGTTTATACTATTATATTTGCCCATTTTGGTCTTTATCTTTTTTTCCTTCAATGCCGGCACCAGTGGAGGTAAATTCACAGGTTTTTCACTGCGGTGGTATGAAATGCTCTTTCAGGATCGGGCATTGCTGGGTGCTTTTTTCAACACCCTGCTCATTGCGCTGGCAGCTTCCGTCATGGCGACCGTATTGGGAACCATGGCGGCCTTGGGTATTTTCAATTTGAAACGAAAAACAAAGTCCATTGTGCTGAATGTATCCAACCTGCCCATTTTGAACCCTGAAATAGTCACCGGTATCTCCCTGATGCTTTTGTTCGCCTTTGTGTTTATCAAAGTCTTTCATTTGAATTTCGGATTTGTAACGGTGCTTTTGGCCCATATCCTGTTTAACACGCCTTATGTGATTCTGAATGTTTTGCCAAAATTAAGGCAATTTAATATGAGCCTGTATGAAGCGGCCCAGGATTTGGGATGTAAGCCCCGGAGGGCTTTCTTTCGTACCGTGATTCCCGAAATTGCGCCCGGCATTTTTGCGGGATTTCTCATGGCATTTACATTTTCACTGGATGACTTTATCATTACATTCTTTACAAACGGAGATTTGGAAACCTTGCCAACCTACATTTATACCCACATCGGCAAGGGAAAAACCACCTTGGAATTTAACGCGCTGTCCGCTATCTTGTTTTTGATTGTAATGAGTCTACTCGTATTTTCCAATTTGATCGGCCGGAATAAAAATTCCGTTGAAAAGTATTAAAGGAGAAAAAAATGAAAAAAATTTTATCCATACTCTGTGTTATTTCTTTGTTTTTTACCTTGTTTGCCTGCGTTTCTTCGGAGAGTGACAAACTGGAGAGTCCTATTTATACGGGCGAAAAGCTGTCGGGAACGCTGCGAATTTGCAATTTGGGCGAATATATTTCGGTGGGCATTGACCGCGAAACCGTGGATATTATCAAGCTGTTTGAAGAAGAAACCGGCATTGATGTAATTTACACCACTGTGGACAACAACGAAAGTATGTATGCCAAGCTGACGTCTGGCACCGTGAATTATGATGTGATCATCACTTCGGACTATATGATTGAACGGCTCATTGCTGAAAATCATCTGGCTTCCTTTGATGCCGCTTCCCTGTCCAATTACGGTAACATTGCGGATCGGTTTAAAAATTTGGAATATGATCCGACCAACTCCTATTCCGCCCCTTATTTTTGGGGAACGGTGGGGATTATTTATAACACCAAATATGTGACCGCCGAAGAAGCCAAAAGCTGGAATGTGCTGTGGGATCAGAAATACCGCGGCAAAGTGCTGATGTATGACAACCCCAGAGATGCTTTTGCCGTGGCACAAAAACTGCTTGGATATTCCATCAACACCACCGACGAAACGGAAATTCGCGCTTCTGCCGACAAGTTGAAAAAAGGCAATTTCATTTATGTTGCCGACCAGATTTTTGCTAAAATTCCCGCGGAAAACGCCTATTTGGGCGTTTGTTATGCAGGAGATTATCTGACGATGCTGGCTGATAACGAGGATCTGGCATTTTCCATTCCCGCAGAAGGAACCAACGTATTTACCGATGCTATGTGCATCACAGCCAAATCCTCATGCAAAGAGTTGGCTCAGTTCTTTATCAATTATATGCTGGATGCCCAAATCGGTAAAATCAATGCCGAATATGTGGGATATGCAACCCCCAACACCGCATCCATGGCATTGTTGGATGAATCCATCACCTCAAACACAGCTATTTATCCCGATAACGTAGACGAGATGGTCGCAAACAAAAACTGGGAACGCATGTTCCACCTGCCCACTGCCACTATTCGCCTCATGTCGGAATTGTTAACCGAAGTTCGATCTAAATGAAGACGTATATCGATAAAGTCCGCGCTCTTGTCCAAAGCCAGGCAGCCCCCAAAGTCTTTGTGGAAACCTACGGCTGTCAACAAAATGAAGCAGACAGCGAACGCATTGTGGGTATGGCCGTGAAAATGGGGTACGGAAGAACCGACACCCCTGACAATGCCACCCTGATCATCGTAAATACATGTGCCATCCGCGAACATGCCGAATTGAAAGCTTTGTCCAGAACGGGCCGGTATAAGAAGCTGAAAGAGAACAACCCCCGGCTTTTACTGGGCATGTGCGGTTGCATGGTGCAGCAAGCCCACCGGCGGGAAGATGTTTATCGTCGGTATCCCTATGTGAATTTTGTGTTTGGTACCAACATGCTGGCGGAATTTCCCAAGGTGTTGTACGAAACCATGATGAAAAAGAAGCGGCAGTTTGCCGTGGAAGCCTATGACCCCATCCTCCCTGCCGCATTTCCCGAAGGTCTTCCCGTGCAGCGGGAATCCAACCGGAAAGCCTGGGTTTCCATCATGTACGGATGCAACAATTTTTGCACCTACTGCGTGGTTCCCTATACCCGGGGGCGGGAGCGGAGCCGGGAGATGCCTCATATTCTCGAGGAAATAAAAAGGCTCATCGGGGAAGGCTATAAAGAAATAACATTGTTAGGGCAAAATGTCAATTCATACGGCAAGGATTTGAATCCCAAAACGGATTTCCCCAATTTGCTGCAGGAAATTTCCAAACTGGAAGGAGAGTTTGTTCTCCATTTTATGACCAGTCATCCCAAAGATGCCAACGAAGAGCTGTTTCGCGTGTTGGCATCGGATACCCGCTTTTCCCGCCATGTTCATTTGCCGGTCCAGTCGGGCAGCAACCATATCTTAAAGAGCATGAATCGCCGCTATACCCGGGAAGCGTATCTGGAAAAGGTGAAGCTTTTGCGGCAATATATCCCCGATGTGGTGCTGACCACCGATGTGATTGTGGGATTTCCGGGAGAAACCGAAGAAGATTTTGCCGACACCTTGAAAATGTTGGAAGAAGTGCGGTATGATTCCGTATTTTCCTTTGTATTTTCTAAGCGAAAAGGTACCCCTGCCGCCGATATGGACAATCAGGTGGAGGACAAAGTTTCCAAAGAGCGTATGGGGCGTCTGTTAGACACCCAAATTCGCATTGCCGGAGAAAAAAACAGTGCCTATACGGGCAAAACCATCCGTGTACTCATCGAAGGGGAAAGCAAGGCCAGCCCGGATATGCTGGCTGCCAGAACCGCCACCGGCAAACTGGTGCATTTTATCAAAACCCCGGCAGGCGAACAGCAGATCGGAAATTTTGTACATGTCATCATTGAGCGGGGCGATCCTTTCGCTTTGTGGGCAAAGCCGCTGTAAAAGGAGAATCGTTTTATGACCCCCATGATGTTGCAGTATCTGGAAGTGAAAAAAGAATATCACGATCACATTTTGTTTTATCGTTTGGGCGATTTTTATGAAATGTTCTTTGATGACGCTAAATTAGCGTCCCGTGAACTGGATTTAACCTTAACCGGTAGAGATTGCGGGGAAGTGGAGCGGGCTCCCATGTGCGGCGTTCCCTATCACAGTGCCGAAGGATATATCGCCAAGCTGGTGGAAAAAGGATACCGTGTGGCCATTTGCGAGCAGGTGGAAGACGCGGCTGCCGCCGTGGGGCTCGTGAAGCGGGAGGTTGTACGCATCATTACTCCTGCCACCATTTTGGAAGGCTCTTCGGGAAATGAAAGCGCCAACAACTTTCTTGCTTCTTTACATATGGACGGCTGCAAAGCGGCATTTGCCGTTTGTGATATGAAGGGCAGTGAGATTTCCACCACTCTGCTAGAAGGGTCCTCTCCTGGGGATTTGCAGGAGAAAATCATCAATGAACTTGCCTTATACCAGCCCACCGAACTGTTAGTAAGCCAGCCTTTTGCCAAAGGGCAGAGGGTAGGAACCTATCTGGAAAATCGGGGCGGCTGTTTGGTGGTAGACAATCTGCCGGAAGCCTTTTTGTCCATTTCCGACAGCACGTTTTTCCTGTTTGACGAAGTGCCGTCCGGGTTAGATCCCCTGCAGCGCGGGGCCGTCGGTGCGATTGTTTTTTATCTTGAAAAAACCCAATACCGGAGTCCTACCAATTTAAGACGGATTCATGCTTATACCCACGCCGCTTTTTTGGAAATGGATGCCTCCGCCCGGCGCAATCTGGAGCTATGTGAAACCATGCGGGACAGAGAGCGCAAGGGGTCATTGCTGTGGGTGTTGGATAAAACCATGACCACGGCAGGTTCTCGGATGATGAAGCGATTTTTGGATGCGCCCCTGACCAATTGCCGCGCCATCGCTTCCCGTCAAAAAGCGGTCGGAGAACTGGTGAACGATACCATTTTGCGCACCGAGTTGCGGCAAAAACTGTCCCGTTTGCAGGATTTGGAGCGGCTGACTACCCGTGTGCTGTACGGAACTGCCAACGGCAAGGATTGCAAGGCGATAGGGGATACTTTGGCTGCTATTCCCGCCATATACCAGCAATTGCTTACTGCCACCGGAGAAGGGATGGCGGAGATTTCTCGCCAATTATCACCCCTCTTGCCTGACATTCAAACGATTGCCCGGCATTTGCAGGATGCCATGGCGGACAATCCCCCCCATACCGTGCGGGAAGGGGGCATATTCCGGGAAGGATACCAGGAAGATCTGGACAGATTTCGTTCCATGATGCATGAAAGCCGCACCATTCTCTCCTCCATGGAATCCATGGAGCGCGAAATGACGGGCATTAAAAACCTAAAAATAAGTTTCAATAAAGTATTCGGATATTATATGGAGGTCACCAAGTCCTATTTGGATCAGGTACCCGACCGCTATATTCGCAAACAAACGCTGGTCAATTGCGAGCGGTTCATCACCCAGGAATTAAAGGAATTGGAAAGTGATATTTTGGGAGCCAAAGAAAAATCCGTGGCGCTGGAATATCAGCTGTTTACCGAACTGGTGGAAAAACTCTGCGCCGTTTCTCCCACGTTGCAGGAAACCGCCCAAGTGGTATCTAAACTGGACGTGCTGGCTGCCCTGGCGGAAGTGGCGGTGAAAAACCACTATGTTTGTCCTGAAGTGGATTATTCCGATGTGCTGGATATCAAAGAGTCCCGCCATCCTGTGGTGGAACAGCATTTGCAGGAAATGTTTGTTCCCAACGACGTGCTACTGGATACGGATTTAAACCGTCTTGCCATCATTACGGGTCCCAATATGGCCGGTAAATCCACCTACATGCGTCAGGTGGCCCTGATTGTCATCATGGCGCAAATGGGTTCTTTTATTCCTGCTGCTACTGCCAGAATCGGTATTGTGGATAAAATTTTCACCCGAATCGGTGCCTCGGACGATTTATCGGCAGGACAATCCACCTTTATGGTGGAAATGTCTGAAGTGGCCTATATTTTAAAAAATGCCACCCGTAACAGTTTGATTGTATACGATGAAATCGGACGGGGAACCTCCACCTTTGACGGCATGAGCATTGCCCGCGCGGTGGTGGAGTATACCGCGGGAAAAAAGCTGGGGGCAAAAACCCTGTTTGCCACCCATTATCACGAGCTGTCTCAATTGGAACATGTATTGCCCGGTGTGCGCAATTACAACATTTCCGCCAAAAAGCGGGGGGACAGCGTGGTGTTTTTGCGAAAGATTCTACCCGGCGCCACCGATGACAGCTATGGCATTGAAGTAGCTTCCTTGGCAGGGGTTCCCGCCGAGGTAATCAAGAAAGCCAAAAACACCCTGAAACAATTGGAGAAAAACGATTTAACCATCGCGGAAATAATCGAAGTAGAAGATGAAAATGTGAGTTTTCTCTCGTTGGCCGGGGATGAAATCATCGAAAAATTGAAGCGGATGGATCTGAACACCATGACACCGCTGGAAGCCATGTCCACCTTGTTTGAACTGGTGAAACGAGCCAAGGAAGCATAAAGTGCATACACTGGAAGGAGACCGCAATATGGAAGAAACCATCATTCACGTTCTGGATCCCCAGACCGCCAATTTAATCGCGGCCGGTGAAGTGGTGGACCGTCCGGCATCCGTGGTGAAAGAATTGCTGGAAAATGCCATTGATGCAGGTTCCAACCGTGTGACGGTGGAAATCAAGGGAGGCGGTTCTTCCCTCATCCGTGTCACCGACAACGGGAAAGGGATGAGCAGGGACGATGTAAAACTGTCCGTCAAACGCCATGCCACCAGTAAGATTCAAAACCCCGCAGACTTGGATGCCATTTTCACCCTGGGGTTTCGGGGGGAGGCTTTGGCTGCTATTTCCTCTGTTTCCCGCTTTTCCATTCTCTCCCGCAAAGGGGGGGATGATATGGGATTTTTCATGGAAACGGAAGGGGAAACTCTGTTGTCTGCCGATGAAACCGGGGCGCCGGAAGGCACCACGGTGCGGGTGGAAAATTTGTTTTTCAACCAGCCTGCCCGGAGAAAGTTTTTAAATCGGGATGCCACCGAAACTGCCGCCGTGACTCAGTTGGTGGAGCGTATTGCCCTGTCACATCCCGAGGTGTCCATACAGCTGATCACCGACGGGGTACTCAAACTGCAAACACCGGGGAGCGGTGATCTGAAAGAAACGGTGTATACCGTGTTGGGCAGAGACTTTTCCGACGGGATGCTGCCTTTGGATGATACCTTTAACAGCATTCGGGTGTCGGGATATTTATGCCGCCCCGAACATGCCAGGGCCAACCGTTCGTTGCAGTGTTTTTACATCAATGGGCGGTATGTCCGAAGTAAAACCTGCATGTTTGCCTTGGAAGATGCCCATAAAAGTTATATGCAGTCGGATAAATTTCCGGCTTGCGTCTTGTTCTTGACCATGGATCCCAAAACGGTGGATGTGAACGTGCATCCTGCCAAGCTGGAAGTACGGTTCGGGGACGAGCGGGTGATTTACAACGCGGTGTATTTTGCTGTGAAAAATGCGCTAGAAACCATCACCAATGCGTTTTCAAAACCCAGTCCCACCCCTGTCTACCAGCCTGCTGTACCGGAAAAGCCACCGGAACAATTGACAATCCTGCCTTCCCTTGCCTCCACCCCCAAACTGGATGCCATGGCAGAAAAGGTGTCTGTCAAAGACTTATTTTCCCCCAAACCAACCTCGGCCATAGGGGGTGAATTGAGAGTGTCATCTTCATTGTTTCAAGCCGCCACTCCCCGGGAAGCTGCCAATCCGGTGGTATCTTTGGAAGTGCCTGTCACAACCCCAAAGGCGGAGGAAAAGCCCAAGGCAGAGCCTATGGCAGAAGCAAGGACAAGACCAACAACCACAATGAAGCTGTTTTCCGATTACACTATATTGGGGTTGTTGTTTAAAACCTATATTTTGGTAGAAGCCGGCGACAACTTTTATATGATCGATAAACATGCCGCCCACGAGCGGATCTTATATGAAGGGTTCAAGCAATCCCGTGCCCTTCCCGACGCTCCCCGACAGGAATTGTTGGAACCTGTGACGGTGACTGTATCGCCCCTGGAATATGATGCGTTGGAACAATATAAGGAAGAAATTGAACAAACAGGATTTTCCCTTTCTCCTTTTGGAGAGAATGTGTTTGCCCTGCGTGCCGTGCCTGTACAGTTGACGGGAAAACCCTTAGATACCCTTGCGGATATGGTGAAAGGGATGGCCGGGGATTTGATGGGCGGCGGCCGCGCATCAAACAGAAAAGAAGAAGCATTGAATAAAGCGCTGTATTCCGCCGCTTGTCGGGCAGCGTTGAAAGCAGGCAGCGACGATTTGAGTCATGATTTGCAATGGGTGGTGGATAAACTGCTGGAAATGGAAAACGTGACCTATTGTCCCCACGGAAGACCGGTACTGGTGAAATTATCCAGACAGCAGGTCGAGAAGCTATTTTCCCGTATTTGAGGTGAGCGTATGAGTAAAGTAATTTGGAAAAGCGGAACAATGTTGTCCCCCCTGCCGGTGGTACTGGCAGGCTGTGGGACCATGGATAACCCCAACGTGATTACCATAGCGTGGTGCGGTATTGTAAATTCCGATCCTGCCATGGCCTATATTTCAGTGCGTCCCTCCCGTCATTCCCATCAACTGATTAAGAAAAGCGGGGAATTCACCCTCAATACCGTCAGCCGGGAGATGGTACGGAAAACCGATTCCTGCGGCGTGTATACCGGCGCAAAGGTTAATAAATTTGAGAAGTTTTCGTTGACGCCCCGGACATCTTCTCAGATTTCGGCTCCCATGGTAGAGGAATCTCCTCTTTGTTTGGAATGTAAGGTGACCCAGGTGATTTCTTTGGGCAGCCATGATCTTTTCTTGGCACACATTGTGGCGGTGCAAGTGGAGGACAAACTCATCAACGAAGAGGGGAAACTCCAGCTGGGGAAAGCCCATTTGGTTGCGTATTCTCACGGGGATTATATGGAACTGGGCAAAAAAATCGGATCATTTGGTTTCTCCGTTAAAAAAAAAGACGGAAAGGGTAAATAAGCATGTGTGAAGTAAATCAAGAGAAAATACGTAAAAAGGCCGTTGCTGCTTTTGAATGCCGTTATTACTATGAGGATTTAGGGCCCTTCCGGGTGTTTTACAACGCAAAGGAAGTACTGCTGGACGCTCTTATCAACGAAACAGACCATGTGTCGTATCAAAACATTGACCGTTTTGCGGCAGGAAACGGGCAACTCCAAAGCGCATTGAAAAAAATCATCAAAAATCGATTCGGCGGCATTGAAAAAATCGACGGGTTTGCCACCGACGATCCCATCCTGCCGGAGGAATTGCAGGCATGGGTAAAAAATATCCGTGTGACTCGGACCAACACCGGACTGGATGTGTGTCTGGGGGTAGAAGGGGTTTTCGATTTGTATAAAACCTTCGGAAAAGACGGACAAGACCACATAAAAAACATATCTGTTTCCAAGGATACCGTATTTGTATGCCGGGATCAAATGGTCGGTTATCAGGAAACCTATTTTTCCTTGGCACTGAAAAGTGAGTCGCTTTCCATTGCGATCTATTCCATGCCCAACAATTTACCCATCAAAGGTACGGCTTTGCTGGGGGTTTCGGTGTGGAAAGACAATGTTTTGTATATGGAAAACGCTTCCAAATATATGGATATCACGCCTTTTGTATCCGGTTTGAGAAGTTAAGAGGCTGTGATATCGAAAGATAAGGGCAACCTCATCTGTTGCGGCAGGCCGTGACACCTTTCCTGCAAGGGGAAGGCACATGGTGACAGAACAAAACCTCCTGTGGCAGTTCGTTCGTTTCTACAACAGGAGGTTTTGTTGTCTGTTTTGGTACACTGTGCAGTACCTTCTTGTTATTTTAGACTCAATTTTCAAGGCGGATGTATTTATTTAACCGTTTCGTACAGTTCCACGGCGGTTTTCCCGTCATATTCGGGAACGGAGACCATGATCAGTTCGCTTTTAGAGGTGGGAATGTTTTTTCCCACAAAATCCGCCCGAATGGGCATCTCACGGTGACCCCGGTCGATGAGTACCGCCAGTCGGATGGAAGCCGGACGCCCGTAGGAAAACATTGCTTCGATGGCCGCCCGGGCGGTACGTCCCGTGAACAGCACATCATCCACCAGCACCACGATTTTCTCTTGGATGGAAAAAGGGATGTGACTTTCCGCCACTTGCGGACGCTCTGCAACCATGGTCAAATCATCCCGGTACAAGGTGATGTCCAGATACCCCACGGGAACCCGGATGCCCTCGAATTCTTCAATATTGTCCGCAATCCTCTGGGAAAGGGGCACGCCACGACGTTTAATTCCCACCAAAACCAGATTGTGGATGCCCTTGTTGGATTCGATGATTTCGTGGGTCATACGCATAAGGGTGCGGTTGACGGATGCTTCATCCAGGAGTTCTGCTTTCATCTTCATAGAAAAGTTCCTTTCTGACAAAAGAAAAACCATATAAAAGGGTGTAACAGTGCTTATATCATAGCACAGGGCCATGCAGTTGTAAAGAAGGAGGAAATACAAAACCGTTCCGACGATGTAATCGGAACGGTTCATGCTTCTTATAGGGCGGCTTTTGCCTGTTCTACTAAAAAAGCGAAGGCTTCTTTATCAGAAACAGCGATTTCAGCCAGCATCTTACGGTTGAGGGAGATGCCTGCCTTGGTCAGACCGTGGATAAAACGGGAATAGTTGATTCCATTTACTTTCGCCTGGGCGGAAATACGAGTAATCCACAAAGAACGAAAATCTCTCTTTTTCAGTTTTCTACCGACAAACGCATAGTTACCGCTTTTCATGACGGCCTGTTTTGCCATCTTAAAGTGCTTACTTTTTGCACCCCAGTAACCTTTCGCAAGCTTTAATACACTCTTTCTTCTTTTGCGCGTAGCAAGTGCGCCTTTTACTCTTGCCATATTATTTATACCTCCAATAGTGGGGAAGCGTATCCAGACGGTCCCCGTTCGTTGTTTTCTTATGCGTAGGGGATGAGCTTTTTTATTGTCGCTACATTCGCTTCACTCATATAAGCGGCTTTGCGAAGGGATCTCTTGCGTTTGGTATTTTTCAGACCCAATTTATGACGTCTGTTTTGGTGTGCATATTTAACTTTGCCGCTTTTCGTAAGGGAAAAGCGTTTTGCGGTCGCCTTGTGAGATTTAATTTTTCCCATGGTATTACTCCTTTTTTGAATTACTGTTTATTTTGCATTGGTGCTAAAATCATGGTCATGTAACGTCCGTCCAAAGAGGGGCGTTTTTCCACAGTAGCCTGTTCATCACATGTAGATGCGATTTTATTCATCAATTCATATCCGATGTTGGTATGATTCATTTCGCGACCGGAAAAGACAATCGTAACTTTGACCTTGTTGCCTTCTTTCAGGAAACGGTGAGCATGACCAATTTTGGTGTTAAAATCGTGGGTATCGATTCTGCAGGAAAACTTGATTTCCTTCAGTTCGATGATCACTTGCCTTTTCCGCATTTCCTTTTCTTTCTTTTCTCGTTCAAAACGATACTTACCAAAGTCCATAATGCGGCAGACAGGGGGGGCGCTGCTCCCGGCCATCAAAACCAGATCCAACCCTTTGTCGTATGCTTTTAACAAAGCATCTCTTGTGTTTACGATTCCGCACTGGGAACCATCCATGTCGATCAGACGAACCTGCGGGACTCTAATCTGTTCGTTAATCAACTGCTGCTGTGTGTTTTTTGCGCTAATCTTCAAGCACCTCCGTAAAAATAAAAAGGTTTGCGAAGAAACACCTTCCACGCAAACAAATTGACAGCCGCTGTTAAGCTGCTATTCTTTGTATGAACCCCTTAAAATCTCGTAAAAACAGACGGGGGTGGAACAGATGTTCTCTTCATTGTAAAAACAGTATATCACAATGAAAATGTTTTGTCAAGCATAATTTTTGGTTTTTAGTTCAATGGTATGAAAGGTTCAATCTCGGGGTGACGGGACAAAAATCCATCCAAATCTTCCCCCGGCAGCCGTTCGGGATACAAGGTCATCGCCTGGACCGCCATGGCTTCGTCCTGGTTTGCCAATGCCCGGGAAAGGAGGTGATTTTGCAGAATACGAGACGATAGAACCGCTTTGATGTAGGGAGGAACGGCAGACACATCAGGTCGGATGATGTTGCCGTCTCGGATATGGCAATGCAGCTGCAACATCACTTGCGCGGGATACTCTTTCCATGCGCCCTGGTTGATAACAAGCAAGGGCAGGGTTTTGTCTTTCAATGCGTTCAAAGCCAAAATTACATCGGTGATATACAGGGGAAAATGAGCGGCGCAGCTGCGCGTCACCCGGAGAATTTCCTCGTTGGAGGTAGCCTGTATGAGTTTCTCGAATTCTTCTGCATGGGGTCGGAACGCGATTTTCCACATTTCGCTTCGTTCTATAGGCAGATTTTGATAGCGATTGGAACCGCCGACGGGACCCGGCAGATAGCCGCAATGCTTAAAGAGATAGGCATTGTTGATAAACCCCAAACCCCATTCGGGAAATTGTTCATGAAAAGGCCCCTGGATGCGTTCTCTTGTATAGGATTGTAATTCTTCCCGCAGACGGTCATATACCGACTGGCCGTTCAAGCGAATATCATAATACCAATACTCATGATTGACCCCGACAGCGTTTGCGTTTAATTCTTCTTCCTGGCATCCCAGCCAGGCACACAACACTTTCTCATTGAACAGGGGCGCATTGCAAAGCCCCACCACTTTTTCGGAACCGAAGCGCATATGCACCGCCGCTAAGGGGATATCAGGGGGATTGGTCGCCACTAAAAACCAGGCATCGGGGCAAAGCACCCGCATTTTTTCCGCAAGATACAGCACGAAAGCACCGTTGTTTATACCCAGAGAACGGTATCCTCCCCAGTCGCCTGTACCGTCTGTGGCACAGAAAAATACCGTATTGGCATCCTGCAAAGCTGTATCTAAATTGGTCTCTCTGTAAATACGGGCAGTGCCGCGGTTAAAACGGCCGCAGATAGTCAGGGTATTCTTTATTTTTTGTTCGTTTCGTCCGTAAAGTGCCACTTCCATGTGGGTGTTGGCAAAAAGCAGTTCATACAGAACGGCGGAGGAGATTTTACCGCCGCCCCCAATGACAGTCAGTTTCATACTTACGTTCCTGTCCTCTCCGATGGTTGCATTTCAGCTGCATGCACCAAGCAGAATCCAATGATTACCAAAAAGAAAAGTGTCAAAGCAGATACTACATATATTAATATATGTAATCAGCACACCATTGTAGCACATTTGCCAAAACAAAACAACACTATTTGTAAAAAATCCCATTTTATCTATTGATTAATAAAGGAAAATGTGGTAAAATATAGATTGTGATTATATATCTTCGAAAGGAAATATAAGTATGATGAACAAGAAAAATGTTGAAAACATTCCTGTGTCTGGGAAACGAGTTTTGGTCAGATGTGATTTCAACGTTCCTCTGAAAGAGGGTAAAATTACCGACCCTAAAAGAATTGTGGAAGCGATTCCTACTATCCGTTACCTGATGGACAACCATGCAAAAGTGATTCTTTGCTCACACCTGGGCAGACCCAAGGGAGAGTTCAAACCGGAATATTCATTGGCTCCCGTTGCCAAAAAATTAAGCGAACTTCTGGGCGTACATGTGACGCTGGCAAAAGATGTCATTGGTGAAGATGCCAAAGCCAAAGCGGCTGCTTTGAAAGACGGCGAAGTGATGTTGCTGGAAAACGTTCGTTTCCACAAGGAAGAGGAAAAAAACGAGACCGCTTTCTCCCAAGCCCTGGCTTCTTTGGCAGAAATTTATGTGAATGATGCCTTTGGGACCGCCCACCGTGCCCATTCTTCTACTGCCGGCGTTGCCAATTATTTGCCTGCTGTTTGCGGATACTTGATTCAAAAAGAGATTGGCATCATGGGCAAGGCTCTGGACTCTCCGGAAAGACCTTTCGTCGCCATTCTGGGTGGTGCGAAAGTTTCGGATAAACTCAATGTGATTGCCAATCTTTTGAATAAAGTGGACACGTTAATCATCGGCGGCGGTATGGCCTATACCTTCCTGGCTGCCAAAGGCTATGAAATCGGCATCTCTTTGTTTGATGGCGAAAAAGTGGATTACTGTAAAGAAATGCTTTTGAAAGCCGAAGAAAAAGGCGTTAATCTGCTGTTGCCCGTGGATACAGTGGTCGCCGGTGCATTCCCCAACCCCATTGATGCAGAAATTGCCGTGGGAACCGTTGACGTCGATGCCATGCCTGCCGATACAATGGGCCTGGACATTGGTCCCAAGACCTGTGAACTGTTTGCAAACACGATTAAATCCGCCAAAACCGTTGTTTGGAATGGTCCGATGGGTGTGTTTGAAAACCCGGTTTTTGCTAAGGGTACCATGGTGGTTGCAAAGGCGCTGGCAGATTCGGATGCCATTACCATCGTGGGCGGCGGCGATTCCGCAGCGGCTTGCGAACAGCTCGGGTTTGCCTCTCAGATTACCCACATTTCTACCGGCGGCGGAGCTTCCCTGGAATTTCTGGAAGGTCTGGAACTGCCCGGAATCGCTTGCTTGAACGAAAAGGAGTAATAACAAATGAGAAAATATGTCATTGCCGGTAACTGGAAAATGCATAACGGTCCTGTGGCAGCCAAAGAATTGGCGTCTGCCATCGCTAAAAAAAACAACGGAAAAACCAATCCGCATCCACGGACAACAAAAAGCAGAATGGATTGCAATCGATTACGGAGATGTGATCGTCCACATCTTTCTCCCGGAACTGCGTACATTTTACAACATTGATAACCTTTGGGACGATGCTCAGAGAGAAACGATTCCCTCTCTTTTATAAAACTAATTCCCTGTATATTTGTTACAATCTCCCGGGCAAACGGCTTCACACAGACAAGCTGTTCCGGTATCAGCCAAACAGGTTAATGAACAACTCACAGATGAACAATTCGAACAGCAAAAAAGATAAGCAGCCCACGCTGCGGCCCAAGATGGGCGGTACAAACCCCAAAAGCCCGATCAACCCCTACTGGATTTATGCCATCGCATTGGCGATTCTTATGGGGATGTGGTTTTTCGGTCAGGATACCTCTGTGAAGGAGGTGACCTGGTCCGATTT
>ENA-UOOK01002602-UOOK01002602.1-fermentation-metagenome-genome-assembly--contig:-NODE-2602-length-21805-cov-12.968690_pt1 | contig 21805 bp, 24 predicted proteins | sample MGYA00245777_ERZ724023 | MGnify/ENA primary metagenome ERZ724023 (study PRJEB28704, sample SAMN03018312) | fermentation metagenome | biome: anthropogenic terrestrial biome; feature: soil...
AATTCGCTCAAGTTTCTCGATTTGTTCTCTAGAGATTTTTCCACCCACCGCTTGATAATTCGGATTTCTACCAGACAAAAAATCTTCAAGCGTGATGATGTTTATAGCATTTCGAGAAGTCTTTAAGATTTGAATTTGAGACTCAGAAACTGGCTTTTGCCAATCTTCTAAAAGAATTCCACCATTTTCCATTTCAATATGTTTTTAAAAGTACAACAATTTCTAGCTTTCTTTATAGTATTATAAAAACACTGATTTGTCAAGGTTTGAGAAATTAAACAAACTTGTCTTCCACAACCAAACGAGCAATCTCTTTTTCTTCCTGAGTTTTTAAAACAAAGATATTATCTTTTTCAACTTTTAACCATTTCAATTTTGGTAAAAAGATTTCTCTAAAAATATCTGATTTTTCTAAAATTGCTCCCGTCAAAACCAAAGCTTCACATCCTCCTAAATGAGCATAAGCTGCACCGACAGACTCATTAATTTTTGTCATATACACGTCTAAAGCAAATTTATTTTTTTCTTTTATTTTATTATCTTTAATCTTTAAATTAGACAAAATATCTCTCATATCTTTTTCTCCCGTTAAAGCATAAAGCCCACTTTTAGAATATAAATCTTTACGAGTATTTTTAAACAAATAATTGTCTTCGCTCAAAAGACGAAAAAGCTTTTTATGTTCTTCTGTCAAATCAATAGTCAAAAACGGATCAATATCTCCTACCCTAGTAAGATTAATCAAACCAGAAACTGGGGTCATACCAAAAGAATTGTAAACGCTTTGTCCTTTTTCTATGGCTGTCACAGAACCTCCTCCCCCCAAATGAATGGCAATAATCTTTTTAAAATCTTTTCCAAAATTTCTATCAACTTCGCTCATAGAGATTCCATGATAACCAAATTTTCGATGATTCTTATTTTTGACAGATTTTACTCCATAAGTATAAGTTTCGGGAGGAATAGTGGAATGAAAAGCTGAATCAGAAATTCCTATTAATTTAAATTTGCATTTTACTTTATTTTTCTCACAAACCTCTTTAATTAAAAAGATTTTCTGAATCTCATCTATAAGGCTTTCTGTGTGAAGAGGATCATACTTTTGCACTTCTTCCAACTCTTCCAAGTATTTTTCATCAATCAATCTGTTTTCTAAGAAATATTCTCCCACCGCCACCACTCTTTCAGCTATAATATCAATATCACTCACCCAAAAATCAAATTTGGCTTTAGAAATTTCAAAAAATTCGTATAAAGCATTTTCTAATTTTATATTTGGATAATACTCTTTCTCGTCAAACTGTAAAGAAAAAAGTTCTTTTGGTTCTTTTTCTTTTTTGCTTACAGAATAAACAAAATACTTTCTAGAAGCAGATCCTATATTTGAAACCATTATGATTTTTTCATCTTTTGCTTTTTTCATAATTTTATAATCCAAATTTCCAGTTCCTAATTTTTTCACTATCAATAAAATGTTCATTAATGTAAGAAATTTCTTGATCCATTTCTTGTCTTATATCTCTTTGAAGAAAATCGTGAGTCAATTTGTTAATTTTCTTAAGTTCAAACAAAGTATCTATTACCCAACTAGCTACATGAAACCTACTAGTCTTATTTAAAATATGCATATGAAGTAAAGTGGTTAATCCTCCTCTTTCAATATAACCTCTAACTTCCACATCTTCAATATTTTTACCAGCCTCAAAAAAGTAACGTTGTAAAGTTTGAGGGTGACCATGAAAATTAGCAAAGACTTTTGCCCCGAAAGTATTATCTGCTAATTTGTTAGAAAACTGTCTAGTCTCTTCACTAAACTGATCGCTAGCAGAAAGTCTAGAAATATTTAAAAATCCCATCTTGAAATCTTTTCTTTCTTTTTTAAGAGCATATTTTTTAAAGAGAGAATTAACAATATCTATTCCAGCAATACATTCTAAAGAAAGATAATCTCCTATACCAGCAATAATTAAATCGTAATTTTCTTCTTTTTTTAATTTGTCAGAAAAGGTGTGTAAAATTGTCATTCCTTCTTCTATATTTCTCTTGGATTCTTTTTCGCTCAAAAAGAGAGGCCTAGCTTCATCTTTTCCAACACAAAACACATTTATTTTGTTTTTGCTTTTCACCATTCTTTCTATAGCGTATCCTGCAGCTACTGCGTCAATAGGAAAATAAACTTCTACCCTTTCGGAATTGAGAGCTAAAACACTATCTATAAAACCAGGATTTTGATGAGAATATCCATTATGTTCTTGTAGCCATCCTGGAGAAGTCAAAATGAGATTCAAGCTAGAAACGTCTCCACGCCATTCAATTTCGCTAGCCACTCTTAAAAATTTTAAATACTGATCTACCATGGAACTGACTATTGGAGCAAAAGCTTCATAAGTCACAAAGAAACCATGACGCCCTGTCAAAATATATCCAGTCAGCATTCCTAACAAAGTATTTTCTGAAAGCATTTCTATCACTCTACCTCTTTTAGAAATATCTTTGTCCCAAGGTTTAATCTCTAAATTAAAAGCCCTTTCTTCTTCTTTAAAGATAGCTTGGATTTTATTGGAATAAGTTTCATCTGGAGAAAAAAGTCTAAAATTTTTTGTAACTTTATTTAGTTTAAAAATTTCTCTTAAATATTCCCCCACTAAATTCATTGGAGAATGTCGACCCCAATCTTTTTCTGTGTTTAAAATTGTCTTCTTAAAAATATTAGACAGGTTTGGATAAACTAATTCTTTTAATTTTCCTTTTCCGTTTTGCTGAATATGAGTATTCATGCTCATACGCCACATTTTTTCTGGAACAATATCCTCTATCTCTTTTAGAAACAATTCTTGATTTTCATCTTTTAATCTTTTTTTAATTAAATTTTCTGAATCATTTAAACCTTCTGAAAAAAGTTCATTGATTTTATAACTCCCCAACCACTCTTCTAAAGCTTTAAGTTGTTTTTTGTCAGTTTTACATTTGGCCAAAGGGACTTGATGGGAAAGATGATTTCCTTCTATTTTTTCTCCCGCATATCTTTTTACTCCAGTCCAACCTTTATCGCTTTGCAGAATAATCATAGGCAAACCTTTAGTTTCGCCTGTCTTTTTCATTTCAAAAATCTTTGTAAAACACTTGTCTAAAGTCTCTTGCATCAAATTATGCACATTGTCTTTTTCTAAATCATAATTATTTCTATTTGCATAAATATCGGTGTCACTTCTAGCATCAATAATGTGAGGCTCATAACCAAGTCCAGTAAATAGATCCAATAACTCTTGATTAGACATTCTTCCAAAAATTGTTGGTCCAGAAATTTTATAACTATTTAAATTTAAAATTGGGAGAATTACTCCATTGTCTTTGGAGTTAATAAATTTTGAAACGTGCCAACTAGTAGCCAAAGTCGCAGTCTCCGCTTCGCCGTCACCAATCACTGTCACCGCGATCAAATCTTTATTATCCATCACTGCTCCAGCTGCATTAGCTAAAGAATAACCAAGCTCACCCCCTTCCAAAAATGCCCCGGGAGTCACAGGTGAAGCGTGGGTTGGAAACCCATTAGGTGAACCAAAATGTTTAATCACATTTGCCAAACCTTCTTTGTCGTAAGAAATAGGAAAATCATAAATGTTTCTTATGTTTTTATTGATCTCTCCAAAATAATAAGTTAAACTTCTTTCCAAAAATAAATTGGCCTGCAAGCTAGGAAAAGCGTGTCCTGGACCCAAAAGAAAAATAACATCTCTAAGCTTAGGATTAGTTTTTTGATTTTCTTTTAAATAAAAATTCAAATGAGCTAGGATAAAATTTGGTCCGTTGGATCCACCCCAGTGTCCCAAAAGTCTATTTTTAATATCTTTAAACTCTAAAGGTCTTTCTAAGAAGAAATTATCCTTTAAATAAAATTGGGCCGCTGAGACATAATTTAAAATTCGTAAATATTTTTTTAATCCAGAGAAATTTTTCTTTGGTTCTACTTTCTTTTTTTGAGAAATTTTCGCAATCATAAATTAATTTTAACATGAGAAAAACCCTTGAAAAATTTTTATACACAAAAAATCTTTATTTTTAAAACTCAACTTGAATATTTAATTTATGGGCAAACCGTTCCGACTGGTACTCTGATAAAATATCCACCAACAGAACATTCTTTAGTCTCTGTAGAAAGAGGCTCGTAAGGGAGAGGTGTCGTTCCAGTTCCATTAGCAATAGTTGTAGTAGAAGTGTTAGTAGGAGTGGCAGAACAATCATTTGGGTAGACAGCTATTACATTCGAGCTACAAGGCTTCACCCATTTAGCATAAAAAGATTGACTAACAATGATTGGAGCAGAATTATATTTTAAAGAATAATTTTGATCAGAATACCAACCATCAAAAACATATTCTGGAAAATTTGTATCTACAGTAAGTTTGGGTAAAACTAAAATCGCTCCAAAAGGTACAGGTAAAATAGATTTTTTATTAAAAGAATAAAAACTGATAGCTAAAGGATTTCCGGTAGCAGGAGAAGGTGTGTAGTTGTTGGAGGAGCAATTTGATAAAGCAGCTCTAGTCGTAGGACCAACTGTCCCTGTAGATTGTATGTTTTTGCTATATTGATATTTCCTAACAGCATTTTCTGTAAGCACTCCAAAATATCCAGTAGGCTCAGTTTCTAAAAACCTAGCTTTGTATAAAATACTTTGCAAACGAGAAACTTCGCCAGCAGTATTAGCGTCAGTTGAACCTCTTACCAAATAGTAACGAAAAGTATAACAATAAGAATTGGTTTGAGCTTTTGAAATATTGAAACTAAAAATTGATAAAAGTAGAAACAATGTTAAAAATAAAGCCTTTTTCATGATAGTTATATTATAACCTCTTAGAGAGATATTTTTTTAAGATATTCACATTATTCCATATGAGCCTTTTCTTTATCTTTTACTATTTCTTTTAAAAGCGGATAATTTTCAAGTGATAAATCCGTCTCCAAAATCTGTCTAGCTTCTTCTCGGGCAATTTCTACTAATTTTAAATTTTTAATTGCTTCCATAGCCAAGTCTGAAACCCCCCACTGTTTTCCAGAAACTAAAGATCCAATACCTCTTTGCTCTAAATCCATTTCCGCCAATTCAAAACCATTTTTAGATTTTAAGAGAGAAGCAAGTCTGTTGAGAGTAATTTCCGAAACAGAATTTGCAAACAAATAACAAACGCTTTCTCTTTCTCCTCTACCAATTCTCCCTCGAAGTTGATGAAGTTGAGCCAAACCAAATCTTTCCGCCCCTTCAATTATCATTCTAGTAGCATTGGGAACATTTACTCCAACTTCTATGACTGAAGTAGAAACTAAAATTTGAATTTTATTGTCAGCAAAGTCCTGCATAATATTTTCTTTTTCTTCTTTTTTAATTTTGGAATGCATACCAAAAATTTTTATCTTGGCTTCATTTTTTTGATTAAAAAATTCTTCCAGATTTTTGACTTCGCCAGCTACCGAACGTAAATTTAATTTTTTAGCATTTTGTAAATCCCCCTCATCAAGCTCATCTATTCGTGGTACGACCACATAAACTTGATAGCCATTTTTTATTTCTTCCAAAATTTCTAAATAAACTTTTTCTCTATCTTTTTCTTTTTCAATTTTGGTAATTATTGGTTTTCTGTTTTTAGGAAGTTCATCTAAAACAGTCAAATCCAAATCTCCAAAAATGGTAAGAGCTAAAGTTCTTGGTATAGGAGTAGCCGTCATAGAAAGAAGATGTGGCAATTTTTCTTTTTCTGTAACAATTTTTTGCCTTTTATTGGTTAAATTTTTTAAATCATTAGCAGCCAAAACTTTAGCTGAAGAAGATTTTTTATTAGCTAAAGCTGCCCTTTGTTTTACCCCAAATCTATGTTGCTCATCAATGATAGCTAAAGCTAAATTTTGAAAACTTAAAGTCTTTTGAATTAAAGCGTGCGTACCGATCACTATAGAAATCTGTCCCTCTTCTACCATTTTTTTTAATTGAGCTTTAGAAATATTAGCGCTACCCCCAGGATTAACTTTACTAGGAAATTTTTTACAGATTTTTCCTGTCAAAAGACCAATTTCAATTGGTTCTTTTTTAAAAAAACTTATAAAAGACTCAAAATGTTGTGTAGCCAAGATTTCTGTCGGAGCCATGACAGCGACTTGTAACTTTTTGCCACTCTCATTCTCTCTATTATCATAATGAGTAATTAAATGCGAAACAGCAGCTGCCACCAGAGTTTTTCCACTTCCTACGTCTCCTTCCAAAAGTCTTCCCATAGGCTCCGTTTTTCTCAAATCTCGTGAAATATTTTTTATGGCCATCAACTGAGCTTTAGTCAGTTTAAATTTAAATTGTGTTTCGATTTTATCTATAAAAGATTCATTTAATATTTCAGTTTCTTTTTGATTGGTTTTTAAGCTATAACTCAAACTTTCTTTAGCTTTAATTCTCTCAGACTGTTTCAGAAGTTGAAGATAAAAAATCTCTTCAAAAGAAAATCTTTTCTTGGCGACTAAAACCTGTTCTTCTGTCTTTTTAATATCTTTAGCTTTAGGTAAATGAATATAAAGTAAAGCTTTGTCTAAAGAAGGCAAAGATAAAGCTTTTAAAATATTCTGAGGCAAAGGATCATTTTCCTCAATTTCTTTTAAAAGATTTTTATCGCTTAAAATTTTTTTGATTAAAATATTTAAATAATTAGAAGAGACACCTTTAGTCTCTTTATAGATCGGGATTAATTCTTTAATTCTTTTTTCTTTTCCATCTATTTCTTCAAAAATACTATTTTCATAAAAAATATGATCCCGACTAGCTCTTTCAATATTTGGATTTAAAAGAGAAAAAATATTATTTTTCTCTTGAACAATTCCAGAAACCTTAACAAACTCTCCTTCTTGATACATTTTGGCTATATAAGCTTGGTGAAGCCAAACGACCTTAATAGAGCCTGTCGCGTCTACAAGCTTTCCTTCGCACATAGGAATATGTCCTCGAAAACTTCTTTTAGTATTTAAATTTCTAATTTCTCCAAAAAGAGTAACTTGTTCTCCTTTCTGTAAGTTTTCGATATTTTTAGTTTCTCTTTCGTCTGCATAACGAGCAGGAAAATAACCCAAAAGGTCTCGCACAGTTTCTATTTTTATTTTTTTTAATCCGATAGCGTGCTCTTTAGAAAGTTTATTTATTTTGGAAATTTCAGTAGAGAGAGTAATTTGATTCATGATAAAAATTATAACATTTTCAAAAACAAAAAACTTACAAAAACTTATCAAAATAAAAATACCTTTTAAAAGGTATTTTTATGAAAATGCTTTATAAAAAATTAATCTTTCTTAAAAGGAATACCTAGGATTTCAAAAAAACTAATAGCTTCTTTTTTGTTTTTAGCTGTAGTAGTAAGAGTTATAGCCATTCCAAAAATATCTTTTAATTCTTCGTCGTGAATTTCAGGAAAAATGGTATGCTCTTTAATACCAAAAGTTAAATTTCCCATTTCGTCTACAGAAGATTTTTTAAGACCACGAAAGTCTTTGGTGCGAGGTAAAGAAACATCTAAAAGTTTCTCAAGAAAGCCATACATTCTTGCTCCACGAAGAGTAACAGCTACACCAATTTTATCACCTATTCTAGTTTTAAAAGAAGCGATAGATTTTTTAGCTTGTCTTTCTACTGGTTTTTGACCTGCAATTTTAGTAAGTCTCCCTATGACAAATTCATTTTTCTTTTTATCTTGCTTCATAGCGCGACCAGTGGCTACAGAAATGGTAATTTTCTGAAGTCTTGGGGCTTCTAATTTATTTTTATATTTAAATTCAGATTTCATTACATCAAAAGCAGAAGCAATTCTTTCTTTTACTTTATATTCTATTGTTTTTGTTTCTTTTGTCATATTTTTATATTAAATTATGCTTCTTTTTTCACATTGCTAACATCGATAGGAGCAGAAACTTCAACAATAACCCCTTTTTCACCTTTTTTCTTTGGCTTATTATGTCTTTTAATAATATTAATACCATCAACAATCACCTTGTTGATTTGAGGTAAAGATTTGGAAACTGTACCAATTTTTCCCTTATCTTTTCCAGCCAATATTTTTACTTTGTCTCCTTTTTTGATTTTCATAATTTTAAATAACTTCTGGTGCCATAGTGGCAATTTTCCTAATGTTTTCATTTTTGCTTTCGGAAATTTCTTTTGGAATAGGACCAAAAACACGACTTGCTTTTGGAACCTTTTTAGCTTTATCAACAAGCACAACTGCATTATCATCAAAACGAATATATGACCCATCTTTTCTTCTAAACTCTTTAGAAGTTCTTACTACAATACCGTATACTATATCTTTCTTTTTGACTTGCTTTCTTGGCTCAGCCACTTTGACAGAAAGACAAACTAAATCACCAATAGAAGCATATCTTCTTTTTGATCCACCGAGAACTTTAAAAATCTTTCCGGTTTTAGCTCCAGTATTGTCTGTGATTTTTACATTTGATCCTGCTTGTAACATAAATTTGTTTTTAAATTTTACCTCTTTTTTAAAACTTTAAAATTTTTACCTTTAGAGATTGGTCTTGTTTCTTCAATAGTAACCTTGTCTCCAACTTTATACTCATTATTTTCGTCGTGAGCCTTGAATTTTTTATCGATTTTGTAGTATTTGCCGTATTTTTTGTGCTTCACAAATCTTTGAGCATTAACAACAACTGTCTTGTCCATCTTGTTGGACACTACAACTCCGTCGATTTTTTTCTTGTGTTTGATTACTATTTGATCATTCATAGTTTTATATATTAACTTATTTTGCTTTGTTTTTCAAGTATTTTAGACTCTAGCTACGACTTTGGTTTTAATTGGAAGTTTGGTACCAGCTTTACGAAGAGCTTCTCTGGCGACAGCTTCAGAAACACCGTCAATTTCAAAAAGAATTCTTCCTGGACGAACCTCCGCACAATAGCCTTTTGGATCACCTTTTCCTTTACCCATAGGAACTTCTGCTCCCTTCTGGGTATAAGGTCTATCAGGAAAAACTCTAATCCAAAATTTAGCAGTCTTTCCACCATAACGAACCATAGCTCTTCTAGCTGCTTCAATTTGATTACTGGTGATTCTTTTGTCAGTTTGTGCTTTTAACCCAAAAGATCCAAAATCAACATTGATCCCTTTAGTTTCTGGACGAGCCGCCTTCTCAAGAGAAGATCTGGCTGATTGCCATTTGCGATGTTTTACTTTTTTTGGAAATAACATATATTTAAAATTAAATTAATAAATTATCTTTGGCCAGCTTCTTCATTTACGCTAGAATATCCTTTAGTGTGGGCATCTTTTTCATATTTCATGCCACGATAAATCCAAACTTTGATACCAATTGTACCATAAGGCATATAAGCTTTTTCTTTAGCAAAATCAATATCTGCTCTTAAGGTCTGAAGAGGTATACCTCCTTTACGAATTTGTTCTTTACGTGCCATTTCTGCTCCCCCAAGTCTTCCGGCTACAACAATTCTTGCTCCAAAGACATCTCGATTAGCCATAACTTTTTCAATAGTGCCTTTAAGAACCCTTCTAAAGGGAATTCTTTTTTCTAATTGTTCCGCAACCATTTGAGCCACAATTGCAGCAGAAGCTTCAGGACTAGGCACTTCCACAATATCTAATTTAAAATTAGCAGGCAACTCAACTTTCACTCTTTTCATTTCTTTATCGATATCTTTACGAAGCTTTTCAATACCGTCGCCTCCTCTACCGATAATCATTCCAGGACGAGAAGTATGAATAGTTACACGAAATTCTTTTTGGCTTCTTTCAATTTCAACTTGAGCAACATACATTCCTCTCAATCTTTTATCTAAATAGCTACGAAGCAAAACATCTCCTTTTAGATTGGAAACATAATTTCCTTTGTTCCCAAACCAGCGAGATTTCCATCCGCGAACGATGCCTAGTCTATGTGAATATGGATTTACTATGTGTGTCATATATTTTTAATAAATTATTTTTTTTCTTGAAGCTCTATAACTATATGGCTAGTATGCTTATGAATAGGAAAAGCTCTACCCATAGCTCTAGGTCTCCAACGTTTTAAAACTTTGCCCTTATTAACATAAGTAGAAATAATTAAATCGTCAGTGTTAGAAATTTTGTCATTATTTTTTGCATTAGCTACAGCTGATTCAAGAAGTTTCAACATCGGAGCCGCTCCTCTTTTTACTAATTTATTTAAAATAGCTCTAGCTTCTTTTACTGATTTACCACGAATAAGCTCTGAAATTAGAGCTGTTTTTCTTGGGGCTTGTCTATAATTTAATAATATTGCTTTCATATTTTTATTTTCCTGTCCTCATTATTTTAAATATTTTAATAATTGATTGGAAACCTATATTTAATTTTAAATGTTTGATTTGTAATTATTTTTTAGCGGCTGTTTTTTTGGAATCAGAAGCTGCTGTGCTTTTAGCTACTTTAGCTGCGTCAATTTCAGCTTGTTTTGCTTTTTGATCAATTTCTTTTTGCATCTTTCCTCCATGTCTCACAAATTTACGAGTTGGAGAAAATTCACCAAGCTTATGGCCAACCATATCTTCTGAAACTAAAACCTCAATATGACTTTTCCCATTGTAAACTCCAAAAGTAAAACCAATCATTTCAGGAGAAATCACACAGGAACGAATCCAAGTTTTAATAACCCCTGTATTTTCAGGCTTTTTATCGAGAACTTTTTTCAAAACTCTCTCATCTACATATGGACCTTTTTTAGCTGATCTTGTCATAATTTTTTTGTCGCGCCAAAGCTTTATGCAAAGGCGGATTACAATAAATCAAACACCTTAACTTAATTTAAGTTAAACAAGGATAGATTTATTAATGAAGAAATATTAGCAAAAATAATTTAAAAAGTCAAATAAAAACCGCTTTCAAAGCGGCTTTTATTTTAGAAAAGATTTTTAAAGAGTTTTACCTATCAGCTTCATCGACAACATATACATCACGCACTAGTTGAGAATACCCTTTGTTGTAACTAGTGTCTGTACAGCTGGCTACGAATCTCATTGATTCATCAACTTGAAGATAGCTACCAATTAATGTTTGGAAGTTGCCAACATTTGAATAATTTAAAGTCGCAAGAGAAGGATCGGTAATATTATTTTTAATCTTTGAATAATTTGCTGAGTCAAATTTTACAGTTCCATCTTTTAGAGAGGTGCCTACTATTTTACAAGTAGTGTTTGGTAATTGAACTTGCCAACTCAAGTTTATAGTAGAGCCTTTTTTGACCTGTCCTGCTGAAACATCAAATGACATAAAATGTGTATATGGCCTTTTTAATGCATCAGCGTACCAAAAGTCACCATTAGGACAAACATATCTATATTCTCGCTGATTTTCTGCCCAATTGAAGTTTCTTGGCCCTTCAAAAGTGGTAACATTTGGAAGAGTTTTATTTGCTGTACCATCTTTATATAAAACATTAAAAACAGTCTCTTTATTTTCTCCACACGGATAAAAAGTAATATCACAAGTCACTTTGCTAAAATTGTTTACAAAAGGATCAAGCCAAGTACATATAGGTTGCCTATTAATAGGCACACAAGCTTCTTCATTGTCTGGCAAATTGACAAAGAGTTGTCCTGTAGGACATTTTGGCAAACATTCTTTAGCTTCAGGATTCCAGTCGTATCCATAATAACAATCAGCATAACAAAAACCATTTATATCTTTATTGGGAGTAGAAGGCGGACAGACACAATTGGTACCGGACGCATCGAGTATCTGATTATAACTACAAGAAGGTGTACATTTTCCAAAACTACTATTCCAACTTGAACCAGTTGCACAAGTAGCATTTACTGTGAGAGCGGCTTGTTCGGTACTATTATTGTATAACCAGAAACTTCTAGAAGAATAAGGTATTGCTACACTTTGTGATCCTGAATGTCCTGAGCCAACTGTAGTATTAGCTGATGGATAATTACTGGTGACAGCTGTGTTTCCTATAGCTCCTGTAACATTCCAATTGATAGTTGTATTACAACTATTTCCACCTATAGCTATAGAACAATTTGTACCAGTTAATGTTCCAGCTGGAGCCGCACATTTACCTGTTGTAGCATTATAAGTAGAGCCAGTCACACAAGTTGCGGTAGCTTTCATTTCATCAAGCAATTGACCATCGTTGTATAAATAAAAATTTCGAGAAGAGTATGGAACACTGACTGAAACTGATCCAGTATTTCCATTTCCAATGACTGTGCCACTTGTAGGTGTATTGCTTGTAACCTGAGAAGTTCCGATTGGATTTGTGGTAGACCAAGTCAAAGTAATATTACAACTGCCAGAACCTATGGCAATAGTACAAGCTTTTTGAGGAATGGAGCCTGACATAAGTCCGCAAGATTTTGTTTCATTGTTCCATAAATATCCAGCTGGACAAGCACACGAACTTCCGTTCCAGCTAGTACCAGTAATACAGGTAGCTGTTGGAGTAACAGAAGCCTTTTCAACACTATTGTTATATAAATAAAAAGTTCTCGAAGAATAAGGAATAGTTACACTTTGAGATCCTGTGTGCCCTGTAGCAATTGTAGTATTAGCTGAAGGATAATTACTGGTGACAGAGCTATTCCCTGTAGGATTAGATACGCTCCAATTAACGGTCGTACTACAACTATTTGCACCCTCAGTTATAGTACAATTTGCCGCAGTTAAAGATGTGACTGAAGCGCTGGCACATTGAGAAAGATAAGAGTTCCAACTTGTACCAGACGCACAACTAGCATTGAGAGTGAGAGATTTTAATTGTGTACCACCAGTATACAAATAAAAAGTTCGAGAAGAATAAGGGATAGTTACACTTTGTGATCCTGAAACTCCTGTACCAACTGTAGTATTGGCTGAAGGATAATTACTGGTGACAGAGCTATTTCCTGTAGGATTGGACACGCTCCAATTCACAGTTCCACTACAACTACTACTACCTGCAGCTATAATACAACTTGAACCAGTTAAAGATCCTGTTGGAGCAGGAACACATTGAGAAAGATAAGAGTTCCAACTTGTGCCAGAAGCACAAGTTGCTGTAGCCGTCGCTTCACCTAATTTCGCCCCGTTATGGTATAAGAAGAAAGTCCGAGAAGAATAAGGAATGGTGACAGACATTCCACTATTAGAATTTCCGGTAGCAACAGTTGTATTGGCTGCTGGATAATTGCTTGTTACTTGAGATGTGTGAGTCGGATTTGTTGTTGTCCAGTTAATTGATCCATTACAAGTACTTGCTCCAGAGAGAATAGTACATCCTGTTGCATTAATATTTCCAGACGGTGATGAAATTGTGGGCGCGAGATTAAAAGTCCTAGCCTGCTCATTTGCAGTACCACCAATATTTTGACAAATTATTTTATAAGTGAGAGCTGTTGTACCAGTATTATTATTTGGAAAATCATATGCTATTGTATATCCGTCTTTTGTTCCGACAGATGAATATGGACCACCGTCAAGACCAACTTTCATATTTGTAGAAGTTGCACAAGTTGTCTTTAGGGTTTTTCCTTGAGCCAAAGTTCCTCCCCAAGCAAAGCTTGCTCCATCTACTGTCCCAGTGATTTCGATTGGAGCGTAGGAAATGGTGATTTGATACGCAGCTTTAGAACTGACATCGGTCCCGTCGTGGGTGACGATTTGTAGAGGTGGTTTTACACCCACACTTTTCCAATCAACCGGATAAATAAGCTGACAAGCAGATTGGTCTGCAGAGGCTCGACTATTACAAGTATTAGAAGAAAAAGATTTTATATTAGTTGGGCTAAGTAAAATATTACTATTGTCAGGATAATATGCATCTTTATGTACAGTTAAAGTCTGATTTGGGTCGGTATCATAGACTCCAATAACTATTTGATCCTCAAAACCGTCAACGGCTTCTGCTTTACAAGTCTGATTACTTGTCAGAATTACTGAGTCGCAAGACTTGTTTATAAGACTTGCCGCCTCGGCAAAAGACTGACCAAAAAAAACCAAAGAAAAAACAATACTTAATAAAATGTACGAATATTTTTTTAACATAAAAATTAGAAGTTAATAATATTGATAACTTATATTAAAATTATAGCATTCTACTAGACAAAAACTCGCTAAAGTTGTCCACATTATTGCAACTTATTCAAGATTTGATTTTTAAAACCAAAAAGTGTATTCTGAAATAGATATTTTATTTGTTCATTTTAAAAATTAACTATCATGGCTGAGAATGATTATAGCGATTATGTTGACAACACATTAGACAACGCTATTGAAACCAATTCGTCTTTTTCGGATGCAGTAGAAGCTGGTAGAGATGCTGCCACAGACAATGCTGTCTCTGAAAGTTTTGGAGAAACTTGGAACGATAAACCAAGTTGGTATGATGGCCCATGGCTGTAATAAAAAATAAATGCGACCCATATTGTAAGGGTCGTATTTTTGCTATAATGACTCCATGGAAAAAGATTTGGAAAATTTTAGTGGCAAATTTAGAGAAAGAAATAACTTTGATTATTTATATAGCGATGCTATGTATTTAAAAAGTAAAGAAAACTTTCATCCAGAAAAACAATGGCTTGGTGTATGCGGTTTTTTAATTAAAGAAGACAAAGTTAGGAGATATTTTACAACACTAAAAACTAGAGATGATTATTTGTTAAATACTATAATTCCAATCAATACTTGCTACACATCTTTTTATATTTATGATCATAATTATATAGAAAATACTACTCTGGAAATCTTTTGGAGAGATATGGCTCATGTTTATAGCTTTAACTCTATAAAAGATAAAGATTTAGAAAAACAGTATTTTTGCACTAGAGGGAAAATTTTAAAACAAACCGAAAGCCATATTTTATTTGAAATAGAAAAACATTTAATGTGGGCAAAAGATCAGGAAGATTTACATAAAGACTATAAATACCTTTCTATACCGAAAAGTTATATTCGAAGTATAAAAATAGAAAAGAATTGGCAAGATGCTAAATTAAAAAAAATTAAACCAGAAATAGAGTCTTGGATTTTGGAAGGAGAAAATTCTATACAAAAAATAAGAGAGACGAAAAATAAAGACAAAAATGAAGTCAAAATTTATTATTCATTTTTTAATAAAAAGTTTAAAACAGGAAAAAATAAATAAACTTATTTCTCTAAAAACAATCCTTCTTCTACGAGCTCTGATATAAAAAGGGGCAATAGTTTTTCTAATTTGTTTTCCTCTTTAGATTTTTTTAAGGATTCTAAGAATTTAAAAGTTATTACTCTAAATTTATTTTTATTTAAAGAGTCTTCTTTTTCTTTTAAGTCTTCTTCAAGCCCTAAAACACTATAGGCAAAACCAAAGTCTTTATAAGAAAACATAATAGAACTTACCAGAAGCTCCTCTACAATATTTCTATAATTCCAAGAATCTATATGTCTATATTTATCCTTCCATTCTTCTAATAATATTTTTTGAAAGATTTGATTATTATTTAAGAAAACATGACCTAATTCATGCAGGAAAGTCTTTGTATAGAAGATGATATCGTCTTTATGAATATTCCCCTCTTTAACTGAAAGAAATATTTTCTTTGGAAGAGCCTTGATAACAAAAGCTGGAAGTAATTTGGTTTCCATTTTAATTGGAGTAGAGATTAGACAAAGATCGACTTCTTCAAAATCGTAACTACCAAACATACTCTCCAAGATATTTAAATATTGAGAAAGAAAAGATTCTACCCCTTCTCTTAAGATGCTAGAAAACTCTTCTGATATTTCTCTATAATTTTTCAAGAGAAAACTATTTTCTTTAAATATGTTTTGTTCAATACTTCCTGAGATAATTTCTTTTTTTTCTTCTTCACTTATTTTCAATGACCAACGTTTTTCTTCTGGGACATTGTAAATGTCTGACAATTCTTTAAAATAAGGGTTGCTTATATTTTCTTTAAAAAAGAATAATTTAAAAATACAAAATTTTAAAAAATCCTCCTGAGATGACGATATGTTTAATTTCATAATTGATCTATAAATATTATCAAAAAACAGAAAAGAGGACAATCTATGCCCTCTTCCCAAATGAATAAATACTAAGCCAATACTGACTGATCTGGATCAGGAAAATTTCCTTGATCAATGGCTGGTTGTAAATCAGGATAGCCATCATCGTCACTTTCACATAATAAATAATTATACCCAGAAAATAAATTATGTCTCATATGTATGCATATTAACTGAAACAACATTGTCTCTAATTAAAATATACCATTCTAATAAATCTTGCCAAAATTAAGCATTCTACTTTAAAAACAATCCTTCTTCTACCAGCTCTGATATAAAAAGAGGCAATAGTTTTTCTAATTTATTTTCCTCTTTAGAATTTTTTAATTCCTCTAAAAAATCGAAAGTTATTTTCCTGTACTTATTCTTTTTAAGAGAATCTTCCTTCTCTTTTAAATTTTCCCTCAATCCCAAAACAGAGTAAGCAAAACCGAAGTCTTTATAATAAAATAATGAGCTCGCAATAAGTTCCTTGATTCTTTTTCTATACTCTCTAGGGTTTATATTTTTATAATTTTTAATCCACTCTGTCCTTAAAATATCTGAAAATTCCTGATTGAAATTAAGAAAAACATGTGAAAACTCATGAAAGGTAGTTTTGAGATACATAAGCAAAATATCTTCGTTTTCTAAATTGTCTTGAATATGTATCACTAAATAAATTTTGTTTGGAACTTTTTCGTGAACTGAAGCAGGGAAACTTAAAAAGTCTTCTCTTGACATCAAATTACTTGGAATTAAAGAAATTTCAATTTCCTTGATATCACTTTTACTTCCAAAAAGTTCTCTTAAAAAATTTTCTAAAGTTGAAATATTTTTACTCACACCCTCTTCTAGGATTTTTATATTAGCAGAGTTTGTGGGGAAATAATTTTTCAAGAAAAAATCGCTATCTTCCTTTTTTAAAGGATTTATATTGTTGATAATATATTTATTAAAATCCTCATTTTTAAACCCAAGATTATCTAACCAGTTCTCAGTTATACCAAAGCCTATGGCCGTCTTTTTAAAAAAAGAAGTTTGTTTTTTTTCTAAAAATGTAGATAGATAATAGATAATAAAATCAGTAGAAGAATTTACTATTTTTAAATTCATATATGTGTTAGCAGTATAACAAAAAGGACAAAATATTTCATCTTGTCCTTTTAAACTCTAAATCTTACTAAGATCATTGTTGCCATATCGGCAAACTGTCGTCATTATCAGTGGTATCGTCAGCTTGTGCACGATCCCAATCTACACCATCAGGATCATAACCATAACTACTGTCGCTTCCTCCATACGACAAATCATCATACTCTGAGAGTGATAGATCTTTCACGTCAGTATTAATTTAATTGAAACAACATTGTCTCTAATTAAAATATACCATTCTAATAAATCTTGCCAAAATTAAGCATTCTACTTTAAAAACAATCCTTCTTCTACCAGCTCATTGATATAAACCGGCAATAAATTTTCAAGTTTGTCTTTATCACTAGAGTTTTTTAATGCCTCTAAAAAATCGAAAGTTATTTTCCTATATTTATTTTTCTTGATAGAGTCTTCTTTTTTATTTAAATTTTCTTCAAAACCTAAGTCTTCGCAAAGAAAACCAAAATCTTTATATGGAAAAATGAGTGAGCTAGTCAAAAGCTCTTCAATATCAAATCTATAATCTTTTGGATTTATATTTTTGTATTTATTTGTCCACTCTTCTTTAAAAATCTCTTGAAAAGATGTATTCTCATTTAGAAAAATATGCGTGAGTTCATGAATAATAACCCTTATATAATAATTCACCGCCTGAGTATCCTTTATATCAAAAGCGTCATTGAAAGCTAAAAATATTTTATTCTTTAAAAACTTACTCGTAAAGGCATTCAAATCTGTTTCTTGATTTTTTATAGAATACTGGACAAAAGCTATTTCAATATTTGGAGACATTTGAGACTCTCCAAAAAGTTCTGTTAGAGACCATAGTGCTTTTTCTAAATAATTTTCCGAACTTTTAAGTACTATATTTATTTTTTCTTCATCTACTTCTTTGTAGAAATCGTACAGAAAATAGTATTTCTTAAATTCTTCAAAATTTTTACCTTCGAAAAAATCTTTTTTCTGAGAATCAGTTACTTCCAAACTCCTTATTTCATCTTTGTCAATCTTAAAAAGACCAGCAAAATTATACATCTCATTTAAGTAAACAGGTTTTTTAAAAAAGATTTGAGACAAATAGAAGATAAAAAAGTCTTCTTTAGTTGAGGAGTAAGTGATTTTCATATTTTTTAGTATACTATTTTTTATAAAAAATAAAAGGGTAATTACTTTTAATAATTACCCTTAAGGACGCTGTTGAGAAAACATTATTGTTGCCACGACGGAAGACAGTCACTGTCGGAACCGCTGTGCCCTTGGTCAAACGTAGTGTCGGTATCCCAGTCATACAGATCGTCACCCATTCTTGAAATAAATTCCTTTTCCATAATTGCGTGTTTTAATTGAAACAACATTGTCTCTAATTAAAATATACACCTCTAATAAATTTTGTCAAAATTAAAAACCGCTCAAATTGAGCGGTTTTATATTAAAATTAAGCATTCTACTTTACAAAACTTGCTAAAGTTGTCCACATTTTAACATTGGTTATTTGGATTTATTATTTTAATTTTTATCTAAAATACTTTCTAGTCTTTTTATTAAATCAAATAACACTTCTTTATTTAGAGAAAAAGTTTCAAACTCAGCATTTGTATCTACTTTTTCTTTAGTATCTTTAAGGATTTTTTTATACATATTAAGTATATAATCATTATCTTTATAAACACTATATTTTAATGTATCTATTTTTAAAATCTGTACTATAAATTTGAGTATTGCAATATAAGATTCAATCGTCTTTTTTGAATTTCTGCTCTCTTTTTCTAGAAAGAGAGATGACTTTATTTCGTTTTTTATAGGATTTAAATTATATAATATACTTGTACCAATTGGTTTTTCTTCTTTATCTTTAATAACAAAAATAAAATTAGTATCTTCTTTAAACCAATTTTTTATTTGCGTTTTAAAATCTTCAAAATTTTCCGCTTTATGAAATCGCCTTCTAACAAGATGAGAAAAATCCTCTTCATCATTTATAAGCCCATACAAATCCAAATAATCTTCCTCATATTTCAGTTCTTGCATGTCTATGTGACGACCAACATATCTTTGTATGGGTAATTTTTTTATATATTCCAACTTTTGGATTACCTTATCTTCTTTTTCTACACTATTCCTTAGTTTTTCCATGCCAATAAAATTATCTAGATTTATATTTAAAGGCTTTTTAAGCCTGTCAAAAGTTCATCTTTATTTCTTGGACACAGATCTTTATCGTATTTATCGTGTTTAGCTAATAAGAAAGCATCCATTACTAAATCATAAAAAACACTTAGTCCTAGAATTTCTGATAGATCAAAAAATTCTTTAGCTAAAGATTCTTGTTCAACATTTATATCTATTTTTTCTATATTTTCTTTTACAATATTCAATATTTCTTTTTTCATAACTATATGCTTATCATGTTAATACAACAGGTATATTATATAACTTTATGGAAAAAATAAAAACATATTTAAATAATAAATATGTTTTTTAAATCAATTATCAGCCGAGCATTTACTTGCCGGTATCCTGATCATAACTCTCATCGTCTTTTCTCCAAGAGACAATTCTGTCCACATTCATGTCAGGACCATTTCTAGAATACTTATCTCCAGCAGAACACGCGTAAGTATGTTGTCCGGAATTATCTTTGTCTATGATCACGTGGTTATGATTTTCTCTACCACAACTATCACCTGAACTATTCCAGAGATGATGTTCTGTTGTACTATCATCTGAATGACTTTCGTATCTAGAATTCACCTCTTTGCCATCTGAGGTCTTTTCCCATCCTCCATAACCAGAACTTTTACCCATAATAACCAATGTTCAGATACTTCCTGTCCCCGATTCTAAAATAAAACAATCTGTCTTTAGACTATCAGAAAAATATAATTTTGGCAAATAAATAAAAAATTAAAAACCGCTCAAATTGAGCGGTTTTGATTAAAAAATTAAACAATTAATTAATTCTATTGGAAGTCTTTACTTCACCCTCTGTCCAAAGCTCCAGTTCTGGATTGCCGACAAATTTCCAACCAGTCCTTGCTGGATCAAAAGTGACATAGCCTGGCCTAAAATAGTCTGTGCCTGCATTATAAGCATTTAACATGATAGTAATTATAGAATAACTATCAATATTAACGGTTTGTTGCGGTTGTCCAGAAAAAGTAATAATATTATTTTCATATTTGACAGTATTGTTTGCTAAATCTTTAGCAAAAACTGTGCCATAACTACTAGAATTAATATTTTCTCCAAACAAAGCTCCTAAAATTACATAATTCTCCTTAAAATCTGCTGGCGTCTCTAACGACTGAACAAAAAATACTTTTGGATAATTTTTGGCATAATACTCAGTACTTATACCCACTCCAGCAATTTTTGGATAACCATTTGCATTGTAAGACCCATCTTCGTTTTGAGGATAAATAAAATATTCACCCCAGCGAAAATCGTATATCGGCATTTGAGGAGGCATATAAAACCCAACCAGTATTCTTGCTAAAACTTTTATTTTTCCTGCCAAATTAGCAACTGCTGAATTGGCAATGTAGCTTTCATTTGTCATACTGAAACCAGAGCCTGTGACCTTTAACCCAACTTCTGCGTTGTTGGCAATTTTGCCACTGTAAGGATTGGTCTTGAAAGCTATAACATTTGTCCCAGCCTTTAAGTTCACTTCTATGAAATTATTATTTCCAAAAGTAGTTTTGGGAATAATTGGACTTAAAGTAGAAACTGAAACATTGAAATCTGAATGGTCAGCACCATTTACCCAAAAGTATTTGATAGCTGATGTTCCATCAGAAAGTTTTCCAATAGCTTCAAGACGAACTGTGCCAGGTGTAGTGACCTCTAGAACAAAAGCTTTGGCTACAGAATTTCCAAAAAGTATTTTGTCTTCCGCTACTGCTGAAGCTTCATAACTTTTAGAAAGATTAATCTGTGCTGTATAGACTTTTATTTTATCTAGATTCGTTATTGCCGGAAAAGTTTTGCTTCCTGGTTGAACCACTCCAGCTTCATCGGTAGTAATACCAGTGAGAGCTAAAGAAATTTGGCTTTGATCTGACACATTGCTCGGAATAGAAGATTTGATCTTGTAAGTCAAATCTATATTCACAGTAGCTTTGGCAGATATAGCAACGTTTTCCAAGACTACGACATTATTCTCAACTTTTTTGCGAAAAGCTGTACTTCCCACTTTGTAAACAAGAGAATCTACTGCCATTGATCCTGCTCCACTAAAAGTTAGAGTAAGATTTATGGAATGATTTGCGTTGTCTGCATTTTTGAGAATAAGAGTACCAGCTGATTTACTTTCACCAGCTGTAATCACATTCAGATTGCTCGGTGAAACAAAAGTCGGCGTCTCAACTAGCCATTTTGAGCAAGTCGGACAGTCGTCAGCAGTCTTCACAGTATAAGCTTGTGAAGCTGAAGAAATATTTCCAACCGCATCAAACGCCTTCACAGTGTAAGTGTAAGAGGTGTTTGAAATTAAATTTACATCAGTATAAGTAGTACTTATACTTTTTCCAACTTCTTTATTGTCTCTGAAAATCTTATATCCTGACACTCCCACATTGTCTGTAGAAGCTGTCCAAGACAAAATCACAGAGTTGGTAG
>ENA-UOOK01002606-UOOK01002606.1-fermentation-metagenome-genome-assembly--contig:-NODE-2606-length-21793-cov-4.327997_pt1 | contig 21793 bp, 15 predicted proteins | sample MGYA00245777_ERZ724023 | MGnify/ENA primary metagenome ERZ724023 (study PRJEB28704, sample SAMN03018312) | fermentation metagenome | biome: anthropogenic terrestrial biome; feature: soil; material...
CGCTCTTCCGATCTTCTTCAGAGACTAAAGCTGATGAATTAATTGATGACGTAAAAAAAGGTAACGACACAAAATATATTCCTGTTATTGTATTGTCATCAGACCCAAGTACAGAAAATCACATAAAGATTCTAGAGAATGGAGCAAGCATGTTCATACAGAAGCCCTTCTATCCGAGTTATCTACAAGCAGCTGTCAAAAGGATTCTTCAAGAAAATGATTTGATGAAAAATTTTTCCAAATCGCCATTGGCTTTTCGTGAAAAATATGATAACATATACATCTCTGAGCAAGACAAAGAATTCCTTAAACAGACAACAGAAGTAATTAGCAGGAATTTCAACAATGAAGATTATGACCAGAATGACCTCTCCAAAGATCTTACGATAAGCCGCACACAGCTTTATCGGAAAATGAAAAAACTAACAGGTATGACGCCCGGAGACTTTATACGCACTTATCGTATGAGACAAGCAGAAAGGATGTTAATCCAATCAGACCATACTATTTCAGAGATCATCATCGCATGTGGATTCCGAAACCGTGCATACTTTTACCGGAAATTCACCGAAATACACAATTGCTCTCCTAAAGACTTTAAAGAACAGAAAAGAAAAGAACAAGTATAACCGAAACATAAGAACTATCCGCCAGCCCTATTATAAATCAATAATGATATGATACGTCTTATTATGTTAACTGATTTCACAGAAGCTTTTTCTCATAGGCTCCTATATGGAATCCTACAGTACTCCAAAGAACGTCAAAAGCAACGCTGGGTCGTTTGCCGCATGCCCCCATCGTTTAAGGAAAAGCATGGGATAAAAGGTGTCCTGGAATGGGCTAAGAACTGGAATGCAGATGCTATAGTTGGTAAATTCGAACCGAATGATGATTTATCGTTATTTACCAATGCTGGTATCGTAACCTTAGCTCAAGACCACAAGGAAAAATTCGATTCTGTTCCAAATGTAACCAGTGACTATTTGGCTACCGGCAGGATAGCAGCAGATTTTTTCATTAATAGAGATTTCCATAGTTTTGCTTTTACCGGTTATTATTCTACCATTTGGTCAGATGAACGTTACCAAGGATTTAAATCTCGCATTAAGTCAGTTAATCCCAACTACGAGTTTAACTCTTTTTTTGACTATAATGCTGATCAACCCTGGCAGCCAGACGACGGCAAATTAATGCACTGGCTACGTAGCCTACCCCGCCACACTGCTATTTTCTGCTGCGATGATCGACAAGGTTCCATGGTCATAGAAGCATGCAATGAAGCAGATATTAACGTTCCTTCTGAGATAGCTGTATTGGGAGTTGACAATGATGAGCTACGAGATGAGCTTTGCGAACCTACGCTATCTTCTGTCAATTTAGATATAGAACGTGGGGGGTATAAACTTGCAAAAATGATTGAAAATATAAAAGTTTGCCATGCCAGCCATCAGAAAGATATTATCATTCCTAACTTATCTATTGTAAGTAGAGCCTCAACCAATACGTTTGCGACAGACGATCCTTATATACAAAAAGCAATAGACTTTATTCACAGTCACTTGGATCATACTATTTCCGTAGAAAATTTACTTCAACATTTACCATTATCCAGACGCCTTTTGGAAATTAAATTCAAGCAAGCTACAGGCCGTACAATACACGATTATATTATCTCGAACAGGCTAAATCTCTTTGCTTCTACTCTTCTGGAAAGTTCGCGTCCCATTAAAGAAATTGCATTGGATCTCTCTTTTGAGAACTATGGTAATCTGATTCGACTTTTCAGACAGAAAAAAGGATGTACCCCTACAGAATATCGAACAAGAAACAAACACATGGATAAATAAAAATCTGGTTATTAAGTTTTAAAATTACGGATCACAGTTCTGAAAACAATTATCAAAGGATATCATTATCAGTTGTTACTCTTCTCTTTTCAAACAGGAACACTTTATACATTTAAAAGAATATGCGCAAATTCGTATCTCAAATACGTTATTTCGTTACAAGATATAATCATAAATAAACTATTTTTGTCATAGTAATTCTCCTATCAAATAAAAACAAGAACTATGACAAAGAGCAGAAAATAGAAAAGCATTCTTCACCCTTTTTACCCAAAGGATTTGTTCAGATTAAGGAAAATGCTATTAAAATTGATCACCGACGCCTTTAAATTATAGCGGTATAATAGAATATATAATGAAAATAGTTATTGACTTAGGAGGTACATCTATACGTGCCATGCGTATAAGTGACACTAAATTCGTAGAAAATATTAAGAAAATAAGATGTCACTCAAATGGTACCGTTGATGATGTTATCGCACAAATAGAAAGTCTAATCGAAAGCTTCTCAACAGAAGGAATCTCTCAGATAGGTATCGCTGTTCCTTCTGTAGTGGATGTACATAAAGGCATTGTATATGACGTTACAAACATTCCCTCTTGGCATGAGGTACATTTAAAGGATATTATCCAACAACATTTCGGTATAGAAACGCTTGTGGATAACGATGCTAACTGCTTTGCTTTGGGCGAACAATATTATGGTGAAGGAAAAGATTTCAATAATTTTATTGGCATCACATTAGGTACTGGTTTAGGATCAGGCATTGTCATCAACAAACAACTATATAGAGGAAGCAATGCAGATGCGGGGGAAATCGGTGCCTTACCTTATTTAGATTCTGATTTTGAACACTATACGAGTAGTCTCTTCTTAGCAAGAAGGTCAACAATGGCAGGAGAACAACTTACTAAAGCAGCTGTAAAAGGCGATGCATCAGCATTATCTATTTGGCATGAATTCGGAAAGCATTTGGGGCATCTTCTCCAAGCTGTCCTATTGACGTATGACCCGGAAGCAATCATATTAGGCGGAGGGCTAAGTAATGCAGCATTTCTATACGAATCTGAGATAAAGAAATCATTAGTAAATGGATTTCCTTATACAAATACTCTTAAACACATCCATATTACATTTACGAAATTGCAGAATGCTAATTTATTAGGAGCTTCAAAACTTAGATAAAGAATCAACAAAAATCTTCAAAAAATAAGTGAATTATAACATTAAAATCATATAATGAAGCTATATTCCATCAAATATTAAAGTTGCTCAAAATCCAGATACAGAGCCAACCTCTCTCATATTTTTGTAAATTTGTAACAATAAAAATTCAATCCAAATCATTTATGAAAAAATTATTCGTAGTAATGTTAAGCCTATTGTTGGTAAACACTGCATTTGCTGAGAACAAAGTAGATTATAAAGTAGTTCCACTGCCTAAATCTATCATAATGGTCAATAAGATGCCATTTCAATTAAATTCCCAAACAGCTATTGTTGTATCGGCTAACAATGAAATGCTACTCAAGGACGGTCAATTTCTTGCTGAATATATCGGAGAAACTACGGGCATTAAGCTTCTCGTTACTACGGAAAAGAGCAAGAACGCGATCCATCTGGACCTTAACAAAAAGATCAAAAACAAAGAAGGCTATACCATTGATATCAATCACAAAGAAGTAACTATTTGTGGACAAACTCCAGCAGGAGTATTTTACGGTATCCAGACCTTACGCAAGTCTTTACCTGTAGACAAGAGTTTAACAACCATTGAACTTCCGGCAGTAAAAATCAGCGATGAGCCACGCTTCTCCTATCGAGGCATGATGCTTGATTGCGGACGTCATTTCTTCCCCATTTCATTTATCAAGAAATATATAGATCTTCTTGCATTACATAACATGAATGTCTTTCATTGGCATCTTACAGAAGACCAAGGATGGCGTATTGAAATCAAAAAATATCCCAAACTTACAGAGATTGGCTCTCAACGTGACCAGACGGTAATCGGACGTAACAGTGATGTTTATGATGGCACACCATACGGAGGTTACTACACTCAGGAACAAGCTCGCGAAATCGTAAAATATGCAGCTGACCGTTATATCACAGTAATACCTGAAATTGATATGCCAGGACACATGTTAGCAGCTCTTGCCGCTTATCCTGAATTAGGATGTACTGGTGGTCCCTATAAAGTAGGTCAATCCTGGGGAGTCTTCAAAGATGTACTGTGTGTGGGAAACCCAAAAGTCTATACCTTTGTGGAAGATGTACTGGACGAAATCCTTGCCATTTTCCCATCCAAGTATATTCATATCGGAGGGGATGAAACACCCACTGACAGATGGAGCCATTGCCCGAAATGTCAGAAAGTCATGGAGGACAATCATTTGACCCTGAACACTCTTCAGGGATATTTCACAAACCGCATAGAAAAGTACCTTAATTCCAAGGGCCGCATAATGATCGGCTGGGATGAGATCCTCGGAGGGCATCCCAACAAGTCAGCAGTAGTGATGTCCTGGCGTGGCGCTGAACCGGGCACACAGGCTGCAAAGTTAGGGCATGATGTGATCATGTCACCTACCGATAATGACTACTTCGACCATTACCAGACCAACAACACATGGAATGAGCCATTGCTCATCGGTGGTTATCTGCCTGTTGAAAAGACCTACAGTTTTGAACCTTATGCCGATCCCAAAGATACCGAGGCCAACAAGCATATCCTCGGTGTACAGGCTAACCTATGGTCAGAATATATTACCTGTCCGCAGCTTGCCGAATACCAGATTCTCCCCCGCATGGCTGCCTTGTCCGAAGTGCAGTGGATGCAACCTCAAGCCAAGAACTTTCAGGATTTCAAGAACCGATCTATAAAAATGAAGGATCTGTATGATGCTTATGGCTTGACTTACGCCAGATACCTTTGGGAGAAAACAGACAAGAAATAAGAGGAACACGCACAGAACATTTAAGAGTCATTCATTACCTGACAGGTGTTTATCTTAACCAATTCGTCAGGAAATCAACGGTTCTTCCCACAGATATAACTTTCTGAACAGATATAAACACAAAACGTAAAAGGAAGAAAACAACTAAATAGAGTATTTTAACAAACACAATATTATGAGATTAATTATTGAGAGCAGCTACGAAACCCTATCCCGATGGGCAGCTAACTATGTCATTGACAGAATAAATGCAGCCTCACCTACTGCGGAGCATCCATTTGTATTAGGACTGCCTACCGGATCTTCACCGGAAGGTATGTATGCCGACTTGGTAAAGGCGAACCAGGAAGGGCGTGTCACTTTCAAACATGTCATCACCTTCAACATGGATGAATATGTAGGTTTACCGGAATCACATCCCCAGAGTTATCATTCTTTCATGGCCCATCATCTTTTTGATCATATTGACTGCCCGAAAGAAAACATTCATATTCTTAACGGTAACGCAAAGAACTTAGGTGAGGAATGTGCTGAATATGAACAGAAAATCAAAAAGGCAGGAGGCATAGACCTTTTCATCGGAGGCATCGGCCCTGACGGACATATTGCTTTCAATGAACCGTTCTCTTCTCTTCACTCACGCACACGCATTAAGACCCTGACTACTGACACGATCATTGCCAACAGCCGTTTCTTCGATAATGACGTGGCCAAAGTACCTAAACATGCTTTGACAGTAGGTGTGGGAACAGTAATGGCAGCAAGAGAAGTCTTGATCCTTGCCAATGGCCATAACAAAGCCCGTGCTGTCCAGGCAGCCGTTGAAGGACCGGTAACCCAGGCCTGGACCATCTCGGCATTGCAGACACATCCTCACAGCATAATCGTGGTAGATGAAGCCGCCACAGATGAACTGAAGCATGGCACTTACAAATATTTTAAAGATATTGAGAAGGACAATTTATAACTAATTGACAAGGAAAAGACTAAATAGGAATGAATGAAGACGGGTAAAAGATTCTCTGTTTTTACCCATCTCTCTGATAATTCTATTCTCATTGTTTTAACGACCTATCATAAAACCAAACATCAACTATGAGTTTAAACTTAAATTTGAGTTCCAGGATCGTACTTAATAAAGTACCAAAAGAATTTTATAATCCCAAAACAGCTGTAGAACGTTCAGAACTTACCCAGAGGGAAAAAATCCCAACAAGTATATTCCCGAGTGAGGAAGAGGGTACCAAGCGTATTGCAGACGCAATAGAAACTGAAATCAAATCACAGGCAAAGTTAGGAAAAGATTGTGTGCTCGGACTCGGTACAGGACAGTCTCTGACCCATATCTATGAGGAACTTGTCCGCCGTCACCAGGAAGAGAAACTAAGTTTCAAGAATGTCGTAGTCTTCAATGCTTACGAATACTTTCCGCTCAATGGGAACAAGCACAGCAGTATCCAGCAGTTGCGTGAACGCTTTTTCAATAAAGTAGATATACCGGAACAGAACATCTACTCTTTAGACGGAACGATTCCTCAAGATAAAGTTCAGGAACAATGCCGCCTTTATGAGCGGCGTATCCAAGATGTGGGAGGAATAGATATTATGCTGTTAGGTATAGGCCGCAGCGGGAACATTGCCGCAAATGAACCAGGCAGTATGATGACCTCTGCAACCCGGCTGATCCTTATTGATGCCATGTCCCGCCAGGAGATGACCATGAGCTTCGACGGTCAAAACCAAGTTCCGCCCTGTTCCATTACTTTAGGAATCGGAAACATTCTGGCTGCAAGAAAAATATTCCTGGTCGCCTGGGGTGATGACAAGGCAGATATCATCAAGAATACGGTTGAAGGTCCTCTTAAGGATACCATCCCTGCCTCGTATCTGCAAACACATAATGATGCTCATGTGATCGTAGACCTGGCAGCTGCTGCCAAACTCACACGACTGGAGCACCCATGGCTGGTGACATCTTGTGAATGGAGTGATCAGATGATACGTGCTGCCTTGGTCTGGTTATGCGGTGTAACTCACAAGCCGATTCTTAAATTAACCAACAAGGACTATAACCAAAACGGGCTCTCTGACCTGCTGGCTTTATATGGATCCGCTTACAATGCCAACATCAAAATATTCAATGACTTACAGCACACCATCACCGGATGGCCTGGAGGCAAGCCTAATGCAGATGACACCTATCGTCCGGAACGGGCAAAACCTTTCCCCAAACGTGTGGTAGTGTTCTCTCCGCACCCGGATGATGATGTAATTTCCATGGGAGGAACCATACGCCGGTTGGTCCAGCAAGGACACGAAGTGCATATCGCTTATGAAACATCCGGCAACATCGCTGTCAATGACGAAGAAGTGACCCGGTTTATGCACTTCATCAATGGTTTTAACCAAATATTCTGCGGTGATAAGGACCAGGTCATCAAAACCAAATATCAAGAGATCAAGAAATTCCTGGCAAACAAGAAAGAAGGAGATATTGATACGCGTGATGTCCTGGACATCAAAGGACTCATCCGGCGCGGAGAGGCACGCACGGCATGTACCTATAATGGAATACCCCTTGATCATGTCCATTTCCTCGACCTTCCATTTTATGAAAGTGGCCGTGTAGAAAAACTGCCTATGACCATCAAGGATGTGGATATTGTCCGGAAATTCCTGCAACAGGTACAGCCCCACCAGATCTATGTGGCCGGTGACCTTGCTGATCCTCATGGTACTCACCGCAAATGTACGAATGCCGTATTGGCTGCCATTGACCTCGAAGAACAAGAGCATGCTAAATGGCTCAAAGACTGTCGCGTCTGGATGTATCGTGGTGCATGGGCTGAATATCCTGTAGAGAATATAGAGATGTGTGTGCCGATGAGTCCTGAAGAACTTCGTGCAAAGCGCAACGCCATCTTAAAGCATGCTTCACAAGGAGATTCTGCTCCATATCTGGGCAATGACGAACGGCTTTTCTGGCAACGGGCTGAAGACCGTAACCGTGCGACGGCTAAACTCTATGATGATCTGGGACTGGCATGCTATGAGGCCATGGAAGCTTTCGTGGAATACCACCCACAGACCTACGACAAATAACCAAAAGGTTCAATTCTTAAATCATGTTGTCTTGGCAGTTAGCACTGCCAAGACCTCTTGTTTTCTATAGCTGAGATTCCTATTCAAATGTCACTCGTCTTGATGAAAGACCAAGAAGGGGAATCTATCATCAACTTTTTTAATTCCATAACAAATATCTAACATACAGATTATGACTATCCAATCCACAAAGCCATATATAATCGGACTTGATCTGGGAGGAACTAATTCGGTCTTCGGAATCGTAGATTCCCAAGGAAAGATCATTGCCAGTACCTCCATCAAGACACAAGCCTACAACAAAGTAGAAGACTATCTGCAGGCATCTATCGCCGCTCTTCAACCAATGATAAAATCCGTTGGCGGGATCGGGGAAATCCAATCCATGGGCATAGGAGCCCCCAAAGGTAATTTCTATCACGGAACGGTAGAATATGCAGCCAACTTGGTCTGGGCGCATGACCGTATCGTCCCTCTGGCACAATTATTCTCTGAACATCTGGATCATATCCCCGTAGCGTTAACGAATGATGCCAATGCAGCAGCCTTGGGTGAGATGACCTATGGTGTGGCACGGGGAATGAAAAATTTCATTGATATCACATTGGGTACAGGTGTAGGATCCGGTATTGTAGCCAACGGCCAACTCCTATATGGGTGCGATGGATTTGCTGGCGAACTGGGACATACCATCATGGATTTCAGCAAAGATGCCCGTTTATGCGGCTGTGGCCGCAGAGGTTGCCTGGAAACTTATTGCTCTGCAACAGGAGTAGTCCGGACAGCACTCGAATTCTTAAAGACCAGTACAGAAGCAAGTTTGCTACGCCATCTCAAACCGGAAGAGTTAACCTCACTCGATGTCAGCCTCGCCGCAGAGAAAGGCGATCCACTTGCACAACGGGTATATGATTTTACTGGAGCCATGCTCGGAAAGGCTTGCGCTAATTTTACGACCTTCTGCAGCCCGGAAGCCTATGTCTTTTTCGGTGGTCTCACTAAGGCCGGTGATCTACTCATGAAACCGCTTCAAGAGACTTACAATCAATATGTCCTGAACATGTATAAGGGAAAGGCTAAATTTCTGATCAGCTCTCTTCCCGGAAGTAATGCTGCCGTACTTGGAGCTTCCGCTGTGGGAAGAGCATTGAACTCATAAGGTCACCCTCGCCGGCATGACCCATCAGCGTCAGCAGGCCAGACGACCATTCTTTTCCAACAGAAGACGATTCATACCCTGTCGCCTCATCAGATCCCATCAATAAAGATTATGAAAAAACTTTTTGTCCCTCAGCTTACACACATCCCGGAAAGAGCTGTAGAAATACCAGAAATATTCAATCAAGAAAACATACGATGTCAACCCATTGACATCGTAAACTGGCCCGATCATCCCCATCATCCCTCAGTTTGTTTTCGCATCGCCCATTCAGAAGATACCATATATCTCCATTATCACGTAACGGAAGATGATATACGCGCCATTGCTTCCCAGGATAATGGACCGGTCTGGGAAGATTCCTGTTGTGAGTTCTTTTCTCAGTTTGAAAAGGGTGGCATCTATTATAATATGGAAAGCAACTGCATCGGGACTCTCCTGATCGGTGCCGGAACGAACCGTGAAGGACGGGAACGGGCTTCCGCAGATATTTTAAGAAGCGTAGACCGCTGGTCTTCCAACGGTCGTCATCCCTTCACAGAGCATTCAGGATCCATAACATGGGATATGGCATTGAAAATTCCTGTAAGTGCCTATTTCAAGCACCATCTGCAGTCTGTCTCAGGAACTGTTATCTATGCCAATTTCTATAAATGTGGAGATAAGTTGAAGAAGAGCCATTATCTCTCATGGAATCCCATAAGTACCCCTGCTCCCGACTTCCATCAACCTCACTTCTTCGGTGAATTAGATTTCGAATGATCCTATTCCTATCGGTCAATCACAATACCACTTATCTTATCTTGACCACACCGTGCGATCCACGTAATCGAAGACCCGCTGTGTAGCTCCGGCCAGACTTTTCACGAATGCGCCGGCAGCTTCTCCGGCTCTTTTCAATGCAGACTGATCTGCCAGGAAAGTATTCATAACATGCTCAAAGTCTTCGTAAGAATGAATCTCAAATCCACCACCCGACCTGAGCAATCCCTGAGCCTCACGGAATTTCTTATTGTTCGGGCCAAAAATGACCGGCACGTTCCAGACCCCAGCCTCAAGAGTATTATGAATTCCAACGCCAAAACCACCCCCGATATAAGAAACATCCGCATAACGGTAGATACCTGAGAGAAGTCCGAAGCAATTTACAATCAGACATTCAGCCCGGGAGGCTTCTTCAGGAGTCGTCTCCGTATAGTAAACTGTACGCCGGTCAAGTTTGGACTGGATCTGTTCCAGATGATCATGAGATATGACATGAGGAGCGATGACCAGCCGCCAATCCCGATGTTCATTAAAGAACCGGATAAAAATATCCTCATCTGGCGGCCAACTGCTACCTGCGACGAACACCTTATACCCTTTTTTGAAAGCCTCTACGACAGGAAAAGGCTTTGCTGCCTCCTTGATCTGGAGGACACGGTCAAAACGGGTGTCACCCACAATGTCCACATCCTTGATACCGATCATCGCCAGCAAATCCTTGCTTTTCTGGTTCTGGACGAAAAGACGGGTAAAGCATTCCAGGACATGGGCATAGATACAGCCATACCATCTGAAAAAGATCTGGTTCTTGCGAAAAATACTGCTTACACTATAAGTAGGTATATTCCGCTTCTTGAGAATAGAAAGATAATTCCGCCAGAATTCATACTTGATGAAAAAGGCCATTACCGGATTTACCAATCTGAGAAAGCGCCTCGCATTCAAAGGTGTATCTAAAGGAAGATAGCAAATAATATCAGCACCTTTATAGTCCTTGCGTACCTCATATCCGGAAGGAGAAAAGAAAGTCAACAGTATTTTATATTCCGGATGGGCCTTACGAATAGACTCCATGAGTGGACGCCCTTGTTCAAATTCGCCAAGAGATGCAGCATGAAACCAGATATACTTAGCGTCAGGATCTACCTTCTCTTTGAGAATATCGAAAGTATGGTGCTCACCACGCCACATTTTCTTGACTTTCACATTGAACAGACTTTCAATAGCTACACCCAAAGAATAAAGATAGAGGAAAAAATTATACATGTCGGATTTTATTTACCTACAGTGTTTATTTCAGTATTTCTATAGCACGCCGTAAACGCCTGATGCTCTCCTCCTTACCCAGGAAGGCAGAGATATCAAACATTCCAGGACCCTTGCCTATTCCCACGAGAGCCAGGCGGAACGCATTCATCACATCCCCCAGTTTATACTCTTTCTCGCGGATCCATTCCATCACTTTAGCTTCCTGTCCTTGAACAGAAAAATCATCGATTCCCTGAAGGACATCGACCAACTCCGTCATCTGTTTTGCAGAATAATCTTTCCAGCGTTTCCGCACCGTTTTAGGATCATATTCTGCGGGAGCGATGAAGAAAAAGGCACACAGAGGCCATAAGTCCTTTACAAAATCGACACGGTCCTTCATCATACGCACAACCTCCGTAATACGATCCGGAGTTTCCTTCACCCCATGTTCTGCCACAATCGGGGCGAAACTTTTCTCAATCTCCTCATCGCTCTTACGAAGCATATATTCATGATTGAACCATACCGCCTTTTGATAGTCGAATCGGGCTCCCGATTTTGAACACTTGCTAATGTCAAACAGACGGACCAGTTCATCCAATGAGAAAATTTCCTGCTCCGTTCCCGGATTCCAGCCCAGCAAAGCCAGGAAATTAATGACCGCTTCAGGAAAATAACCACTCTCCCGAAAACCGGAAGTGATCTCTCCCGTTTTGGGATCATGCCATTCCAGCGGAAATACCGGGAACCCGAGGCGGTCCCCATCCCGCTTAGACAACTTTCCTTTCCCTTCCGGTTTCAACAGAAGCGGCAGATGGGCAAAACAAGGCATTTCATCTTCCCAGCCAAAAGCACGATAGAGCAAGACATGTAATGGAGCACTCGGAAGCCACTCCTCTCCCCGGATCACATGGGTAATTTCCATCAGATGGTCATCTACGATATTCGCCAGGTGATAAGTCGGAAGTTCATCCGCACTCTTGTAAAGGACCTTATCATCAATCCTTTCACTTTTGACACACACATCTCCGCGGATCATATCACTGACATGCACGTCCAGGCCCGGATCAACCTTAAAACGGACCGTATGTTCTGTACCGGAATCCAGAAGACTTCTTACTTCACTGTCCGTCAACGTCAAGGAATTACGCATCTGCATACGCGTATGACTATCATACTGGAAGTTCTTCACCTCCTTGCGTTTTTCCTCCAGTTCTTCAGGCGTATCAAAGGCATAATACGCCTTCCCCTTATCCAGCAGGATCTGAACATATTTCTTATAAATCTCACGACGCTCACTCTGCCGATAAGGTCCATACTGTCCACCAAAGTCCACGCCTTCATCAAAGCCGATACCCAGCCATCTGAAAGATTCAAGAATATATTCTTCCGCCCCCGGAACAAAACGATGAGTATCTGTGTCTTCAATCCTAAAGACAAAATCGCCCTGATGCTGACGGGCAAAGAGATAATTAAACAAAGCAGTACGCACTCCGCCAATATGTAAGGGACCTGTTGGACTTGGTGCAAAACGCACCCTGACTTTTCTTCCAGCCATCATAATGAAATCTACCTAACAATTATTTTCGTGCAAAATTAATATTTTTTTCCGAATATTGCAATTTTTTTCGTACTTTCGCAAAGTATAATACGATATTACAGGACACCATGAATCTATTCAAGAAAAAAGAAGAGCACTATTGGCGCAATTTCTTCACGCGGGCCGGGCTCGTCATTGCGACGGTAGCCATCATTGTATGGTTCCTGCCACGTAATGAAGGCAGACAGTTCCAGTATGATATTGGCAAGCCATGGATGTATGGATCCTTTATTGCTAAATTCGATTTTCCGATCTACAAAACGGACGAGACGATTCAACGGGAAAGGGACTCACTGCTCAGGCAGTTCCAGCCTTATTACAATTATAATTCTCAAACCGAAAGAGACAACATCCATAAATTCCTTAGTGATTTCAAAGATGGCATTCCTGGTCTTCCAAGGATCTATATATCAATTGTTGCCGGACGACTCCATCAACTCTACCAGACAGGCATTATGAACACTCCGGAATACAACACGATTTACAAGGATTCCACTACCATGATTCGTGTCGTCAACGGTAAGCAAGCTCAAAGTACACCAGTCCGTCATATTTATTCCACACTTGCTGCGTATGAGCAATTGTTTATGAATGAACAATTAAGTAAGGAACGCAACATCCTGCAACGTTGTAATCTGAATAATTACATCGAGCCCAATCTGATCTATGACAAAAACCGGAGCGAGACCGAGAAGAATGATTTACTCAGTGGAATTCCATTAGCCAGTGGTATGGTGCTAAGCGGGCAAAAGATCATTGATCGCGGCGAAATCATCAATGACTATGACTACAGGGTGCTCAATTCCTACGAGAAAGAGATGAAACGCCGGAGTGCAACAAAGGAAGAGTTGACCACAACTATCGTCGGACAACTGATCTTCGTTTTTATTCTGGTCATGCTCTTCACTCTATATCTGATCTTATTTAGAAGAGATTATTTTGAAAAGACCCGGAACATCCTGATGCTCTACTCCATGATCGTCATCTTTCCCATTCTGACATCTCTCATCATCAAGCATAATTTCCTCAGCGTCTACATCATTCCCTTTGCTCTCGTACCCATCTTTGTCCGGGTCTTCCAAGACTCCCGGACCGCCTTCGTCACTCATGTCACCATGATTCTCATCTGTGCCGCTGCTGTAAAATATCAGTATGAGTTCATCATCGTCCAATTGACTGCGGGAATGGTAGCCATCTACTCATTAAGAGAACTTTCCAACAGATTACAGGTGATTAAGACGGCGTTTCTCATCACAATAGTCAGCATAACGGTATACTTCGCTCTTGATCTCATGCAAAGCAATGAAGTGATGAAAATGGACCGTAGCATGTACACCTACTTTATTATCAACGGAGTACTTTTGCTACTGGCCAACCCTCTGATGTATCTCATTGAGAAAACGTTTGGCTTTGTCTCCGACGTCACTCTCATCGAACTTTCAAACACGAATAAAGGAATCCTGCGGCGGCTCAGTGAGGTCGCGCCTGGCACTTTCCAACATTCCATCACCGTAGGAAATCTGGCCGCGGAAATAGCTAATAAGATTGGAGCAAAGAGTCTGTTGGTACGTACCGGAGCTCTATACCATGATATTGGCAAAATCACTAATCCCGTATTCTTCACCGAGAATCAATCAGGAGTAAACCCACACGATAAAATGGGTTATAAAGAAAGTGCACAGATTATCATCAGCCATGTCTCAGAGGGAATGAAAATCGCTGAACAGATCAACCTGCCGAACATTGTCAAAGATTTTATCGTCACACACCATGGTACGGGAATTACAAAGTATTTCTATGTAAAATACAAGAATGAACATCCTGACGAAGATGTAGACCCGGCTGATTTTCAATATCCAGGACCAAATCCATTCACTCGTGAACAGGCTATTCTGATGATGGCCGATACGGTGGAAGCTGCTTCACGGTCATTACCGGAATATACTGAAAAAAGTATTACCGATCTGGTTAACAAACTGATTGATGATCAGGTAGAACAGGGATTTTTCAAGGAATGTCCTATTACCTTTCGGGATATTGCACAAGCTAAACAGGTGCTTATAGAAAGACTTAAGGCGATCTACCACACGCGCATCTCCTATCCGGAACTGAATCAGCCCAAACAGGAACGGACCAGTTCATCTGACAGGAATGTATCTCAAAGCAGTCCTGAAACGGAAAAAGGACCTAATGACTCACAACTGGACGTAAAAGGACGATACTTGACGGGAAAGGAAAAAACAAGACCCTCAAACTAAACCGGAAGAGAGGTCATAATCCTCTATGAAGGCTGCCCCGGCCATTCAGAAAAGCACATTCCTTATGGATTAATAAAATACTTCTTTAAAGAAAAACAGATGCACCCTCTTCATCTGTCTAAGAGATAAAAGAGAACGCCTTTTCTGCACAAAATAGTTTTTTTGTGCAGAAAACCAGTCCTTTCGAGTTAACATTACTTAAATAATCAGTCTGTTATTAGGAAAACAAGAACACTTCTTGTAACTTCGCGACCAATTTATTTTCAATTATTAAGATGAATAAAATAAAATTAGCCGTACTGGCCTTATGCTGTCCTTTAGTCATGACTATTCCTGCAGATGCAGGAGGACTGCTCACAAACACAAATCAGAATATTGCTTTCAACCGGAATATGGCTCGCGACGGAGCAATTGGCATTGATGGAGTCTATAGTAATCCTGCAGGAGTAGCTTTTCTCCCCAAAGGATTGCATTTATCTTTCAATATTCAAAACGTCTACCAGACGCGGACGATCATGAGTGGCATGACCGTACCTGCTTTAAAGGGCACACCATATTACCAGCCCTTCAAATTATACGGTGGGGACAACAACGGTATAAAACAATTCCAGGGAAAAGCCGCCGTCCCTATCATACCAACATTCCAACTCGCACTCAACTACAATAAAGTGGGGTTCCAACTCGGATTCTTCGAAAGCGGTGGTGGTGGCCAGTGTACTTTCAATCGGGGCTTAGGTTCTTTTGAACGACAGGTAGCACTGATTCCAGCATTATTGTACAGCCAGGGCTTCCAGACTTCACAGCCGGGATATAGTGTAGATAGTTATATCAAAGGCCAGCAATATGTTTTCGGCCTTCAGTTTGGTGGAACCTATAAGTTCAATTCACATCTCGCCGTCTTTGGAGGCTTCAGATTCAATTATGCTTTCAACCACTATCAGGGGAACATAACCAATATCTCAGCCGAGATCAATGGAACACAAGAAAACTTGTATAATTATTTCGGACAACAGGCAGACACTTACAACCAGATGGCTTTTTACTATAAAATGCGATCTACAGAACTTACTGATCCGACTCAAAAAGCACAATACGAAGCCTTATCACAAAAATATGCACAAGGTGCCCAGCAGATGAGTACCACACAAGACCAGTTCGCAGATAAATATCTGACGTGCAACCAATATGGCTGGGGGATTACCCCGATCATCGGCATTGATTACAAAACCGGGAAATGGAATTTTGCCACAAGACTGGAATTCACTACTCATTTTAATATTGAAAATGACACCAAACGTGATGACACCGGACTCTTCACGGATGGGGTCAACACACCGAATGACTTACCCGGAATCTGGACTGCAGGTGTTCAATACTCAGTCCTTCCGAATGTACGCATAATGGGCAGTTATCACTATTATTTTGACAAGGATGCAAAGATGGCTAATGACAAACAGAAACTCTTGGGTGGTAACACTATGGAGTACTTATGTGGCGCTGAATGGGACATCACCAAAAACCTGCTTGTGAGTGCTGGCTGCCAGCGCACACAATATAATCTGGGTAATGGAGCATACCTTACCGACATGAGTTTTGTAACCAGCAGCAACTCTTATGGCTTTGGAGCGAAATTCAAGGTAATGAAAAATGCCAGCGTGAATATTGCCTATTTCTTCACGGACTATGGACATAAGAAAAAGGAATATGACCAGACCATTACTGAAGGTGGACAGGAAGTACAAGTCCATAACAGTGATGATTTCACCCGGACAAACAAAGTACTTGGCGTAGGAGTGGACCTTGATTTATAAACCAGGAAGGTCAACTGCCATTTATGAACCTCACCATCAAGCCATTCCAGGTTTCATGGTGAGGTTTTCTGAAATGGACTTCATGGGCATTCTCCTACAAAGGATCCACATCATAGTAAATCATTAACGCTCCATAGCGGGAGTCCTTCAACATACTATTTCTAATCTGTTTGAGACATTCGCGGACACGCTTCTGGTCTATACCATTCTCAAGTTTAATAACCAACTTCCTTATCTCCATCCCACTAACACGTGCCACCGCAGGCTTATCCGGTCCTAACACCCGATCCCCGAACCAGGCATGGAGTTGTCTGCCCATTTCTCCTGCAGCCTGCTGGACAACCTCTTCTTTCCGGTGCTTTAAAAACACATTAATAAGCCGGTAAAAGGGAGGATAATGAAAAGCCTTCCGCTCAGAAATCTGACTCTTATAGAAACCTCTGTAATCATGATGGACAACCTGCTGGATTACCGGCAAACCGGGATTCCTGGTCTGTAATAATACCAGTCCCTGCCGGTCCTTCCTCCCTGCTCTGCCACTCACTTGGGACATCATCATAAAGGCATGCTCGTAGGCGCGGAAATCCGGATAATTAAGCATCGTATCAGCATCCAGGATGCCGACCACGCTCACATGGTCAAAATCCAGTCCCTTGGAGACCATCTGGGTTCCAATGAGAAGGTTCGTCCTGCCGGCAGCAAAGTCATTGATGATCCGTTCATAAGCATGACGCGTCCGTGTAGTATCAAGATCCATGCGGGCGACACGAGCCTCGGGAAAAAGATCCCTCACCTGATCTTCTATCTTTTCCGTACCATAACCGATTCCCTTCAGTTCGGTACTGCCACAATTGGGACAGACAGCAGGAATCTGATACGTTGTGCCACAATAATGACAAACCAACTGATTAAGGTTCTTATGAAGGGTTAATGAGACGTCGCAATGAATACATTTAGGAACCCATCCGCAAGCCCCACATTCGATCATTGGCGTAAAACCTCTCCGATTCTGAAAAAGGATAACCTGCTCACCTTTCTCCAAGGCTTCACGTATGGCAAGCAATAAAGGTGGAGAAAACGGACCCGTCATCATCTTACGATGCTTCAGATCTTTCACATCTACCACCTGGATTTCAGGCAACTGGATATTCTGATAACGCGTCTTGAGGGTTACCAGCCCATACTTCCCTCTTTGAGCATTATAATAGCTTTCCATTGAAGGTGTAGCCGTTCCCAGCAACGTCTTTGCACCATATATTCCGGCCATTACGATGGACACGTCACGGGCATGATAGCGCGGAGCAGGATCCTGTTGCTTGAAAGAAGTTTCCTGCTCTTCGTCAATGATAATCAGTCCTAAGTTGTGAAAGGGCAGGAAGACAGCACTCCGTGCACCCAATATCACCTCATAGGGATGGGCAGACAATTGTTTTTCCCAGATCTCTACTCTTTCTGCATCACTGTATTTTGAATGATAAATACCGAGTTTGCTGCCAAAGATTCGTTGCAATCTTTCCATCATCTGGACGGTCAAGGCGATTTCAGGCAAAAGGTAGAGTACTTGTTGATGCTTTTGAATGGCTTCAATAATAAGATGAATATAGATTTCTGTTTTCCCGCTGGAAGTAACACCATGGAGTAGCACGACATTCTTTTCTTTCCACCTCTCATGTATCTCCTCAAAAGCGGTTTGCTGTACTTCGTTCAAAGGCAGGACTCGCTCAGGATGCTCCTCTCCAGAATGGTTTAGTCTCCCTACCTCTTTCTTATACAATGACAGGATGCCGCGATCAGCCAGTGCTTTAACCTGTGCCAAAGTACAATGGCAGGAATTCATTAGTTCTTCTCGGGTGATCTCAACCACCGGTTCACAAGGAGTAGTACCCTCCAGGGTATCCCAATGAGACAAAGCAAGGTATCCGATAAACACCTTTTGCTGACGTACGGCCCGGGACAACAGGTTCAAGACAACATGTAAAGCTGCTTCATTCCTGTAGGGTTCTGCCAGTCCTACATAGAGCTCCAGCTTGGGCTTATACTTGTCCAGGCTCTTAAGCCCGGAGGGCATCGCTACGGAAAAGATTTCACCGAGTGGAGAAATATAATAATCAGAAATCCATTGCCATAACCGGAGTTGACCTGGAAGCAGAACCGGTCTGCTGTCTAAGACCTCCAGGATGGGTTTACATTTAAATGCCGGTTGATCATCATGTAATCTTGCTACGATGGCGACATATCTCTTACTACGGCCCAGAGGTACGAGCACCCGCTCACCGACTTGAATCTTTCCCGTGAATTTCTCGGGAACGAGATAAGTAAAACAGCCGTCTAATGGCAAGGGTAATATGACATTAACAAATTTCATACACTGCAAAGATAAGAAGAAAAAAGCAGATACTCACAACATCAGTATCTGCTTTTTTCTACACTTCCCAACTCACCATCAAACTCTACAAGGGCTAGAAATAATATGCCAGCGCAATTTGCCAGCTATTATTATGACTTTTATCCTGCATGACATTGTTCTCAATTGTCTTCAAATCAGCATCAGCTGACTTTCCGCAGGCAACATTATAATTAGCAGAAACCTGAAGATGTTTAAAAAGGGTCGTTCCAAAGCCAAAATTAACACTAAAATCAGAATTCTTCAAGGAATAGCTTGAGCCGTCCTCCCATTTGAAGTTCTTGTTTCCAACATTAATTCCCCACTGGGGACCAGCATAAAGATAGAGATTTGCCATACTGCCTAATCCCCAGCCATAACGAAGATTGACAGGAAGCGTGATCTGCTGCTGCTTGACCGTCACCTTTTCAGACAATAAAGTATTGTCTTTTGCATCCACTTTGGCAGAACGATAATCATACAAGGCAGAAGCGTCCACTCCCAGTCCCGGTAAAGGAAGAGAGATCTTCATCGTGGGACCGAAAAACCACCCGGTACGATTGGAGGCATCAAACACGTTTTCACTAAATGACATATTCGTCACGTTTAATCCTCCCTTTACTCCATACTTGATCTGGGCCATAGTCGGAGTTGTACACAACAGTGCAACCATACAAACTATAACTGAATAAAACTTTTTCATATTAATACTTAAAATTTAAATAACTAATTAACTATTGATCAACTCTAAACTCATTCTCTTCATTCACAGTAAGCACTTTATCCTCTAAAACAAGTCAGAATAATCTGAAAGAACAACTGAAACTTTAAAGCTTTTGACTAAAAGAAAAAGTTCGAAAACACCATATTCTTAAACATAACAAGATAAACAGAAAGAGCATCTCTGTGTAAAACTAAAGTTAGAAGCCCATCTCCTCTCTCCTGAAGAATTACAAAAAGTTCAGGGAAGAAGTAAACGACCAGACGAACATATACAAATGAAGGGTTGCTCATGAATAAGAACAACCCTTCATTTTATGCAATATTAATATTCGTCTTCATTCCATAGAAAATCCTCTTTCGTGGGATAATCCGGCCAAAGGTCTTCAATACTTTCATAGACTTCGCCATCATCTTCTATCTCTTTTAAATTTTCCAGAACTTCATCAGGAGCTCCGGAACGTATAGCATAGTCAATCAACTCATCTTTTGTTGCTGGCCAAGGCGCATCTTCCAATTTGGAAGCTAATTCAAGTGTCCAATACATAGCATCATCTCCTTTACTTATTTTGCGTGCAAAAATAATAAATTTCTAATAAACAGCAAGTAATAATGACATTATTTTTCTGATTATTTATCAATAAAACTTAAAATGTAAGAGATCTTTAATAAAAAAACGCCTATCATTCTCTTTATGCTCCATAAAAGTCCTGTCTTTAAGGAGCAAAATCAAAAATCAACAATAAAATTTTGTTTTGACTTGGTATGATCAAAGAATATGATTCCACAATCATAAAGATCATACGTAACACAGGGTAAAGGATCAGAAATGATCTGTTTCCAAAGATGTCTGTTTTTCCTGTTACCGTGTATTCCTTCAAGTATCAACACAGAATGCTGATTCGATAAACGTAAGAGTTCTTTATAAACCAAAAGATATTTTTCAGAAAGAGGCAGACAAGCTACATCAAATGTTTGCAATTGATTTAAGAGAACAGATAATTCATCCTTAGAATCAACCGTCATAACAGAAGTAAACAGACAACCTGCATGAATATAATGACCATAAATTCCGGAAGAAGAGAGATCAAGAATCCATGACCCAGGTTGTAGAGCATTTGCAATACGAAAATAGAGTTTTCCCAATTTTCGAGAACGATAGTCGACCTTCGGAAACTGTATTTTCAAATCGGCATAGTCATAATAGGGATAAGTCTCATTAACTACATATCTGATAAAATGATATGCAGAAGGAGACTGGACCCCAAAACCATGTATGTGCTTCCATCTCCACACCCTGGAAAAGAAATTCCTTATCCGATATGACATGCCCTGACATGAAAAGGGGCCCGGGATGCAGTATCCTGCTTCCCGGGCCCCTCTCTTCCTTTTCTTTCCTTATTCTTGATAAAAAGGAGGCGGCTGCCTACTCTCCCGCATTGCATTGCAGTACCATCGGCGCCTGTGGGCTTAACTTCTCTGTTCGGAATGGGAAGAGGTGTGACCCCACCGCCATGACCACCTGATATGGGTCTGACAATAATGACACTGAAGCAGGACTGACCTTCCATGCGGGAACTGACCCGCACGCAGCTACAAGTATGAACCTCTTCCAGCAGACGGGAAAGCTTTCGGGCAATTAGTAGTGCTCGGCTTTGACGTCACCGCCTTTACACCTGCACCCTATCAACGTCATCGTCTCTGACGGCCCTTTTGTGGAGCTCTCATCTCGCGGCTGGCTTCGCACTTAGATGCTTTCAGCGCTTATCCTGCCCAGACTCGGATACCCGGCGGTGCGCCTGGCGGCACAACCGGTACACCGGAGGTCTGTCCGTCACGGTCCTCTCGTACTAGTGACGGCACCGCTCAAAACTCCCGCGCCCACGATAGATAGAGACCGAACTGTCTCACGACGTTCTGAACCCAGCTCGCG
>ENA-UOOK01002607-UOOK01002607.1-fermentation-metagenome-genome-assembly--contig:-NODE-2607-length-21789-cov-49.935999_pt1 | contig 21789 bp, 14 predicted proteins | sample MGYA00245777_ERZ724023 | MGnify/ENA primary metagenome ERZ724023 (study PRJEB28704, sample SAMN03018312) | fermentation metagenome | biome: anthropogenic terrestrial biome; feature: soil...
AAGCAAAAACAGTTCTGATATATTATCAGGGCTTTTGCTTGTTGGTTTTCGTCCTCTCTAATAAATTTTGGCGAGGCTTGCCGGCTGATTTTTTGAACCTGAATGAAACGAGTGATTGAACGGCTTCAAATACATCGGACGGTGTGCCGCAGACGAAAAGAACTTGTTTTAGTATGATGGATGGAAAAGTGGCAGACAAAAACTTGGTCGTACCGGACTACGCCGGACGGGTTGGTTTTTGTCTGCCTTTTTTCGTCATTGTCCAATAAACTCCCTCGTCAGCTTTTCCGTTGGAGGTTTCGCTCAAAGGGGCGGTCAAGGCTTTTCATCCGGCGAAGCGTGATGAAAAACGCCCGTTACGCCCGCGAAACAGAAGAACGATGGGCTGAAGAGGGAAAGGAATTATTTACTTAAACTGAAATTCGTTTAGTTTGAAAGAAAGGTCTGCCATGTCTTTTTCAATTTTTTGTTTTGTTATTCTCGCGTAGGTTTGTGTCGTTTTTATGTTCGTATGTCCCAACATTTTGCTTACTGTTTCAATCGGAACACCTTTCTCTAATGTAATCGTAGTTGCAAAAGTGTGCCTGGCGAGGTGGTAGGTTAGATTCTTGTTAATCTGGCAAATATCTGCAATTTCTTTTAAATAACTGTTCATTTTTTGATTGCTTAAAACAGGTAAAAGTTTATTGTTTTTTGTTTTACCCTTATATTTTTCAATAATTTGCAAAGGAATATCAAGTAGTAATACGTTGGATTGTACATTAGTTTTTTGCCTGTTAATCACAATCCACTTCTGACCATTGGTTTCAAGAATATTGTCATGACTTAAATTATAAACATCAATATAGGAGAGTCCCGTAAAGCACGAAAAAATAAAAATATCCTTAACAATTTCTAATCTTTGAATGCTGATTTTTTTATCTAACAGACGATTGATTTCTTCGCTCGTAAGGTAACCTCTGTCCACTTTTTTCATTGAAATGCTGTAATTTAAAAATGGGTCGTGGTGGATTAATCCTTTTTTCTGCGCATGAATAATTATTGTTTTGACATATTTCAAGTACTTTGCAGTGGTGTTGTGAGAGCATTGCAAATCTGCTTTTAAATATAATTCAAAATCATTGAGAATTGTAAAATTAATGTCATTCAATGAAATGTCATTACGATTATATTTGTTCCTTAAAAAGAGTACAAAGTATTTTTTTGTACGTTCATATTTTTCGAGCGTAGCAGGTGATTTTGTTTTGTTGACTAATAGTGAAAAATCGCTATTGAATTTTTCAAACAACTCTATAAAAGTCATCATGGACTGGTTTCCATGAAGGTATAAAGATTTGATTTTTTCGGTTGTAAGAAACTCATCATCTTGTAGTTTGAAAAACAGTTTATTCAAAGAGTTGGTTATACCATCAAGCCGGTTGTTGAGATTTAGAGCTTCAGCCGTTTTGCCTGTCATTCTATTAAACTTTGCATTCCACATTTCGGGCTTGCAAGATAATCCTGATGAACCAACGTTACACATATTTCCATTAAGAGAAATTCTAATCATAATGGGACATTTCCCGGATTTGTTTTTGTAGTTGCTTCGTAAGTAGTACGAAATTTTAAATAACGCTTTCATAATTTAATTTTTCTGTAGCATTTTGCCACAAAGTTCGACATAATAATTTAATTATGAATTAGATATGAGTAGTCAAATGGTATTCAACCGGTATTCATTGCTACATTTTTTATTTCAGAAAAAGCAGTGTAGCAGAAAATGTAGCAATAAAGTGAACCAAACTTGGATACCAAGTCTTACCAAATGGTATTCAACTGGTTTGATATATTGCACTTTTTCACTTTATAACACATTGATTATCAGTAGCATTCAGGAATAAACATAAAAAAAGAGAATACTAAAATAGTACTCTCTTTTATGTTTTTGGCGGTATGGACGGGAAGTGAAAAATTCACTCTAATCCATTGTATTGTATGCTTTTATGCGAGCTTTTCTTTTTTGTGTAGCCGAAGTGTAGCCAACTGAATCTCTATTCAGAGTATGTGCAGAGTATATCATTTCTACTGTTTTCCGGTTCAAAGATACACCTTTTTTGAACATTAACAAAAATCTAAATAATAATTCATTACATTTTTTTTGGCTACAATTTTAGTGCAAGGTGCAAGCCCCTATATATAAGGGGACTTGCACCTTGCACTAACGGTACCTCTGATTGTATTATCCTGATTTTAGTTGACTGTTGATTTTACAATCCCTATGTAAAGTTGACTCAGTTAATTATTATTCCTTTTTTAAGTTGACTTTGTTTGTCTTATCCCTGCCTGTGGTTGACAGAAGAGCGTAGCTCAATGGCGACCACAGGCAGGGATAAAGGTATACTTTATTCAGGGATTATCTCCCGTATCAGATAATTTATTTATAGCTGCCTCCCGATAACTGTGCCACCTTTTCTTTAGTTTTCCTTGACACAAAGATGCTTCATTTGGCGTCATCATATCTATACTCATATGTGGGCGACTTCTGTTGTAGAACTCTACAGCCATATCTACACCGGCTCTTACTTCGGCAAGAGAGCAGAAGTGGCGATTATAAAATAATTCATTCTTAAACGTGTTATTAATTCGTTCAGCTTGAGGATTCTCCTTCGGATTCCCGCTTTCCGTCATGCTAATCCTTATGGAGCGTTCCTTAAGGATATCCACATATCTTGAGCTGGCATATTGAATACCTCGATCGGAATGGTGTATTAGGGCTGTCAAATCAGCCAGCCTTTCATCACACTTCCTCAAAGCCTTGCGGAGGGACATGATGCAATAGAAAGCTTCCAAAGTGGCTCCGACTTGATATCCCATAATTTCTTCGGAGTAAGCATCCATTATAAGAGAAAGATAACAGAACTTACACTCGCCATCATCTATCCAAATCGGAATATAAGTAATGTCACTTACCCATAACTGATTCGGACCTTCAGGGATGAAGGCCTTGACCAGATTCGGATATAACGGTAATCCGTGACGAGAGTCTGTAGTGCGAGGCTTTCTGATTTTCTGACGCACTTTAAGCCCGTATTTACCGACAACCGTCTCGAAACGGTCACGCCCCAAAGGGGCATTTCCTTTGAACTCTTTACGATACATGTACCACAGTTTCATGCCTCCGATGCCCGGATCTATTTTTCTGATAGAATGGATAAACTCCACGGCAAACGCTTCTTGAGTGAGTTTGCTAAGTCTGTTCTGTTCAATATCTTTGAAATATGCCTGCTTAGTAACGCCAAACAATCTACACAAGGCAGCTATGGGATATTGTCGCTTGTCTTGTGTATGCAGGTTCGTTATTGTTTGGCGCCAACTTTTTTTCTTATTTTGATGTTAAATTGTGCTTCTGCAACGTTTATCATCTCATCATACGCATCAGCCCTCAGACGCTGATACTTTAACTCTTCCCTGAGATGTGCCAGTTCCGTCTCCAAAGAGTCAGTTTCTTTTGATGAAGCTACATTGATATTATCCTTTGCCTTCTTAGAACTTTTCCCTGAGGATTTGTCAAGATTTGAGATGGCTTCCATAATTTCTGCCTTAGTTGTGTATTCTTTGACAAAGTTACGAATCCAATAACCAACAGATGCAAATGAAACCGGTAAAATTTCACTGATCGAACGATAACCCAGACCTTCTTCGAAGTAAAGATGTAGCACCTTGGATAAATACTGCTTTTTTAGACTTCCATCCGTTGGAAAATCTCTACGAGGACTTCCAATCCCTCTAAATTCATACTTTTCTGTTTTCATTTCGACTCTTTTTAGGAGTCAACTTTTTTCAGGGAAAGACAGATTTTTTATTAAATTGAAATCAGATACTTGAAAACGTAATATATAATGTGTGATAGTTATATAAAATAATTCATAACCGCATACTTCTCACGAAATTTGTGGGCATGGAACAAAAGAATAATACTAATCCTATTATTTTAATAGGAGCCGGCTTAGAAGAAATGTATAAGGCTTCGGGAGCAGAATTGAAAAAGACAGTTTCAATTACAGCAGGAATTGACCCTTCTAATATAACAGCTTATTTAAGTGCAAGAAGGAATATATGTAAAAACAGTCTTCGAAAACTGACAACAGGATTAGATGTCTATGCTGTGCTTTTATTTATTCCTTCAAGAAACATCAAGTCTGATTTGTTAGAGTATAAACATGATGAGGGTATTATGTACTTAAAAAATTGTGAGGATTTTTTAGAACTGATAAAATCATCTACAAATGGCACAAACTCTAATAATTTAGAAGAGCAACTTATAGATCAGTCATTATTAAATGAAATAGAAACTTTGTTTGAGGTTATTCAATCAGCTAAAAGAAATAATGTAAGTAAAAACACTATCAAACAAAAGTTTTGCGATGCAATAAGTGATTTGGCTCACTCTTTATCCGACTCAAAATGAACAGCGAAACATCATATATCCAATCCATTCATGAAATTCTATCACGCTTAGATGAAAGAACTTCAAAAGTAGAAGCAATGATAGAGAATCAAAGCAAAATCTATGCACAGACAGATGATATGGAATTGTCGTCTGCCGAAATAATGCGTTTCGTAGGAATTTCACGGGCTGAACTCGGACGGTGGCGAGCAAACAATGTAATACCTTTCCGCTATATTAGTGCTAATCACGTCGCTTATCCTTTTAAAGGTGTTTATGCAGCCATTAAAAGTGGTAGAGCTACTTTTAGAGGTTTCAGGAAAATTGAAGCACTTCGGCAATTAGAAGCCTTTCGAGATGGTGCGGTTAAAAATATCTTAGAAAATAGTAACGAATAAGGTTATGTATTTCAATCGAAATATGAAAGAAGAAATTTTGGAAAGAACCGACCGTGGACTGCATATTTTCAACTTCTATATGCCTTTTGAGTTTAAGCTGAAAAAGAATTTCCGAAATCCACTATATGATGATAGTAAGCCATCGTGCAATATCTATTTCGACAGTCGATCAAATTGTTACAAAATGCACGACTTCGGCAACGTAGATTTTTCAGGCGATTGTTTTTGGTTTGCTGCAACAGTTAATCACTTGGATGTAAAGCGTAATTTTCCGGGAGTTTTACAACGAATAAACGATGACCTGTGTCTGAATATTGAACAACCGTCTTTAAAACATAATCAATCAAAACTCTCGACTTTGAAACAAACCCAACCTTTCACAATAAAAGAGCAAGAACCAATCTTGCCATTCAAAACCATTGAAAAACCGTTTTCGGAACAAGAACTATTGTTTTGGAAAGAATACGGCATATCTCAAAAAGAGTTGAACAGATACAAAGTTAAATCATTAATATCATACAAGAGTAAAAACAGGGAAGGAGTACCGTTTCAATTGGAAGCGAGTCGCACAGAGCCAATTTTTGCTTATTTTGGCAGCGGTTACGTCAAGTTCTATCGTCCATACAGCAAAATGCGTTTCCTTTACGGTGGACAAATGCCCGAAATATATTGTTTCGGGTTGGAACAATTGCCACAGCGTGGCGATGTTGTTTTTATTACCGGAGGAGAGAAAGATGTTCTTTGCCTTTCGGCTCATGGTTTTAATGCTGTTTGTTTTAACAGCGAAACGGCAAGCATCGGAAATGAGATGATAGAGATGCTTGCTCGTCGTTTCCGTCACGTGATTTTTTTGTATGATATGGATGAAACAGGGAAGCGTGAATCTACCCGCCAATGCGAAACATTTTCAGCTTATAAAACAATACGGATGGAACTTCCTTTATCGGGAACAAAACAGGAAAAAGATATTTCCGACTATTTCCGAATGGGAAACACAGCAGATGATTTTAAAAAGCTAATTTCGGACAGTCTCGAAAAAATATACACTCAAACTATCATGATGTTGAACTCTTGTGAAATTGACTACAACAATCCACCCGACCGTTCTCAAACAGTGGTTTCGGTTAATGATGTTCCGCTTGGAACATACGATAATCTTTTCTGTATAACAGGTGGCGAAGGAACAGGAAAAAGCAATTACGTATCAGCAATAATTGCCGGAACGTTGCCTGTTGAAGATTCTGACCACATTCCAGACTTATTAGGATTAGATGTTTGTCCGAATACTCAAAATAAAGTGGTACTGCATTACGATACCGAACAATCGGAATATCAACTTCACAAAAATATCGGGAAAACATTAAGACGTGCAGGAATTGATTATATGCCCGAATTTTATCGACCAGTTTTTCTTGCTGCACTTTCACGCAAAGAGCGACTGCAATTGATAAAGGATAGTATGGACCTATATCATCATCGATTTAATGGTATCCACTTGGTTGTAATTGATGGCATTGCGGATTTGATTCGGAGTGCCAACGATGAAACAGAGAGTGTTGCTCTTGTAGATGAACTTTATCGTTTAGCAGGAATTTATAACACTTGCATATTGTGTGTTCTGCATTTCGTGCCGAACGGCATTAAACTTCGCGGACATATTGGCTCGGAATTACAACGTAAGGCAGCAGCCATTCTTTCGATAGAGAAAGATGAAAATCCTGCATTATCGGTTGTTAAAGCGTTAAAAGTGAGAGACGGCAGTCCGTTAGATGTTCCGATGATGCTTTTCGGTTGGGACAAAGAGAAAGATATGCACGTGTATCGAGGCGAAAAATCGCAGGAAGATAAAGAAAAACGTAAGTTCGTAGAATTAACTCAAATTGCCAAGGAAGTATTCCGTTTGCAAGAACGACTTTCGTACAATGAACTTGTCGCTGAAATTATGCAGGCAGTAGGCGTAAAAGACCGCACGGCAAAAAGCTATATCAGTTATATGAGAAACAACGAAATAATTGTCCAAGACAACAATAATTTTTACTTTATAAAACCTTGATTATGCATTTATCCGAAAAGAAAAATCCAATAGAAGATTATGCTTATTACGATGCCTTCGATGTAGCGAGAATTTTACGTATCCATTTTAAAACCGCTCTTAAATGGGGAAAAGAAGGTAAAATTCCTTCGTTCAAAATCGGTAATAGACGATATTTCCCGCCGGAAGAGATTTTGGCGTTGAGGAGGGAGTTAAGTAGATAAAAATGTTAATTTTGTATTCAATTTTACACAATATCGTAGTTTTTATTTTTTTGACCTTAAATTTATGAAAAAAGATTAATGTTTTTGTCAATAGTTTGTTTTTATTTATATTTGCAATTAAAATATATGCAAATGGCAACAAAAATAAACCAACTTATCCAAAATACATCAGAAAATCCGCTTCTATTTACTTCTTGGTTGGAAAAACAGGGTGTTACGAGAATGGAGATTACCCAATATGTCAGAAATGGCTGGTTAAAACGGATAGCTACCGGAGTATATTATTTCACAGGCAAACGTCCAACCCTTTTTTCTGCAATTTCATCTTATAACAAACAATTGAAAAAAAAATGTGTTATAAGTGCTTCAACAGCACTCTCGTTAAGGGGTTTTTCGCATTATGGAGTACTTGGTAAACCCTTGGCTTACTTGCAAACTCCTTATACAGAAAGACTCCCAACTTGGCTTTTAAAACTAGATTGGGATATGGAAATACGATACTTCACAACAAGTATATTTTCCGAATATTTGTTGGGAGTAGAATTAAAAGAAATTTCTGGAAAAAAACAGTATGTATCATCTCCTGAGCGAGCTTTTATGGAATGTCTCCAATTATCGCCAACGCACTATTTGTTGATGGATTTGTATTATCTTATGGAAATGCTGACAACCTTGCGACCCGTGCTATTACAGGAATTATTGGAAAATTGTACATCACTGAAAGTTAAAAGACTTTTTTTGTATATGGCAGAAAAGTCAGGGAATCAATGGTTTTCTGCATTAGATTTATCTCGAATACCAATCGGCAAAGGGAAGCGTTCGTTGGTAGAAAATGGAGTTTTCGTTCCCCAATATTTAATATCTGTACCACAAGAGCTTTATGATTATGAATAATATTTACGCACAAAAAGTTGATTTACTGCTTAGAATCATCCCCATTATTTTCCAAGAAAAGAGTTTCGCCATTCACGGTGGTACAGCTATCAATCTTTTCGAAAAAGAAATGTTAAGATATTCGGTTGATATAGATATAACTTATGTTCCGTTGGAAGATAGGAAAACAAGCATTCAGAACATCAATCAGAAGTTGAAAGTCATTGCTGAAAGAATAGAACGGACATTGAAAGGTGGGCGGGTTTCGCATCGAGAAGATATTTGTAAACTGCTGTGTGAATATCGTGGAAAACAAGTTAAAATTGAAGTTAATCAGACAAAACGAGGCATTATTTGTGGTGAGGTTGTTTCAAAGCCTTTGTGCAAGAAAGCCCAAGAGGAATTTCAGTTGTATTGTGAAGCCAATATAGTTCCATACCAACAATTATACGGTGGAAAAGTTGCTGCTGCATTATCACGTCAGCATCCGAGAGACTTATTTGACATCAAATATATGGACGCCACATTAAGCGACATAAAAGAAGGTATTATTTTCAGCCTTTTGGGTAGCGACCGTCCCATATCTGAATCTATTGCACCCAACTTGGTCGATCAACGACAAGCACTAAAAAACCAATTTGCAGGAATGACAGAATTGGAATTTACTTACAGCGATTTTGAGCAGACACGAGATGAATTAATTCATGAGATTAACCAATTTTTCTCTATCGATGACAAATCTTTCCTTCTTTCTTTTGAATCGGGTAATCCCGATTGGACATTGGGATACGAAACATTTAAAGACTATCCGTCAGTTCAATGGAAGTTGTTTAATATAGAGAAACTTAGGAAGTCAAATCCGCGAAAATTTGACATGGAAATTGAAAGGTTAAGATTAGTTCTTGGTTAATAATTGGCTATACATTAAAATAAAACTTCAATTAAAATTGAAGTTCTATCTATTCTATATTTCGTCGAGGCTTTTCGGACAGATTTTTTGAACCTGAATGAACTGTCGTGTTAACGTAGTGATTGAACGGCTTCAAATAAATCGGACGATGTGCCGCAGACGAACTAAACAGCAAGAGATTTAACAGTATTCAAAATAAAAGGGGCAGACAAGAACTAGTCGTACCGAACTACGTCGGACGGTTGGTTTTTGTCTGCCTGTTTTCTTCACGTAATGCAGGTTGTGTTTGATCGAAAATAGGATTTCTGCTAAAAATATAGCAAAGGTAATCTGTTTCTGATTACCTTTGCATCAAAATTAGCATAAATTGAAATTTTGAAAAACACCAATAGTTCGTTTTTGTTTCCAATTGCATATAAAATATATACAACTGACAACGAAAATAAACTAATAAGCAAAAAACAACAAAAAATTCAATCTCAATTGATGTTTTTTCGTTTTTGCTTTCCTATCTTTCGGATTTCGTCGAGGCTTGTCGGAAAGATTTTTGAACCTGAATGAAACGAAGTGTTAGCGTAGTGATTGAACGGCTTCAAATAAATCGGACGATGTGCCGCAGACGAACAAAACAGCAAGAGATTTAACAGTATTCAAGATAAAAGGGGCAGACAAGAACTTAGTCGTACCGAATTACATCGGACGGTTGGTTTTTGTCTGCCTGTTTTCTTTACCTAAATCGGATTGGTAATACTTTGAAAATTGAAATTGCATTTATTTTTGTCTGAAGACACTACTTTTTTTCAGACAAAGTTCACACCCTCACTTTCACACCCACCACTCTCTCCGCCGAATTATTCTCTTTTTGTTGAGTTGTGGCAGTATTTTGTTTTACCTCGCTGTTATCTTCCTTTTTCAGCGAAAGAGCAATATTTCGATCCAATTCAGCAACTTGCCGTTTCAGCTCTTTCAGTTCGCCTTCTTTTTTCCAAGAAGCAGCAGCAACAGATTCATACACGGGAACTTTGGCACGAATTTGTTCCAACTCTTTGGTGTGGCTTTCAGTAATTCTCGGAATTTTCTCCAAGGCATTGATAAAGTTCATCCACGCCAATTTTGGATCGTTTGCCAAATGACCGTTGTTATACGTGTAATAAATACTACCGTTCCCTTTCACAAAAAAACGATTATCCACGAAGTCGAAACTATCTTTCATCGAAGCCTCGCTCTTGACCGAAACCTGAAAACCGTATAACTCGCCGATAGGCAGATGTTCTCCTTTGGTACGAGCTTTGTCTTCGTACTCTTTCAGCCTTGCGGCAACGGTTTTAATATCGGCATTTTCCGGTACGCCGTTTATTCGAAGCGGATTTTGATAGGTACCATCCTCGTTTTTCTTTACTTTCTGCTTAAACGTTTCAAAATCCGAATTACTCTCGTTTATCATCTTGGTGTGAAACTCAATCGACATATTCACGCCTTCCAATTTAGACTTGGCTGTCTCTCGCTCATGTTGGAAGTTTCTGCGTTCACTTTCTAATGCCAATACCTTTTTATCCAATTTCGCTTTTTCCAACAGGTCGGTATTACCCGAAAGCACTGCCACATATTCGCTGAAATTCATTCCGGTAGCTTCATCCATACTGCCTTCGTCAATACGGCGACTTCCCAACGAATTTGTTTTAAGCTGATTGATAAAAACCTGTTTGTTGTGCAACAAATTAAACTTGTAGCTATCCAACGAGCGTTCCACCGCATAGATAATAACATCTACGGTGTTGTCGGCAAAGCGTTTGGCAACTTCATTTCCTCTTCTTATCGCTCTGCCGTCTCGTTGTTCCAACGCACTCGGCACCCACGGCGTATCCAAGTGATGCACGGCAACGGCACGTTTCTGTGCATTCACTCCCGTACCGAGCATTTCGGTTGAACCGAACAGCACCCGAATATCGCCTCTATTCATCGCAGCTATCATCGCTTTTTTGGCATTTTCCGTTTTACATTCTTGAATAAAACGTATTTCGCTGCTCGGAATACCGTAATCTTCCGTCAGTTTTCGTTTTATTTCGCCATAAACATTCCACTCATTCGGTTTGTAAGTTCCCAAGTCGGAAAAGACAAACTGTGTTCCCTTTTGAGCATCATATTTTTGATAATAATCGTTTACCAACTTGGCACAATGTGAAGCTTTGTTATCGATATGATCGGAAAACGAAGGGTCAATCATTCGCATATCCAAACTCATTTTCCTTGCGTAATCGGTAGCGATAAGCATTTTGGCTTTTTCTTCTCTTTCCGATAACGGTTCACGTCCCAAAATCGTGGCATCGCCTGTTTTGGCAAACTCCATTAACTTTTGGATAAAAACTTCTTGTTCCGGTGTAGGTGGAATGTTGTGCAAAACTTCGTTCTTTTCGGGTCGGTCTATACCAATATCTTTGGCGGTACGAAAATCACAAATCTCGCTGTAAAACGCTCCCAATTCAGGCACTTTAATAAAGGTGCGGAAACGCTCTTTTTGAATAATCTCGTTGGTAACGGAAAACTCGTAATCGGTGCTTTTCTCGGCGAAAACGGCTGCCCACGCATCGAAAGTGCGAATACCTTGTTTCTCCAATGCTTGCGGTCGCAAGTACTTAAAAATCGAGTAAAGTTCCGTAAGCGAGTTACTGATAGTAGTACCCGACAGAAAGGTTGCTCCAAGGTCTTTTCCCGAACGCTCCTGTATGGTGCGAATGGCAAATAACATATTCAATGCACGCTGACTGCCTGCCGGATTTCCTAATCCTGCAACACGATCATGCCGAGTGGTAAAAGTAAGGTTTTTGAATTTATGACTTTCATCTACAAACAGATGATCTATGCCCATACGTTTAAAATCCGTTACATTATCTTTCCGCTCGGTAATATCGTCCATAATAAGCGATAGTTTCACTTCCAAGTTATTTTTGCGTTTTTCCAAACCTCTGAGCATTGCTCTCGAAATCTCTCTGCCCTGCTGACGCAGAACCTCCAAATTCTCTTCCACGGAATCGAGTTCCTGCTGTAAAATGGTTTGCTGTATTTCCAACGCTTGCGGTATCATTCCAAACTGCTCGTGCGTTAAAATCACGCAATCCCAATCGTTGTTTTTGATGTCGTTGAATATGCGAACACGGTTTTTGGCTGTAAAATCGTTCTTGCCCGGATAGAGAATACGAGCATTGGGATAAGCCTTGCTGAATGTTTCGGCAATATCATATACGTTGGCTTTTAGCCCGATAATCATCGGCTTGTTTGCCAATCCCAAACGTTTCATCTCATAAGCTGCACAACACATTATCAGCGTTTTTCCCGCACCCACTTCGTGGTCGCAAATCCCGCCACCGTTAGTTTTGAGCATCCATACGGCATCTTTCTGACTTTTATACAGGTCGGATATGCCCAATCGTTTCAAGTCCAATCCGGGAAAAGTTTGATGACTACCGTCGTACTCAGGACGAACAAAACAGTTGAACAGGCGGTTATAACGCTCTGCCAATTTGTTCTTAAACTCATGCGACTGTCGCGATAACCACTCGGTAAAATGCTCCCTTATCTCTTCAATTTTACTGTTTGCCAATTGGATGGTTTCGCCGTCGCGCACCTTTATTTGTTTTTCTTCTCCTGTTTTTGGATCGATAACCATTTTTGACTTGCTGATGTCGGGAATGGTGTTGTGTAAGGCATGTTTAGTCAGATTGATGCCGTCGTAGGTACGAAACTCTCCCTTTACGGCAAAAGCGTGGTAAATCTGCGGTGTTTTGCGGTCGCACTTCACGGTGTATTCATCTGCTGACGAATTATAATGTACCGAAACATCGGTATCGAACAATTCAGATACGAACTTGGCATAAACACCTGACGGTATCCAACGCTCTCCAAAATTAAAATCCAAATCGGCAAAAGGAACAGGCGTGGGTATGGCTTCCCGCAAGGCTTGCAAGCTTGCTTTTACTGCATCATTTTCGCCGTTTTCCAATATCCATTGCTCTAAATTCTCGGCTTTTTCAATCACATTTCCCGCGATAAATTTATCGGCAATCTGATAACTGTTCTCTTCGGGTTGGTAGTAGATACGACTTTCCAATTCCGAAAGAATTTCGCTCTCTTCCTTATCCGGTAAAAGCGAACAGATATAAGGCAGATTGACATCGCCAAACTTATTAAGCGATGCCGAAAGAGCTTCCATAGGGTCGCTTGCACTTTCCAATTCTCCGACGGCAAAAGCAGTAGGACGATCGAAAATATCGGCTTTGATATATTTTCCGTCAAGGCTTCTTTCCAAAAAGAAAATTTCGCTACTGCCGCTATCCATTCGCAACAATTCCGCATTCTTGCGACTGTTCAAATGTCCGTAACTGCTCACAAATCGGTCGTAAAGCGTGTTCAGCCGACTTCGTTGCTCCTTGTCCTCAACCGATTTGCTAGCCTCGTAATCGTAAAGACGATGGTAAGTATCCCGAATATCAACATACAAACTCATTTTTGAGAGCTGAGCGTATGGCAAATCAATGGGATTAAACTGCGGATTGGCTGAGTTTATACCCGACAAATAACCGATTTGTTTCCCTTGAACAACTACTGAACCGTCCCGCAAATGTTCACCAATAGCGGAAAGATAAGGACGTGGCGATGCATCGAAAAGGGATTTGAGTTTTGTTTCCGGCTGCTCTGCTTTTTTTTTAGAAATCGGCTCATCCCACATTCCGGAAAACAGGTCAGGCTGCTTCGGCAATGCCTCTTTCTTTGCCCGACTTCCTCTGTTCCGAACGAGTTGTTTCGGTTTGGGTTTTATTGTCGGACTTGTTGAAAGTTTCGGAACAGAAGGTGTTACAGGGTTTGGCGTTGGCTTTATTTCTGCTTTACGTTGTTGCTCGATTTGATTAAAAGATTCCACTTCACGATTCCATGCCGCTATCTCCTCCGGCGGAAAAAGTCCGAAATCTTCATCCATTGAAGTTGAAACTATCGGATGATGGTCTGCATCGAAATAGACCTGTTGGTCGTTCATTTTACGCGGCGCTTCCAAATCGGGACGTATTTCAGGCTCGGAACGGTTTTCAAATTGCGAGAACAGCGTAAAAACGGGAACGCCGTCGGGTGCTTTTTCTTCCTGTGCAGGGATGATTTCAACTTCCTCTGTTTCCGTAATTATTGGCTCATCGGATGTTTCTTCCTCTTTGTCAGGTTCGATAATTTGAATTTCTTCGGCATGTGTATAATCTTCGCCGACATACTCTTTCAACTCTTCGATTTGCGATAAAGCTTTCGGCTGAAAATGAATATCTCGCTCGATACCCAATCCCATAACCTTTACCGACTGCATCTCCTCGATGGACATATAACCCAACTCCCACTCGTAACCCATCGTGGTAAGTCCGAAACCCAATTTCTCTTTCGGGTCGTATTCCAACAGATACGCCGTGTAGGAACTCATCGGATGAAAATAACGTGCGTAAGCAATACGGTCTCCAATCAACTCATTATCGGTTGCATAAAGTCCGGGAAGTTGTTTTTGGATAGATTTGGGAACAAGGTCGTAAGCTTGCTGCTCTTCCGATTTTTCGGTTTTCTTTTCGGCAACCTCTTTCTTTACTTCCTGCTTGGGTTCTTCCAATCTATCCACGAGTGCTACACGATTGCCGCTTCGCACCAACAATGGCAGATATTGGTCTAATTGGTAATGATGAAAACTTGCATAATGTGTTCCCGCTCGTATTTCAAGTGGGACATCGCAAACTTGTGAAACCGTTTCAGCTACTTTCCCGATACTTTCGTAGTAGTCGCCATGTCGCATCAAGACCAAAATATTTTTATCCTCTTGTTTAGATAAAATCTCTTTTTGCAGCTTTTGCAATTCTTCTAACGGCGATTGGTCAGGATTAATAATTTCGTCGATTTCGTTTTGCTGAGTAATATTTTGTTCCATAGCAGGACTTACGGCATACACACCTATAATATCGCTTGTCGGGACAGTAATTAAACCTCTGTTTTCGCCTTTTTCATCCGCACTGATAACCGCTCGAACGGAGTCGGCTTGTGTGGCGGGCGGATTTTCGGTGTAAACCGCCATTGTTTCCGTTCCTAAAAAACGGATATGCAGCATATCGCCTTCTTGCAAATCAGATATGTTCTTGTTCTCTTGAAATTGAGTTCGTTCCAACTCCGACAGTAACCACGGATTATTAATGTGAGATGCAATCTCTTTTAAATGCAAATTTTCTTCATTGGGTTGCCTTTCTTCTATATTTTGTATTATATCAATATCTTCATTACTCGCAACACCTGTTCGATAGAGTTGTTTATCCAATCTATTATTTACATCGACAAATAGTTTTCTTGTTAAATCATCAGCAATGCCGTCTACACCTTTTTCGTGGGTATAAACCCAACAAGGTTTGCCGTAAGGGTCGGTATCCATCGTTTTATCAGTAGCGACAAGACGACTTTTTACTTCATCGCTATCTCCCTCGAAAAGTGCATTATGATGAAATTCGATACTGAAACCGTAGCCTTTGAGTACGCTGAAAGATTGAGTAAAAAGTTCTTCCGTTTTGTTTATAATACCTTTTCCTGTCTGTTTTTGTAATACTATCAAATCACTTCCGACATCCGTTCCGGTATTTTCGCTAAACATCTTATCGGGCAGACGAAGCGCCGAAATCAGTCGGCTGTTTTCCATTAAATAACGACGGATTGGTTCGTTTTTCGGGCTGTCTAACACGCCTCTTGAAGTGATAAAAGCCATTATCCCGCCTTCTCGAAGCGTATCCAACCCTTTCACGAAAAAATAGTTATGAACGGCTCTGGTAGAAACTTCCTTTATCGGGTCTTTGCCTTTGGCGTAGGCTCGGTCGTAAACCACCATATTTCCAAATGGAATATTGCTCGTAATCAAATCGAACGCGCCGTTTTTTTCGGCAGGAATTTCTTCAAACCCTTGAATGTTTATATCCGTATTTTGTCTGTCTGACAACAATGCTCGCAGTATGCGTCCGGTTATTTTATCTTTCTCGAAAGCGGTTACTTGCGTATATGGTCGGGTAAAAGATTGTGTGAACACACCCATTCCGGCGGAAGGATCAAGCATTTTGTCAATGCGAATACCGACATTATCCAAAACATTAGCAATGGCATCGGTTATTCGCTTATCCGTATAAAACGAAGTCAAAACACTCTGTTTGATGCTGTTCCAAAAAAGATTAAATTCTTGATTGCTTACCGTGTTTTGACGGATAGTCTCTTTGAGTTTAGCCACTAACGGGAAAAGCTCTTTTTCCGAAGCCGCCCATCGGTTCAAATCGGCTAATGTATCGGTGGAATTGAGCACGCATTTTAGTCCGCCGAAACCATTGTATCGGGATAAAATTTCACGTTCGGAAGCGGTGGGCAGGCGGTGTTCTTTTTCGATACGAAACAGGGTCCGTATCGCTTCGGTATTGGCAATAAGGGTCTGCCTTTTGTTGTAAGCCATAGAGGTAGATTAAGGTTTTCGATTAGATTTGGTATTAGTTTTTTTATTAGGTTCAAAAGCAAAAGATGTGGTGTGATCGGCATTTAATATCAATCGAGCATTGAATTTTTTGCCACTTTTAGCGGTTAAACCTTTTAGTAATGGCGTTTTTCTTTCGGTAAACAAAGCTTTCAATTGTTCATCAGAAAGTAAAAGTCCGCAAATTTCACGGAACACTAAAAAATCACACTCTTTGCATTTGGCTACTTTGGGATAAAGCATCAGGTTTTTGGTTTTGCATTTGGGACAATCCATTAGATTTGTGGAATTATTAGAAAAAGAGATAGACAATAACTCTTTGCAGATTTGTCGGGTATAAATCTCAATACCTTTATGGAATGTTTCTGCATTCATTTTTCCGGTTTCGATATCTGCCAACGCTTTCTCCCAACTTCCGGTCATCTCGGCATCGGCTATTTTACGGTCTTTTACAATCTCAAAAACGGCAAGTCCCTTTTCGGTAGGAATTAAACTCTTCTTTTCTCTGACGATGTAATCTCTTATAATCAAAGTTTCGATAATGGCGGCACGCGTGGCAGGCGTTCCCAACCCGCACTCTTTCATCGCGGCTTTGGCTTCTTCATCGGCAACCTCTTTGCCTGCCGTCTCCATAGCAGAAAGTAGGGTTGCTTCGTTATAAAGCGGTTTGGGTTTGGTTTGATGTTGAGTGATTTCGTGAGATTGAACGGGTATGGTTTCGTCTTGCATAAAATTGGGAAGTTCGGTCTGTACCGTTTCATTTTCATCCGTTTCTGTTTTTTCGTTCAGCACGCTTCGCCAACCGCTTACTAAAAGGCGACTGTTTTTCGTTTTGAAAAGATACTCTCCAACAGAAAACACTACATTTTGTACTTCTTGTGTAGATTTTTCTGAAAAGGCTTCCAACATTCGTGAAGCGATACAATCGTAAATTATTTGCTCGTCGGCGGTTAATCTGTCGGGAAGGTTTTCGGTAATCAGCAAAGCGTGATGGTCTGTTACTTTGGCATCGTTTACGCTTCGTTTGTTCAGCATTTTTTGGCTAAGTGTTCGGGCGTAGTTTCCGAAAATGGGATGTATGTGCAGGTTTTCGATAAGCGAAGGGATTTCTTCAAAAACATCTTCGCCGATATATCTGCTGCCTGTACGTGGATAAGTGATTAACTTTTTCTCGTACAGGCTTTGAGCAATGGAAAGAGTTTTATCGGCGGAAAAGCCGTGTTTTCGGTTTGTCTCTTTTTGCAGGTTTGTCAAATCGAATAAGAAGGGCGGTTCTGTATCAACCGTCTTTCGCTCGATTTTTGACACCGTCAATAAGCCGGTTTTGTCTGCAAAGTAAGCGTCGCAGACAGAACGGGCGATGGCGTTATCTTCAAATTTAGTATCGCTTACGGCTTTACAACGAATACCCGCTTTTTCGATAGTGAGTTTTATTTGCCAATACGGCACACTTTGGAAATTTTTATTTTCGAGAAACCGTTTGCAAATCATCGAAAGTGTGGGTGTTTGCACTCGTCCCAACGAATAACCGCCTTTTTTGGCAGCAATAGAAAGTGCTCGACTTGCATTGATACCTACAAGCCAATCGGCTTGACTTCGGGCTTTCCCTGAAAAATATAGATTATCGTATTCTGAGCCGTTTTTCAATTTTTCCAATCCTTCCTGAATGGCTTTATCGGTCAATGAGCTTATCCAAAGTCGGTCGAAAGGTTTTTTACATTGCAAATAGTCAAAAATATGGCGAAAAATTAGCTCTCCTTCACGTCCGGCATCGGTAGCGACAATAATTCGTTCGCATTGGTCAAAGCAAGTGCGAATGATTTTTAGTTGTTTGAGAGCCGAAGGGTCGGCAATATACTCTTTTCCTTTTCTCACTTGACGAACCGTCAGTTTAAAAGGTTCGGGCAGAATGGGTAAATCGTCGGCGTTGTATTGCTCGAAACCATATTCTGCAGGCATCGCCAACGTTACGAGATGTCCAAATGCCCATGTTACGGTGTAATTGTTTCCGGCAAGATAGCCGTCTTGTTTTTGATTTGCTCCTACAATACGAGCAATGTCGCGTGCCACGGAAGGTTTTTCCGCGATGATGCAAAGCCCCCTAAATCCCCCGTTGGGGGACTTGAAAGCAGTTAAATAATTAGAAGTTTCTTTCATAGTAAAGATAAAGGTTAAATGAATGGTTAAAAAAAGCCTCCCCTGCGGGGAGGTTTTGAGGGGCTTTACATGCGTCTGCCTCTTTTCTTGGTAGCTTGTTCCTGTTTTTTCTCTTTGTTCTCCTGTTTGGCTTGTTGCTTTTCGTCCGGTCGTGTTTGCCCGCTTTTGAGCAGTTCTTTTACGTTTTTGGTAGTCCCGATAGCTATCGGGATGGTTTTGCCTTCATTGTTTACTGCCACTTGGGTTTTATTTTCTTCGGCAACGGCTTCTACTTTTCCTTCTTTCTTGTCGGGATTCCATCTGTAAAAACGTGGACGATTTTCATCTTTATCAAAACGCACATAGGCATTGAACGGCTGTCCTTCTTTATCCACCATGTTTTTCAGGTAAAGAGTTTTCCCGTCAGAAAGTGCTTTTTGCTGCTTCTCTGAGAGAGTAAGTCCGCAAATAGTTCCGGCAATACCGTATTTATTTTCGGGCTTTTGTTCCGGCGAAAGACGTTCTTTAAACGACCTGTTGTTGTCAAAAATAAACTCGATGCCTCTACGTTCTGCATTTACTTGAAGCGTAGCATCAAATGGTTTTCCGTTTCGGGAAAGCATGCCTTCCACTTTCACGGCTTTGCCTTCGGACAAGTCACGGTATTGTTCATCCGTAAGCAAAACGCCTTTGATTTCTCGGGGAATAGAAACACGGTCGGCTTTCAGGGCAACGAGTTCGTTAGTTTGTGGGTCAATAGAGATATATGCTTGAAACGGCTCTCCGTTTTTAGGAGTGAGTTCCACCTGTTTTCCTAAATTTCCGTTGTGAAGCAGTACCGCTTTATCCTCATCGCTGAAACGGTAGCCCATATAAGGAAAATCCAATTGGGGCTCTTTTCGTAAAGTATGAATGGCTAAACCGAGTTTGCCGTCGGCATCGTGTCGCAGGGCAACACGGGCTTCGGTGTAGATAACGTCGTTTCCAAATGGGATGGCAATGGGCAAGAGGTCGGATTTCTGCCAATTGAGGATTTTTTCCAAATCGCCGGATTGCCGGAGTTTCTCTTGCGACAATCCGATGCGTTCCATTTCTTTCCAATCTACCTGTTCTGGACTGATAGCCGGGGCTTTTTGAGCGGGTGTTAAATCGTCGACGGTAATTCTCACGGCATCGAGTGCGGATTTGTTGCCGGGTGCGTCTCTGTTTTCCAACATTTTTTTGAGAACTTCCACCGATTCTTCTACTTTGTCCGCTACCAATTGGTAAACACCAAAATGGGAGGGCTCTTTAAATTGCTTGGAAAGGTTGGAAAAGAAATTTTGCAACATGCTGTCGTTCTTCTTGAACTTCATAAAGGTATTGCTGTTGCTGTCCAAAGGTTCTACGGTATTGATTTTTCCGTTTTTGTCGATGGATGACACTACGGATAGTTTACCGGCTTCATCGGCAGATTTGGTTTGACTGCGGTCTTCGAGTACGAGAACGTAGTTGTCGGGGGTGGTTATTTCCATATTATTTGCTTTTTAAAAGGTTAAGAGTAGCAAATATAGAGGGAAAATTGGTTGGTAAGGAAAGTGGATGGATTGGAAGGGAGAGGAAGGGAAAAGAGTGGAAAAGCTAACAAAAGTCTATTATGTGTAAATCTTCAGCATAAAGTTTACCGATTAAGAGCAAATTTAGTTTAGTAATTTCACAAAAACAACTAATTTTACAACAAACTAACTTTATGCAAAAACGATCAACAAAAAGCGAAAAATTAATCAAAGAGGTTCGTCGTAACACACGTCAGGTGTTTAACTCTGAACAGAAAATTCTGATTGTTATGGAAGGCATGCGTGGCGAAATGACTGTAGCCGAATTATGCCGGAAACACGCTATTAGTGAGCCTACTTATTACAAGTGGAACAAGGAATTCATTGAAGCCGGCAAGAAACGTCTCTCCGGCGATGAAATCCGGGAAGCTACTTCCGATGAAGTAAAGGAGTTACGCAAGGAGAATGCCGTATTGAAAGAGTCGCTGGCGGATCTGGTTATCCGTTACGATATTGTAAAAAAAAGCTTGAACATGCTGGAATAGCTCATAAATTTAAGAAATACATGAGATTATCAGCAGAAGAAAAGGCAGAGATCGTTGAAATTGTTAAAAGGTCAGAACTGGGTGTGAACCGCACTTTGCAGCAACTGGGAATTCATAAACGCACGTTCTACAACTGGTATCACGCTTATAAGGATGGTGGAATTGATGCGCTTAAAAGCAAGCGCCCAAGTAAACGTCAATGGAACTCCATTCCCGAAGAACAAAAAAACCTGGTGGTAGAATTGGCCCTTGATTATCCGCAGGACTCTCCGCGAATTTTAGCAACCAGAATTATTGATGAACAGGGCGTGTTCATATCGGAATCTTCCGTTTACAGAATTCTTAAAGCCAAAGGGCTAATGCAAGAATCCGAACACCGTTTTATGAGCGCAGCTGATGAGTTTCACACCAAAACCTGTTTTGTCAATGAAATGTGGCAAACCGATTTTACCTATTTCAAGATTATCGGATGGGGCTGGTATTATCTTTCTACAGTTATAGACGATTACAGCCGCTATATCGTGCATTGGGAATTGTGCAAGAGCATGAATGCGGAGGATGTCAAACGAACGGTTGACAGAGCAATGGGAGCTGTCGGATTAACAAAGAAACGAATACCAAAATTGTTGTCTGATAACGGACCTTGTTACATCTCCAAAAGCTTGGAAAAGTATCTTAAAGAAACGTATCGGATGGAGCAAATTCACGGTAAACCGTTACATCCCCAAACGCAAGGGAAAATTGAAAGGTATCACCGTTTGATGAAAAACGTGGTGAAACTCCAAAACTATTATTGTCCAGATGAATTGAAAGACACTATTAATCAATTCGTTGAGTGCTACAATAACGAACGTTATCTCGAATCGCTTGATAACCTTACACCCGCCGATGTTTATTCAGGAAGGGGAGAGAAAATTTTAAAAATAAGGAATCAAATAAAAAAAGAATCGATGGTATTACGCAGAAAAATATACGAAAAGTACAAAATAGCACAAGCGCGTAACACTAATATTTTTCTTTTCGAACGCCCTCTCACAAAATAAAGGAGGGTTTTGAAAAGAAAAATACCCTAAAGAAACTATTTTTAAAATAAATTGACTATACTTGCAGTGGTAAACTTTAGTTTGAAGACGTACACTTCATATTATAATACTCCCCAAAAACTGGACAACAAGTTAAGATATACAATGAAAGAGAAAA
>ENA-UOOK01002609-UOOK01002609.1-fermentation-metagenome-genome-assembly--contig:-NODE-2609-length-21787-cov-19.830250_pt1 | contig 21787 bp, 23 predicted proteins | sample MGYA00245777_ERZ724023 | MGnify/ENA primary metagenome ERZ724023 (study PRJEB28704, sample SAMN03018312) | fermentation metagenome | biome: anthropogenic terrestrial biome; feature: soil...
AAGAAATTTGTTGCATCATAAATGATGTGTGACGTATCTATATCGTAGCTGTTTAGCATAGTTTTCAATACGGCATCCTCAATTTCTTGTATGGTAGATTCCGCAATATCTGTGTTATTCCAGAAGTTCTGTGCAGTGAATGCTTTAGGGTTAATACCCATAAGACTTGGAAGACAGGTACTTGAAAACCATTCCTCTAATTTTATTGTAGTAGCCGGAGCTATTGCTCGATTTATAGCTTCTGTTAGGATATACGTACCGACTGAGGCGCCCTGTTTGCGTTTTGGTAGTTTTCTATCAATAATCCCAATTATATCAAGTCTGCAAGCTATATCGTATAATAATGTAACTGCTCCGAATTCTGTTTCGTGTGAATAAAGAACGCGATTTTGCAATGATGTGTCTGATAATGTGACTTTTTCAAGTACTTTATCCGCAGTTCCAAGATACTTCTGATTGACAAGTTTAGGCTTTCCATCAATACGCTTGGATTCAACATAGTAATAATAGGTATATCCCTTGATTTTCTTCTTGATAATACTTCCCATACGATTCACCTCTATGTTAGGTTATACATTTATTTCATTATACCGCATGTGGCATATATTGTCAAGCTATCATTATTATTTAGTTAGGTAATACAATAATTGTTGAGTAAACACGGTATTTCTGCCATTTATGATAGTTAATATGATTTAACTTGTAAACTCACGCTAGTGGACTTACAATAATTATACATTTTGCATTCCTCACATTCGCTTACCATTTTTTCGTTTATTTTTTTTATCCAACTAAGCTTTTCCTCATTGACGCCTTCATAGGTATTTCACCGATTTCATCCAGGAAAATCGTACCGCCCCTTGCCAGTTCAAATTTTCCCGGTCTCCCGCCCTTCATCACTCCTGTGAAGGAACCGCTTTCATAACTATGTCAAAAGAGCCTATTACTTCTCCCTTGCTGTTATGTATCGGAGCTGCCGAACAAGTCCATTTATGATGATATTCGCAGTAATGCTCCACTCCGATTACCTGGATAGGCTTGTTTATAGCCAGACATGTTCCTATTGCATTTGTGCCGACACTTTTTTCAGCCCACAGAGAACCCTTGGCAAAATTCAGACTGCTGTGAATGTCCATAATGTCCTTGTTTATAATCAGATCAATAATTATTCCGTTTTCATCCGTTAAAACAACGCTGTAATTCATATTTTTAACCATTTCAAATACATTTTCCATAATGGGTCTTGAAAGTTCAATCAGTTCCTGTCTTTTAGAAATGCTTTTTTAAGCACCGACCCATTGACAGTTGTTCCATACCCGCAAAATGATTTACTTTCATCCCACTGCATCTTTCCAATGAGTCCAGTATGTACGGTCCTATCTCCTCTGAGGTCACTCCGTTATTTACATATGCCATCCATCTTTCTTTCATTTCAGTTAACATAGCACCACCCCAAAATTTATATATTTCGTCTAATATTATGTCCTTTTTATTTTATCACAAAAAGCAAATGCCTCCATTAATTTATGATTATAATTTTTCCAAAAGAATATAGTCATTTTTTTAATATGAAATTTTAGCTCTATTTATTTTCTTCAATTTTACGGAGCACTTTGCACGGATTCCCAGATACAATTCTCACACTTGATGTAGATAAGATTAACGAGGAAGCAAAGTATGATGGTTATTACTCTATTGTAACAAGTGAACTTAGGATGAGCGATTTAGAAATGCAAGAGGTTTATCGTGGTCTTGCTCGAATTGAAGAAATCTTCAAAATTTCAAAATCTAATTTTGAAACCAGAACTGTACATGTGCGTACTAATGAACATATTGATGCTCATTTTGCCACATGTTTTACAGCTCTTGTATTTATTAGATTGCTTCAAGCTAAGCTTGGAAGTAAATATCCAGTGGAGAAAATTCTGAATTCTCTTCGTAAATATAATTGCACAAATCTTGATACTAATTTATGGCAATTTATTTACTATGATGAAATACTTAAAGAATGCGAAAATATATTTTATATTGAATTAAATCATAAATATCGTAATCAATTGGAAATTCGACGTTTATTGCGATATTAATCAATTTATTTTATTTTTTTTAAATTTTTAAAATTGTCCTTTGGTACCACATATAGAGAATCCCCTTAAAGCCAGCTATTTCAGGCTCCTTGGGGATTATGCTCCAAACTTAAAATCTTATACTATAATATAATATAGAAAAAGTAAATGGGAGGTTTCTTATGAGCAAGAAAATATTAGTATTAACCGGGAGTTCACGTAAAGGCGGCAACAGCGATCTGCTTGCAGATGCTTTTACCAAAGGTGCGAAAGAGGCAGGACATCCCGTGACGAGATTTGAGTGTGGCCACAAAATATTCAGTCCTGTCGGGCATGTGATGCATGCTACTCCAAAGAGGACGCATGTGTTTTTGAGGATGATTTTAATGAACTTGCGCCGCTGCTTCTTGATTCTGACATGATTGTGTTTGCTACACCACTTTATTGGTATTCCTTTCCCGCAGCATTGAAAGCTGCAATTGATAAGCTATATTCGTTTATCATTGGCGGAAAGGAATGTCCTATACAAGAAGCAATGCTGCTTGCCTGTGGTGAAGTCTCTGAAGAGCATATATTCGACGGGCTGCGCAAATCATACGAGTTGATTTTAAAGGATCGTAGTTGGACAGATTGCGGGCAGCTTATTGTACCCAATGTCAATAAAAAGCGAGACATTTTACAAACTGATTTCTTAGAAAAAGCGGGAAAAATGGGTCAGGCGATTTAAAACACAAAAAAAAGATAACAAGCTTTATGTCAAATTTGAGGTGTTGACAAAGCGAACCCGGCTTCTTTGTCCAGCCGGGTTCGCTCTTCTTTATGGTTGTTTATACATAAAGAGTATCTTTTATTTCATCCACTGCCTTCTTAACCCACTTGATATCTTTCTTTGTCTCTTCTGCAAGATAAGCATAATCGTCTTCTGTAGGATTCGCCGTATATTTCTTAAGGTTTTTCTTAATAAGCGACCTTCTGATGTGATCGAGGTCAATATCTACTGCCTTGATAAGAGACGGATGCGAAGGAAGAATTATGCTCTTTCCCGGCACTTCGTCAGCAGGGTCACCAAATTTAACCTCAATACCGTTCTGACGGGCAAATGTCAGCTGAGGCTGTACGTGCTTACCTGCACCCGTATACTCTGTCTCCTGAACAACGATGATTTTATCCTGATCGAGTTCTTGCGCAAGCGAGAATGCCGCAGCAAGCGATGTGTTTCCTGCCGGTCCTTTTTCGAGCCCTTCAAGAATTGCCAGGGCTTCGGTAATGTAAAATACTTCTCCCTGCGTTACCTTCACATATCTATCCATATATCTGAGAGGTCTTGCTGCCGATCTCGGCACATCTGAGTGATCAGGATCACTCGCATAAGGTATGCCAAAGCCTGTATGACCTGTTGTACATGATTTTAAATTAAATGATTTGTCTGATGCCATATGAAGTCCCGTGAGATCAATGGATGCCCCTACTATCTGTGTGTTTAATGCTTCTGCCTTAATTAGCCCTCTTGCTGTGCCTGTAAGATTGCCTCCACCTGCATTTGTACAAATTACAACATCAGGATTCTTTCCGTATTTCTGTACACACTGCATGGAAATTTCGTATCCTAGAGTTTCTACACCGGCTATACCAAACGGCGTATAGAGTGAAGCATTGAAATATCCGGTCTCTTCGAGGAGCAAAATAAACTTATAGTGGAGTTCCGGCCCTACTGTGAGCTGCACTACTTCCGCTCCGAGTGCCTCGCACTTTCTGGCTTTTTCAATAATCTCAGGCTGTCCAACACCTTTGGAATCAAAACATTCCTGAACAACGATACATTTCAATCCTGCCACTGCTGCTTGTGCGGCCACAGCTGCGCCATAGTTACCGGAAGTTGCTGCTATTACACCTTTATACCCAAGCCTTTTGGCATGATATACCGAATTTGCCGCTCTCCTCTCCTTGAAGCTTCCTGACGGATTTGCAGCTTCATCTTTTATAAATATCCTTGCACCCTTGCCTTCCGGTGCACAAGCTCTTGCAAGCGCCGTAAGATTCTTGAGTTCAAACACAGGAGTATTTCCTGTATTTACACTGTACTGAATTTTCTGCATTTCTTCGAGCGTATAGCCAGTCTCACTCATCATTTTTTCGTAATCAAAAGCTATCGAGCCTGATTCAAACTTAGAATAGTCAATGCCAATTGCATTTTTCATAACTTCTTGCTTTCTTCCAATAACACTTTTATAATCCTGAGGTAATTTTGTCATTATTTTTCGCCTCCAAAAACTATTTCTTTTACTTGCTTGTCTATTGTGAGAAGCTCTGGTATAAACTTTCCATAGTTATGCTTGTAATAAGGGTTAACTTCAATGAGGGTGCCTGTCTCATGCCTGCCGATTATAGATTCTATTTCTACTTTATCACCAATTTCAGCATCTGCTAAAAGAAAGCCTTTCGTCCACATTTCAAACGGCACTTTTTGTGTATCCTCTGGAAGCTTGGCTGTTCTTTCTGTAGATTTTAAAATAATTTTATGAATCCTCACCCATTCACCTTTTTTAATCATATTTATAAACCACCTTTCTGCGAAAGGCACCAATGGGGTTATGAAACATTTTGAAAACCCTACGTCCTATCGCTTTCTATTTTATATTTTTATGTTACACTCTTTTTTGTAGGTCGCTAGCATACTACAGACCCCGAGGAGGTGAGTGGCGGAGCTGTATAGCGGCAACCCCGTATATTTATATGGTGTCGGTCGTCTGTTAAGGCATCAATGAATGGCGCAAACAAGTAGCCCGTAAACTTATCTCTTCCGAAGTTGACTCGATTCCGCCGGACGACCAGTCCCTGCCAGCCCTGCAAATATTATTTTCGCAGGAGGAACTTTATGTTCAAAATCTTTCGTAAAAACTGTTGTGGGCCTAATGTCCACAAAACCTGGATCTTTGCCTGCATCGGCATTACCGATACAAACGGGCGTACCGAGTATAAGCAAGCTCGCTTCTCATCCTTTTCTAATGGTCTTAAGCAGCTATCTGACTGGCTTGCGAAATACTCCTGTATAGAAGTTTGTATGGAGTCTTACGGCAAGTATTGGATTCCCGTGTTTAACATCCTTGAAAAAAACTGTCTTGTTACTCTGGCTCACACAAAATACACTAAGCCTCAAAAGGGGAACAAAACTGACCGCAAGGATGCTAAATGGATCTGTGATCTATTCATGTGTGATATGATCAAGCCCAGCTTTATCCCTTCTCCTGAAATCCGTCATCTGCGTGACCTAATTCGTTATCGCTTTAAGCTGACAAATATGTTAACCGGCGAAAAGAATCATGCTCAGAACTGTCTTACAGTTTCCAACCTCAAGCTTGATGATGTCTTCAGTGATGTTTTCGGAAAGTCTTCCAGATCTATTAACAACTACATTCTCGATCATCCCGGTGTGGCCTTTTGATGTTGCTCCTTTTGTCGATGGACGTTGTAAAGCTCCTATCGAAGAAATACAGGCAGCTGTTGATGGCGCTATCTCCCCTGAGCAGGCTGTCAAGCTGCGTGAATGCCTTTCTCACATCGACGAACTTGAAGCCCACAAAGAGAAAATCGAGCAGGAAATTCTTTTGTTGGTAAAACCCTTTTCTGCTGCTCTGGATTTGCTTCGCACTGTTCCAGGATTAGATTCCAATCCGATGACCGCTATTGCCATTCTTTCTGAGATTGGTCCCGACATGTCGGTGTTTCCGTCATCTAAAAATCTCGTTTCCTGGGCTGGGTGCTGTCCTCGCAATGACCAGAGTTCTAACAAGGTAAAATCCACACGAATTTCTCGTGCCGGTTGTTATTTGAAACCTCTTCTTGTTCAGATTGCCAATGCTCTTATAAAATCAAAAAAGCATCCTGAATTTAAACAGAGGTATCACAGAATCAAAACCCGAAGGGGTCACAAAAAGGCTATCATTGCCGTCTGCAAAATGCTCCTGACCGCTATCTGGAACGTTTTGTCCAAGCTTGAGCCTTATAATCCGCAAGGGTTCTTAGAGCATCCCTCTGTCAATGAATCTATGATTCTGACTAAAGCTCAGGCTCTACATCTTCTTAGGAAAAGAGGCTACACCATAATAAATGACTCTGCTTTAACCACTTAATCCTCACTCTATAAATATCAACTTTCGTCATTCAAATTCAACAATTGTGAATGGCTTGTTTGCTATACCCTTTTTTATTGGCTACTCCTACGTATTTGTTTCAAACTTCATCTCATAAATTAATTTTATTCAGCTTTATTTATGCGAATTTAAGTTTAAAAATCAGTTATATTTTTCTAACAATCGATAGAATGTTTTTCTTGATATTCCAAGTAATTTCGCTGCTTCTTTCTTATTTCCCTCTGTAATTGCAAGGACCTCATTCAGCATATTTGCATATGACGTGTTAATTTCCATTTTTCTTTTATTTATTCTGATCTCAGGAGCTTCATTTGTTGTGCTGCTAAAGTTATATTCCTTTGAATTCAGATAGGCATAAATATCTTTTACTGTTATCAACTGCTCCTTTAACAATAAATCGATGCGGTTAATAAAATTTCGAAGCTCCCTCGCATTACCTGGCCAATCATATTCTTTTAATATTATTTTTGCTTCTTTATCTATTTTCTTGACAGTTTTTCCATTCTGATCGGCAGACATCTTTAAAAAATGTTCTGCTAACAGCAGTACATCATTTGGACGTTCTCTTAATGGTGGTATTTCTATCTCCAATACTTGCAATCTATAATACAAATCCTGGCGGAAAAGGCCGGTTGAGACCATCTCATTTAAATTTCTATTTGTTGCTGCAACCAATCTCACATCTACAGGAACCTCTTTTGTGCTGCCAACCCTCGTAACCTTCCAGGTTTCTAAAACACGAAGTAACTTTGATTGAAAGTAATATGGCAATTCACCAACTTCATCCAAGAAAAGAGTACCGCCATCTGCAAGCTCAATCTTTCCGATTTGACCTTTTTTGGATGCTCCTGTGAATGCCCCCTCTACATACCCAAATAGTTCACTTTCTATAAGTTCTACCGGAAAGCTCGCACAATTTAAAGCCACAAAGGGTCCTTTACTCCTTGCACTATAATTATGAATAGATTGTGCGAACAGCTCTTTTCCAACCCCGCTTTCGCCTGTTATAAGAACGTTTCCAGAATTCAAAGAAAATTCTTTGGCTAATTTTATTTTGTCTCTTATGATTTTACTGCCGCCAATAATATCATTAAAATTATACTCTGCAGTCAAACCCATTATTTTCCTCGTTCCCTTCATCACCTGCTGATGCGAACGAGAAATCTCTATCATTCCAGTAACATCCCCTACATTGTTTAATACTGGGTACATGTCGTTGTCTACCAACTGAACATAGTTCGAATCAAATTTTGATTCCATTCTTACTCCGCAATCAAGTTTCTCTTTACCGCTTTTCAGTACATCCATCATGCTTAAATGTGTTGCATTGGATTCCATTGACTGGGCTTTTATTCCATATCGCTTCATCACATCATGTATGTGCATGCCTATGGCACTATTTCTATCATCTATATGAAAATTCTTACAAAAATTCTCATTTGCATAAAGTAATTTTGCATCATTATCAAATATAGAGATAGCATTTCGTACGGAATCAAAGCATTTAAGCAAATATGTTTTATATTTTTCATTTATTTTAACAATTTCCAGGAGTTCATCTATACTGATTCTCAAGTTTTCAATGGCAGAAGCTGTTCCAGGATTATTAGACGAAATAATTATATATCCTTCTGCACTCTCACTAAACGCTAACTCTTTATGGTATTCTCGCAATTCTTGAATAGAAACGGTATAACCTATAATTTCACGTTCTAAATTCAATATTTCTGAATCCAAAATCAATCCGGATTTCGCACATAAAAGTAATATTCCACATTGCAACTCTGATTTCTTAAGGACAAAATCAAAAAAATTTTTAATTAAGTTATTTTGACCTGTAATCATTTGTTGCATGTTATTATCGGTCATATTTGCAATAATTCTAACAATATCCCCTTCATTTACCATTGAAGCACCTCCTAAGAGAAATGAAACCTTGATGTTATTATATCATTCTCATCTTCTACCTGCAAATAATTTAAGCATAACAAGAAACTACTACGCTAAACAAAACAATTGTCTTCTTTATGCCTTAATTTTGCTGTCTATATCAGCATCTGTTTTATTTAATTTTACTCGCATATATTTAGTTACCATAAATATTGCAAATATAATACCTGACATTCCCATAATGGAATATACAAAGTTTAAAATCGTAGCAAATGGAATAAACGATCCAACTACAACCGAAAATACTACAATACCAATGGAAATTCCGTAGAATCTCTTAGTTCTCTCTTCAGCAAAACGTTGCACCAGAACAAACAGCATTCCAGAAGCAGTTGTAAATATTGCAGCTATAATTATAATGGAATACGGCAATGCCAGAGAAGGCAGTTGATTTTTTACTACTGCAAGCAAAGGTATTTGTTCATTGGCAACAAGGTCCATATTTAGCAAAATAATAAAAAGCACAGCAAGAAGCGGCAGAAAATAGAACATAGAAGACAGACCCGAAGTAACAATCATCTGTTTTTTTGTCTTCATCATCTTTCCGCTTGAGACAACCCATGCGGCACATCCAAACATAAGAACTCCTGTATAGGAGAAAGCTGAAAGAATCGGATTAATCATGCCAAACACTGTCGGTTGAAGAATTTTTCCTTCAGATACATACATAGAAACATTTTTGGATGCTTCCAACATACCGGTGTCCGCAGTTAAAACAGTATATATACCCAGACAAATAGTAACAATCATGATGACAATACCGATAGAGCCAAGAACATCGACTAATTTTTTCATACCCATGCACACAGCTAAGGCACAGAGAATTCCCATCATACAAGTGCCGACATATACAGGCAGATTAAAATAAGTATTAATTGTTGCCCCTGAACCAGATACCATTACCAAAACCCAGCCGCCTAGAGCGAGATATGCATAATAATCAAAAAACTTTCCAATATATTTACCACAGAAGTAATAGTAAAATTCATTTGACTTCTCCATTGGTACGGAATAACCTGTATCATATAAAATATAATTTACTACTATAGTGAAGAGTAAAGATATAGCGAAGACAATAAATGGAAAGATACCTCCCCAAGATGCAAAAAACTGCAAAACCTCAGTTCCTGTAGCAAACCCTGAGCCAATGTTATATGCCGTATAAGCACTTGAAATAATTATTGACTGTAAAATAATTGAACGATTATTTTGTTTCATTATTTTTTTCCTCTCTTAGTTATATTTGCAGATTTTTTTCTATGCAAAACCTGTACTGATTTAACCAACATTGTTTGAGATGTTCTTATGACAGTACAAATCCTTCTGGGAAGGGATCTTTAGGATCCAATATCCATGACGCAAAACCGATTATAGTAGCATTTCCTGTAATTTTGGGACGGATAGCTGTGATTCCACCAACAGTTGTTTCTTCAACAATTTCACATCTGAAAAGAGAGCCTATAATACTCTCATGTACAAAACTTTCACCAACTTTTAATTTTCCTTCATCAAATAGTAAAGCCGCCTTGGCAGATGTACCTGTACCGCAAGGGGAGCGATCTAGTGTCTTTGGTAATGCAACCACACAATTTTGAATATCTGCATCGGGATTTTTTGCAGGTCCTGAAAATTCAACGTGAGTTACTTTATTAGCAAAAGTAAACTCAGGATGACAAAATGCGACTTGCTCATTTATATCTTTTGCAAGCATCTGTGCAATTTCCATAATTTTATTACTGTTTTGCGGTTCGATGGTCAAGCCAACTCTTTTTGCCGGTAAAATTGCGTAAACATTTCCTCCCCACGAAATGTCAACGGTAATATCACCAAAAGCTTTGGTTTCTACAATTGCATTGCGCTTTAATACCAAGGCAGGCGCGTTTAAAAAAGTAGCTTCTTCCACAACCCCATCTTTTACTTTAGCCTCAACAGTTACCACACCTGCCGCTGTATCCAGTCGAATCACGGTCAGCGGTTCTTTTACCTCAACTATACCGGATTCAATTAAAGCAACTGTAGCACCAAATGTATCATGTCCACACATAGGCAACCATCCACTTGACTCAAAATATAGAACTCCGATATCTGTTCCCGGCGTGCAAGGTGCTGTAAACAGTGTACCTGACATAATTTCGCTGCCACGTGGTTCATAGCATAGAAGTTTACGGAACCAATCTTCGTTCTCTTTCATATATAGATATTTTTTAACCATAGTTTTTCCAGGTATATTATAAAACCCGCTAATTACATTTCGTGTTGGTTGCCCAAGCGTATGTGTTTCAATTGTTTTTATAACTTTTTTTGCCTTCATGGTAAATTCTCCTCATAATGAATTAAGCATTGATAAACAACTGCTTTTATTTTGGATAATAAATAATTCCCTTACATATTTAGTTATTCTAAAATTTTGCTTTTCTTTGACTTATTACATAAGATATAATAATAAACAATCCAACGCAAATACCAAAGAAGCCCATAAATGAGAATAAAATGTTTACAAGCACATTAAAAGAAAACAACGCAGAACCTACAATGGAAAAAATAGTTGTCCCTGCAATAATTCCGTAATGACGTTTTGTGCTACCACCTGAAAATCTATCTGCCAAAAGAAACAGTTGACCTGTTGCAGTTGTAAAAATACCAAGAATAATAATAATTGTATAAGGTCCTGCCAATACCGGAATCATATTATTTATTGCTGCCAAAATAGGAATTTGCTGACCTGCAATTGCATCCATATTTACAAGCAATGTGTATACTACCAAAGCACACCCAAAGAAAAAGAAACCGCTGGAAGTAATACCTGATGCAATTGCAGTCTTGCGATTTTTAATAGTGACACCAATAGCTGCCATCCATGCAATACCACACATTATAAAGGAACCTGTGTAAGATAAAGCTGAGAATATAGGATTTCGAATTCCAAATGTACCCGCCTGCAAGATGGAGCCTTCCTCTACATAGCGAAGAACATTTATTGAACCTTCTAAAGCAGATTTTTCTGACGTAAAGAGGGTATATACTGCAATGCCAAATACAGCTGCAATAATGACTATACCAAGGCCGCCTAACACGTCTATAAGTTTTCTGAGCCCTAGGCAAGCTATAAGTGCTGAGACAATTCCCATTGCAAGAGTCCCCACAATATTAGGTAATCCCCAATATTGGTTAAGAGTTGCACCACTTCCGGCAATCATCACAAGGGTGTATGCAATAAGGCAAAGATATACATAAACATCTACCAACCTGCCGACATATTTGCCAAAGAAGTGATAATATAAATCGTTTGAATTTTTAAATTTATACTGACAACTTGCTATAAAAATCACTCCACTAACAGCTGCTCCAAATATAAAGCAAATTAAAACAATAATCCATGGCCAATTGCCACCCCAAGAACCTATAAACTGAAGCAGCTCCGCGCCGGTTGCAAATCCCGAGCCAATTTCCATAGCTGCCATAGATGAACCGAGAATAATAGCTTGTTTCATATTTAGTTTGTTATTTTCTGACACTTTTTACCTCCAACTTTCTTTTTTAATATACTTCTGCAGTAGTTATGGTATATAAAAGCAAGAAGTGTGCCAAAAAGAAAAGGTGTATATTTTATCCTTTTTTAGTCCTCTTTTTTTTAGTGTGTCTTTTATGATACACGATATTTCTTTATCTTGGTTTTTTGTGTATCATAAATGATGCATTCCAAAATTAAATACTTTAAAAGCCCAAATTTATTCAGAGAAATTCCTTTAAAAAGCATTGTTTTCTTTATAACATACTCGTCTTTGCTATGTGTCAAAATAGATACACAGCAAAATATTTGAATTCATATAAATAATTTGGACGAATATATATCTTTTTTGTACGAGTTCCTACCTCACTTCAATATATGCTATTTGGTTAAGCAGAGATATCATATTACATATAAGAAAAAATTTAAATATAAAAGAACCATTAATAATTTTTACATACTGCAGTTCAATAAAATTTTGCGCTCTTGTGCAATTTTTTATTAATATCTTAAGGAGAATTACTGTATTTTATTAATATGTATTATTTTTGATGCATAGTAATATATCTTTTTTGTTTTGTGTGTTAAAAAAGAAACATTTCTGTACAATAAATTAAGAAAAACAATCAGTTTTTAGTGTGTTATGTGTTTTATTCATTTTGTATTTATATGAGACAAAAAAGCTACACGTGACCTATCAATTATGTTTGAATACCATAAAAATTTGTCACAAACGCAGAAAATTTTGGTATTTGTAATTCTTTTTTCGTTTTTATTTGGCATAGTTTTTGCTATGTATATGGTATGACAAAAGTGTTATAGGAACATTACCAACACCTCACAACACAGCTGCACCATAAATATAAGAGGAGATCATAGAGTAAAATGATATTTAACATTCAAAAGTGTTCCATCCACGATGGCAACGGACTACGTACATTGGTATTTTTTAAGGGTTGTCCCTTACGATGTCCTTGGTGCGCCAATCCGGAATCTCAATCGTATGAAAAAGAAATTATGGAATTTCAAGCAAGGTGTATTGGATGCGGTGCTTGCTTAACTGTATGTCCGCAATCTTCTGTCAAGAAAACAGATGACGGATTTATAATTGACCGCAGTATATGTAATCACTGCTTTCGCTGCACAGACCGCTGTTATGCTGAATCCAAACGAGTGGTGGGTGAAAGCTATACTGTCGAAGCATTGTTCAAAGAAATCGCAAAAGACAAATTGTATTATTCCATGTACGGTGGCGGAGTTACATTTTCCGGAGGCGAACCATTGACACAACCCCAATTCCTTACAGAAATTGCAGAAAAATGTGTGGAAAATGGTATTAATGTTGCCGTGGAAAGCTGTGGATACGGTAACTTTGATACATTTAAAGGAGCCTTGCCTTATATCAACAGCATGTTTTTGGATATTAAGCACATAGACTCTGACATCCACAAAGACTTAACCGGAATAGGCAATGAGGTAATTTTGGAAAATATCAAAAAAATTACAAATTTTGGTATTCCTATTACCCTTCGCACACCTCTCATTCCCGGCTTCAACGACACAACGAAAAACATTGAGGGAATTGCTTCATTTATCTCTACACTGCACAATGTGGCGGGGTATGAGATTTTACCGTACCATAATTTTGGGGAATCAAAATATAAAGCATTGGGAATTCCATATTCTCTTCAAGGCACAGTCGCCCCTTCTGACGAAGAGGTGAGAGCTTTTGTAAAATGTGCCAATACAATATTACAGCACCACAACATATATTGTTTTTATGTAAAAGATAACCACAAGGAGGTAATCAAATGATTTCAGAAAGAATTTTTAGACTTAATGAGAAAGTACGCAACACAACCCCAACTATATGTTTGGACAGGGCAAGACTGATTACGGAATTTTACGGACAGCCGTCTATGGAGCCCTTTGTTTTAAGACGCGCAAGAGCCTTCCAATATGTTTTGGAAAACAAAAAAATCTTCATTGATGATGATTCCATATTGGCAGGACACTCTGCATCTCGTTTGCATGCGGTACCTTTATACCCGGAAGTAACTTCCTGGCTGCTAAAGGATTTAGAAACCTTGGACACAAGAGACGCGGACAGCTTCGCATTTTTGCCGGGGGAAAAAGATGAATTAAGAAAAATCGCCGCCCTGTGGAAGGGCAAAACCTTTGGAGATTTCACAGCGGCTCAAGTGGATGCAGATATGCAGACCATGATGGATGTTGGAGTGTTTACAAAGGGAATCTCTAACCTTTCCACTATGAATCACGCACCCGCATATGATGATATGGTGAAATATGGATATCGTCATTATGTCAACAAATGCAAAGAACAGCTTGCGGAACTGAAAAATATGAATATTGAAAATATGGAGAAAAAAATCACATGGGAAAGTTTGATTATTACCATGGAAGCTATTATTAAATTTGCTCACCGTTATGCTGATTTAGCAGAGGAAATGGCAGCAAATACTGCCAATGCAAAGAGAAAAGAAGAATTGCTGACCATGGCGGAAAACTGCCGTGTAGTTCCTGAGAATCCGCCTCAAACATTCCAACAAGCGGCACAGCTGGTATGGTTCACACATCTTTGCATTATGATGGAGGTCAATGGCGGTGATCACTGTCTTGGGCGTTTCGACCAATATATGTATCCATTTTTCAAGAAGGATATGGGAAATGGCATAACTGAAGAATTTTTCAAAGATGTGGTACATGAATTTAAGCTGAAAATTGCAGAGCTCTGGAATCTCCGCACAGAAGCGGAATCTCTTGCTGACCCCGGCTGCCCTCTTTGGATTCACATGATGTTAGGCGGTGTGCTTCCAAATGGTAAAGATGGCTGCAACGAGCTAACAAATTTGATATTGCACTGTATGTCTGATTTGCAGACCAAAGAGCCTTGTGTTTCCTTCCGTTATCATAAAAATATCAATCAAGAAACCTTCCGCCTGGCACTTTCTGTGGCAAGAGAGGGCGGCAGCCATCCTGCATTCTTCAATGATGAAATTGCTATTTCTCACCTTATGGATTTGGGATTCAAGGAAGAAGAAGCTCGCAACTGGGGTATTTGCGGCTGTATTGAGCCCGTAGTGCTTGGAAAAACAGACTTTCAATCCAATGCAGGTTATTTCAACCCCATTAAAGTACTTGAAATAACTTTAAATAATGGTGCAGACCCTGTAACAAAGGTTCAAGTTGGTCTCAAAACCGGAGATGTAAGAAGTTTCACCTCTATTCAGGAAATAATGAATGCTTATGTGAAACAACAAGAATTTTTTATCGATAAATTTGTAGAGCTCTATAACCGTATGGTTTCTTGTCACGCCTACGCTTTGCCTACCTTGATTGGATCTTGCTTTACGGAAGGTTGTATTGAAAAAGGGAAACTTCTTCAAAAAGAAGGCGCAAGCCACCGCTATTCTGCCATGGCAGTTTCCGGTGTTGCCAATGTCGCCGATTCACTAGCTGCCATTGAAGTATGCGTCTTTGAAAAACAATACCTGACCATGGCTGAATTGATGCAGCTGCTTGCGTCAAACTTTGAGGGCAAAGAGGATTTGCGTCAGCTATTGATTAACAAAGCACCTAAGTTTGGCAATGACATTGAAATGGTTGATAACTATGCCAAATGGCTTGTAGCACTTTGTGATGCACAGGTGCGAAAATATATAGATGGCCGTAATGGTCAATTCACTACGGTTATTGCTTCTCAATCCTACAACATTGAACTCGGTAAGCTTATTGGGGCAACTCCTGACGGAAGATTGGCATTTTCTTATCTTGCAGACAATGCTTCTCCAAGCATCGGCATGGATAGAAATGGTCCCACGGCAGTAGTCAATTCTTTGGCAACCATGGATCCAAGCATTCCCCACAGCGGTGTCTTGCTGAACCAGCGTTTTGATCCTGCAGTGGTTAAAGGCGAAAAGGGACTGGATATTTTGGAAACAGTCATTCGTACCTATTTTGCGCAAAATGGTCAGCATATTCAAATCAATGTAGTAGATAACGAAACCCTTTTAGCAGCACAAAAAAATCCAAACAATTACCGTCATATCCTGGTGCGTGTGGCTGGATATTCTGCATTCTTTGTGGATTTGGGAAAAGATATTCAAGATAATATTATTGCGAGAACTGTTCAGACTTCACTATAAAATATCTTACACTTGCAAGGATATATATCATTTATATTAGAAATAACCCTACACTTAAGCTGCTTGTATTATGTATTAGTTTATTATGTAGGGTTCTATTTCAAAGATACATTGCTTAATCTTCCTTTGTCTTAGGCCGATGTTTTTCTTTTCCTTTAAATTTTAAATTCATTATAGCAATAGATGACAATAAGCAAATAATTCCAAGCACATTGATGAAACCAAGTCTTTCTTTGAAAACCAGAACTCCTATCAATGTAGCAACAACTGTCTCAACAGAAGCGATTACAGGCATCTTGGAAAGTCCCAAATTTTTGCCCAGACCTCCCATATACAGCAGGTCCTTTGTAACCATTTAAGGCAATCTTCATTCCACTTGTCTATGCCTGTAAATATTCTGTTGCTTGCAAAGTTATCTTTTACGTAGTCTCCTACTTTTTCTATTCTTCCCTTACTTTCAGGATCTGATTTCCTGCACATATATACTGAAAATTTCCGCTTTTGTAAATACGCTGCAAATTCTCTTGTGTATATCAGATCTCCATGGTTTTCGCTTGCAAGTACAAGATGATCCTGATCATATACTGCTTCTGCCGGATATCCTCCAAAGTATTCAAATGCATTTTCATGTATCTGTATTATGTCAGGTGTATTAAACGGTCGAGCCTGCCATTGGCAATATTTGTATCTGGAATGTGATAATACAAAGCACATAACGTATATTTTTATCTCCCTTCCTTCTATATCAAACACCTTTTTTTCTCCGAAATCTATTTGTACCTGCTTACACATTGGTGGATCTTCTACTGCTTCATATTCTCTTATTACCGGCTCCTTTAATATATTGTATTCTTCTCGCATTTCTCTAACATAACTTCTTAGTGTTGTTTCATTAAAATTTAATTTACCGTTTTTCTCTTCCAGCCAGTCGTATATTTGTGCTGCTGTTATTGACGGATACTGCTTTAACCATTTAATTATTTCTTCTCTGTATTTGTCTGACTTCTTTATCCTTTTTTGTTGTGACATCACCTCTTTTTCATATTCTTCTGATCCATTCCTACATATTTTATTACTGTTGGTCTACTTATCCCCAACATTTCTACTATCTTTAAATTGCTAAATCCTTTTTCAATTTTCAATGTTCTGCTCCTTCCACTGTTTAATTTTCTATAATTATACAGTGGAAGATCCTATTTTGACACCCTTTACTGTCAATTCTTATTTGTCGTTTTCTGTCAATTTTATGGTTCTTGCAAATCTTAGTTGAAATGTACAATTTTCAAATATCATTTATTCATTTTTCATCAATATTTATTATAATACTTATAGTTTTCAACTAACTTAGTAAAGAACCAATTCTATTTTATCATCTACATTAGTTACTTCAACCTATATTCTTTTATACATACCATCTTTTCTTTCCATAAGATTAAATCCTATCAAATCTCTTCTTATAGTGCAAAAATCATCATGAAAATCAGCAATTAATAAATTAACTTCTTTTTCCGTATAAGTTCTGTCCCACTCAAAAGCTTCTACTATTTTTTCTAAAACTATCTGTTTTTTCTTTTTTTGAACTGGTATGTTCTTTAACTTGTCATACTTGAAAAATGACTTTATAACACTCTCCCTATATTTTTCTTCTCTTTGATTTAATATTTCCTCCTCATTTTTAGTATCCTTTATTAAATCTTCAAGGTTCACTTTAAAAATGTCTTCATTCAATCTATAAATTGTATAGTATTGTTCTTTTTTAGATGATACTATATTGGCATCCATTAATTTCTTAAGATGAAATGAAATAGTTGAAGTAGATAATCCTAATCTTTCAGATAATAATTCAACATACATAGGTTCTATCATTAAATCATTAATTATTCTTAACCTAGAATTGTCAGACAAACATTTGAATATTTCTAATGACTTCAATTTATCACCCCTAATTACACTCTATTTGATCATAATAATTCTCAAATTGTTTTTTTAATTCTTCAGCCTCTTGTATTTTTAAATTCTCAATTATTACTTCTTCTTCATTTCCAAACTCTAAAGCATTTTCTTTATTTATATGCCAAGGATCTGTTATCTTATCAAAAAAATTGAGATACTTTTCTCTTAATTCCATAGGATTACCACTAAGACTTAAATTAAACATTTTATAAAATATTTCCACTATATTTAATCTTATCTTTTGTAATTTAGCTTCATCTGCACATTCTTGTAGTTGTAATTCCTTAATATTCCTTTTCAGATCCTCCTGTTTTTTATTTAGTAAATCCAAATAATTTTCAGTTAAACAACCTATATCTTTCATATCTAATTTACCTCCCCATAGTTTATATTATTATATTATACTATCTAAATAAATATTTCAATACTTATCTATATATATTAGATATATTTATTTTTACAAATATGAAAATAGATTGACTTTTGGAAAAACCTATATTAAAATATAATTTGATATATATCGAAGTAAATTAATTTTGGAGGGTTAGATATGGAATTTTTAGATACTATACCAAATATTTGCGAAGGATTTCCCTTTAATAAGGGTGATTCAGTTTTATTAAATTTTTGGGGTGATAATGAAGATCTGATAGTTTTAGATTCACTTTCAGAAAACTTAAGCAAAAAAGGAATTATTCCTCTTACACATCATTGTTCAAACTTTCTATTTGAAAATGTGATTCTCAACTTAATTAGAAACAATCAGAAATTCTCACCAGACTACTTATCATATTTGTCTTCTTTTAAAAATGTGATAGATATATTTATGTACACTCCAAGTTTACCTGGTAAAATCTCTGAACCAGAAATTCCCATGTTTAAGGAATATCTATGTGAATTATTTAATGCTTTAAGTAATGGCAAAAAATATTATATACAACTTAATGTTCCTACAAAGAAGAATGCCTTAAATGCAGGTTTAGATTACGATATTTATAATTTACTTTTATGCAATGCTTTATCTGTTGATTTCCCCAAACTTAAAAAGTCTTGCAGGGAAAAGGCCGAGAGTTTAAAAGGTAAGAATCATATTGACATTGTTACTGATAAAAACCATTTATTAAATTTAGACATTCATAACAGAGAATGGTTTATAGATGACGGATGTGGAGACTTCCCCCCGGGAGAAGTCTATATAGCACCTATAGAAAATAACAGCAGTGGTGATTTACTTGTACCTATCGTAATTTTAAGGGGTCAAATCTACAATGATGTACTTTTAACCTTTAAGAATGGAATTCTTGTAAATACTTCTTCTACTGAAATAAATAATTTCTTTGATTCTTTACCTTCAGAATATAAAGTTCTATGTGAATTTGGTATTGGATTAAACCCCCAGGTTACAGAGTTAGTAGGTTTTTCGCCTATCGATGAAAAAGTCTTAGGCACTTATCACATAGGAATAGGTATGAACCATTTCTTCGGTGGAAAAAACAGCTGTCCTTTTCATATGGATTTTGTATTTACTATCGATAATATAACCTATAGTTAATTTTATTTTAAATCCTTAAAGCAATATAAAACTTTCTATTACAATATCCTTTTTGAGAAAATATTTTAAAATTTCAACACAAGAGTTAACTCTTGTGTTGAAATTAGTATCAGATTTAGAAGTATGTGTAGATAATATATCCAGTGCAGTAAGCATCTTAGCTCCCGAAGAAGCAAATAGGAAAAAAATTATAGTAGAAGGTGACAATGATGAAGCTATTGGCATCTTTTATGACTATGTACGTAAATTACTTTAAGATAGGAGGAAATTTATGACTATTAAATACTCTCAGCAAAGTTTCGCTGAAATTTTCAACGAATGTCAGGATATGATGGTTTCTGACACTCCATCATTCTTCTCTTTATTAGAAGAACACATTAACTTACGTGAATTTATACCAATAGAATTTTATTGTGCTTTCCATTTATCATTAGGCAGGAAACGTGAATATCCCTTAAAAGGATTTTTATCTGCTTTGATATTGCAGAAAATTTTAACCATCCCTACTGATTCTCTGCTTATCACGTTACTTTGTTTATGCCGCGAATTACGCGACTTCTGTGGCTTTATCAAAGTCCCTGACGCTCCCATGTTCACACGCTTTAAGCAGACTTTTACGCCTTACCTAGAGCTTATGTTTTCTAAAATGGTTGATTATACTGAACCTATCTGTCAAGCTGTTGATTCTACTCTTGCTTCCATCATTACATTTGATACTTCTGAATTATACGTTAAAGAAAACAATCCTAAGTATTTAAATACCCTTATCAGACAGCTTAAAGCTTATTACAAAGATAATCCGGATGTTGATCCTTACAAAATGGCATATGGTCTAATGCCCTCTAAAGCTTTTGCTTCACCTGATGCTAAACAAATGTATATTAACGGTCACTTCTGCTATGCTGATAAATTCTCTATCATCACTAATGGTTTAGGAATTGTACGTCATATCGCTTTTTTTGATTATGAATTTAAGCAAAAACACCCTGATATTGAAATTGATAAAAAGTCTGATTCCCCGGATGAGGATAAATCTATTGGTGATTCTTCTGCAATAAAACCTGTTTTGCAAGACTTCTTTAATCTTCATCCTAATTTTCATCCTTCAACCTTTCTTGGCAACTCTGCTTTCGATGCTATTGATATCTATACCTTCTTAAAAGATGATTTTAATTTTAAGAAGGTTGCTATTCCTTACAACCCTAGAAATGAAAGCTCTCTTAAGAAAGTTGGTTACAACGAATATGATTATCCTTTGTGTCCTTATGACTCTTCCTTAGTAATGAAATATTGTGGACTTTGCCGTGAAAAAGGCCGCGCTGACCGTATAAAATGGTTATGTCCTAAAGTTCATATGCATAAGGCCCAATACATTTGCCATTGCGATAATCCTTGCAGTAGTGCCAAAAGGGGTAGGACCACCTACACCTATGAAAATATGGACTTTCGCATGTTCCCTGGCTTGCAACGCGATTCTGATGAATGGATTAAGCTCTATAAAATTCGCACTGTCGTGGAACGTTCTATTAATCACTTTAAAACTAATATGTGTATTGCAGGCAGAAAATCCCGTGACCATCTTACTACTAAGGCTGATGTCTTTCTTGCCGGTATTGCCAGTCAATTCACAGCAATCATTGCTCACAGGTTAAGTTATCCACAATATATTAGAAGCCTTAAACCTTTAATTGCATAATCCCTCTTCACTTTAAGTTATTGATTTTTCAATGTCCGTAGCTGTTCTTAACTTGACCTTAAACTCCTTTTTTGATTGCTTTTTTATATTTTTTACTTTTTTATTCTCTTTTTTATTAGATTTTATCCACTGTTATCACTTTAAACATTTAACAATTACCTATATTAATATTACTACATTCTATTCCCTTTCTAACTTCACAATGGGTTGAAAAGATAGTTATGATGTCGCAAGTAGATAGTCCTCCCTTATAATAATCTAAACTCATATTTGATCATAGTGTACGACTTCCCATAGCATCAAAGGCTTGTTATTATTTTTCTTCTAATTTTTTGATTGTATCAATACCAATTTTTTCAATTGCCTTTAATTGGCGAATGGCTAATTTATTCAATAGTTGAAGCCCTTTCTGACTGAAGTTTTTCTTGCTCAATTAAAATTGCATTATAGCTTTCCATATTGGCCAAAACCAATAATTGATTTAGTGTAGCATAGTCTCTGATGTTTCCACTTTTGTCAGCGTTCTCATTTCTCCATTGTTTAGCTGTTATTCCAAACAAAGCTACATTTAATACATCGGCCTCACTAGCATAAGTCATTGATATTTGAAAGGGTTTCAATTCTGCTGGAATCAAGTTTTTCTTGATAGCATCAGTATGTATCCTATAGTTAAGCTTTGAAATTTCCCGATTTAGATTCCAGCCTAAAGAAAGTCTACTACTTTCATCACTTTTTAATCTTTTAT
>ENA-UOOK01002610-UOOK01002610.1-fermentation-metagenome-genome-assembly--contig:-NODE-2610-length-21786-cov-24.116792_pt1 | contig 21786 bp, 24 predicted proteins | sample MGYA00245777_ERZ724023 | MGnify/ENA primary metagenome ERZ724023 (study PRJEB28704, sample SAMN03018312) | fermentation metagenome | biome: anthropogenic terrestrial biome; feature: soil...
ACGGATAAGAGTTGGTTTACCTCCTCGATGTCGGATGACGGGTCAAAGATTATCGCTGGCGTTAGTGGTGGTCGGCTGTATCTCGGCACGGAAGAGGCAGGACAAATTTTGGAGGGTGCAACAGCCATTGCACAAAATTCAGATTTTACTATAGTGGGTAGTGTTTTACATGCAACGCATAATGGCGAAACTGCTATTGCAGTAACCTCTAACCTGACAATCGGCGGAACAGTTACCCACGTAACAAACGAGGGTATAGTTGCTATAAACGGCACTTCTGATTTAACTGTTGTCGGTTCTGTTGCTCATGTTACAAACTTGGGCGAAATCGCAATTAACGTTACTTCTGATTTGACTCTTGCCGGAAGCATTTTACATGCGGTAATCGAAGGGGAAACTACTCCGACTATTACTTCCGCATTGACTGTTGACGGAAGCGTTTTACATCAAACCATCGAAGGTGCTATTGATATTGTTGTAACATCTGAGTTATTGGCTGTTGCAGATAAAACAGGCTCACACGAAGGTATTGCAAATATTCAAGTTAGCTCTACTCTCGAAGTAGCTGGCTCTGTATCTCATAAGACTATAGAAGGTGCGGTGGTAATTGGCGTAACCTCTGAACTGATAGCAAACGGGCATGTTGCTGGTACTCAAGAAGGTACTGTAACTATAAACGTTACTTCCTCTCTTGAAGTTATCGGAACTGTTGCTCACGTTACTAATGAGGGTGCTACTACAATTAATACAACCTCCGAACTGCTTATAAGCGGAACTGTTTCTCATCAAACCATTGAAGGTGCTACTGCGGTTGATACGACTTCAACTTTAGTCGCTGTTGATACGGTACTACACCAAACTTTGGAAGGGGCAGTTGCAATTTCTGTAACTTCCCAATTATTGACAGAAGATACAGTTACACATGCAATTTTGGAAGGTATAAATGATATTACTATTCAATCCAGTTTGGATTTGGTTGGCGGTATCATACATACTACTCATGACGGTTTAGTGGCAATTAATGTTACATCAGAATTATTGGCAGAATCTTGGAAAGCGGGAACGCAAGAAGGTGCTTCGACTGTTTCAGGAACTTCTACATTAGAAGTTGTTGCGACTGTCTTACACCCCATCCACGAAGGTGCTACAACAATTGATGTTACTTCTAATCTGTTGGCTTTCCCAGAAGTGGGAGGTTTACTAGAGGGTGTTGCTGGCGTTGACCAAACTTCTGCGCTAACAATATCCGCTACGGTTACTCACTCTGTATATGAAGGAACTAGTGAAGTAAATGCTTCCTCTGAAATAAATATAACAGGCGAAGTGCTTCATCCTGTTTATACAGGCGAAAGTAGTATATTAGCCACATCTGAAATATCGGTTGTTGGAACAATTGACCATTTAATTAATGAGGCATTAGCTGAATTAGGTATTGCGTCAGAACTAGGAATTACAGCAGAAGTAGTCCGTGCGATTATTGATGCCATAGCAACCCCTGATATAAATGGGGAGCTTTCTCTTGAAGGCGAAATTCTACATGCAATATTAGAAGGTGAAACTTCCATATCGTTATCTAGCCAATTATTTGCACAGGCGTTTTTAGGAACGTTAAATGAGGGCGAAGTAAGCATAGAAGCTATTTCCCAATTAATTATAAATGGTGTAATTATAAGGCTACTTAAATGCAATATATACACGGTTGAAAAAGATGATAGGTCTTATGTTGTAGGAGCTGATAATAGAATTTGTGCAATAGACAAAGATAATAGAATCCATGTTGTTACATGCTCAAATACATGATATAGTGTAGAGAAAGAAAATAATATTTATGAGGTAGTGTGCAAATGATAAATGATAATATTAATAAAATAAAAGACCCGCATGGAATTCTTGTATACGCATTCTATTGGGAAAAATACTTACCAGAAAATGCGGTAATTGATGAACATTGGCTTACGGTAAACGATGGTATTGAGGAAGATGGTGGAATTACCATTAGTAACGATTACCATACCGATACCGAAGTCTTTTTCCTTGCTTCTGGCGGAATTTTAGGTAAGGAATATGATGTAACATGCAAGATAAGATATGGTATAGAAGTGGATGACCGCACTATGAAAATTATTATCAATAATAGATAATATGTGTTAAAAAAAGAATACCCCCAATTTCGGGGGTATTTTTTTATGCATTGAAACTATTTTATTTAGGCTCTTCCTAATTAATTTTTTATAAAATATCAAATAAAATCATAGTTTTATTTAATAGAGTGGTTCGCCATCTTCTACATGGAGATATTTGCCAAGAAGTTCTTTTACACACTCTTGACAAAAATTTCCAGCAACTCTTACGCCATCTCCAAATATTGAGCTATATCCTCCGATAAAGTTTATATTCAAAAATTCTTGTACTTCAAAAATGTCTACATCACTAACACTGCATGAGTATGTTTTGCCACAGCAGTCACAAGTAATTTCATCCTTAACAAGCACCTCTTTGGTTTCCGCTCTATATGTTATCATTATTTATCCTTCTAAAATTTTTCTTTCAATAAAATGATATCCTCATTTTTTACTGTTTTACTATCGCTTATACTCCGGTGCTTCCAAATCCACCCTCTCCACGAGTCGTTTCATCCAAAGATTCAACTTTCACATATGGGGATAACATGACGGGTACAGTAAGCAATTGGGCAATTCTGTCGCCTTTATTTACAAAAAATGTAACACCGGAGTGATTATATAGCACAACCCTTACCTCTCCTCTATATGTAGAGTCTATACAACCTGCCCCTACTTCAATGCCATGGTTTGCTGATAAACCGCTTCTTGACCATAGCAACCCAACATATCCACTTGGAATAGCGACACGTATTCCTGTAGAAACTACGTCTCGCGTTCCAGGCTCTATCATCACGTCTTCGCTAGCACAGATATCTAAACCGGCGTCGTAGTCATTCTTCTTTGTTAATTTGTATTCCTCTGTTGTGTATATACCTTGCATAGAATTTATTTATCCTCTCTAATTATATTACGTATTTCTGGAAGAACATGCTTCCATGTGTAATTGCCTTTTATTAAATATATAGTGTTATAACTAACTCCGTACTCCAAAGCTAAATCTTTTACTTTTTTACCATCTAATAGCAAATATATTATTTTTGCAACTTGGGTATCTGTTAGAGTAGCTTTTCCATGCCTCTCTCCTTTATGGCAAAGTTTTTGTTTAGCAAGAGCCTCTGAAGACAGTTTCCTACCAACTAGTGATAGCGAGATGTTTCTTTTTTCATCATCTGTTCTTGGAATGCCTATATTCCAAGGTATTTTGCCAATATTTGCCTCACTAATTTTTCTTTTAGTTTCCTCGTTTTTCGGCTTTCCTTTATTTCCCGTGCTTATTTTTATTCTCTCTTCATCAGTGTGCTTTCTTCCCCACCAAGTTGATAGCTTTCCTGTTTTACCGTATTGCGGATTATTTGCGCCACCGTATCTTCCTTTCAGTGATTCTGAAATTCTCATTTTTGTCTCTAAGCTAGGAACCCATCCTGTTGTAGAGCCACCTCCAATGGTCATATTATAACCGTTAGACTCTTCGGCATTTATATAAGAATTAAAAAACGATATCCAGTATTGCTCCTTTTCATTTAAATCTTCTATTGAAACGGCATTATCAATAACTTCCCATGTTATAGATTCACTGCCATATTTATCCATGGCACGACAAAAAGCAGCATTCTTTCTTTTTTTATCATTAATGTGAGAACTCTTCCTAATATTTAAATCATTTACTGTTTGTCCTATATAGCACTTACCATTCGGAAATGTGGCTTTATATATTATTCCAAAAACACTTTTTTCTTCCATTTATACACCTCCACGTGTATTGTAATTAGAGTGTAAAAAGAGTGGTGGAGCACCCTTCTCACACTCTAATATAGATTGTATCACACTTTTGCTATTTTGTCAAGGGTTAAAGTATACCAATTTTAAAAGTGGTTAGTCGTAATATGTTGATGTAGCAGCTGTAAGGCTTTCTTTTGTACAGAAAATGCATCTTTTACTACCGTTTATTTCAACCATATCTTTTCCGCACATCGGGCATAAATCTTTTTTTATATTTCGAGGCGATAAGACCTCAATTTTTCGACTTCCGTTACGGTATACTGCTAGCCCCTTACACCCTTTTTGCCACGCAAGCATAACTGCGTTTGCGATGCTTTCCCTCTTTGCGTTATTTGGGAAATTAATTGTCTTCGAAACACCAGACTGGATATGTCTTTGTGTCGCGGCAAGCGTCTCAATATGTTCTTCCCAAGTAACTTCCTGCGCCCCGTTAGAGGAAACAGCACAGCGAAAATAAGGTTTTTCAGCCAAATCATTCTCAAAAGTATACGTTCCAGTCTTATCGTTACGTACAGTAATTTCACTAAAAATAGGTTCAATACCACTAGAGCATCCAGCGATTAAACTAATTGTGTTGTGCGATACGACGCTGTTTGCGATATAGCAATTATTTTCAAGAACCTCAATATCAAAAGTATTTGCTTTTGAATTTTCTACATCTAAAACCGTATCAACCGTGCAGTTATTTAAATTTAATTTATCTAACTGGTTTCTTATTTCTTTGGTTTCAATAATTCTTTTTGTAGAGATTGAGTAAACTCTATACATTGTACCCCCAAGCCCAGATACCCGTTTTTGTATTCTTGCGTCTTTTCCTAATGCTCTCGAAATAACAACCCATTGCTGGGCAAACACTTTGCTGGCTGTATCTATATATCTAACGCTTCCGCTGTGGCTACCGTCTGCAAAATAAAACCCATCCATAAACGCCAATAGATTCTCTTTGCTGAATTGCCTAATCGCTTTTGTAAATATAATATTTTTTGCTTTATTTTTTACAAAATCGTTTTCTTTTAACCATCTTAAAAGTTTAGATGAGTTGAAACATACAGAAACGCATTTTTCTCTTTTATCGAAATAAATGGTCGGACTTATTCCGAACAGCTTTTTTCCTAAATCAGATACATAAAGATAATCTTCTTCAGTAGAATTAAAATGTAATCTTATACCCTTTTTATGAAAAGAGCCGTCTCCAAATAAAATACCTAAAAATTCAGCCAGTTCTTTTGTAACTGTTTTTGGATAAAAAATTTCGTTTTCATTAAAATGACCATCATTAAAACTTGATTTAAGGATGGGGTTATTTGTATTAGTATATGTTCCTAAGGGAATAACTAGGATATCCCCTACCCCCAGCTTATCCGCTTCTTTCCATATATATTTCCCATCTTCCAAAACTCGGTATTGATGATTATATGTTGATTCTAATTCTATTCCACTACTCAGCTTAATTACTTTTGTATTCTGGAGGTTGTTTACAAAGAAATTACCAGATTCTTGATAAGCGTTTTCTTGTGCAACATTTATTTTTATCTTTTGCCATCTTTCTCCGTTTATGTCTCCTAGTTCTTGTAATTCTAAGATACCTTTATCTGTAACGACAAGAGTATCCTTTTTTTGGCAACCGGTCGGTGCAACGGTATTAGTAGTTATATTGCGGCGTGGTTCAGGAAGTTTCTGGCACTGCAAAGGAACACCGTATTCTTTTCCCATTATTTCAGATTCATCAATAGAAATTTTCTCCATAAAGGCAAGAATCTTTTCAAGTAGGTCAATTGCTTCCCGTGAGCCATATGCAATTTCTTTCATTAAAAGCATATCTGCATATCCCATAATCAAAGTTGTTACTAGCATTTGCTAGGCTAAGATATTTCTACTTAGCTCTCGTATTCGCATACGAAGTTCGGACTATACCTTCAAACAAATCGACAAAATCGTTTTCTATGCCAAATGTTTTTTTATGGCACGAAATACACAAGGTTATTAAATTGCAATCGTCTAATCTTTTTTCCCAGTAAACAGAGAGAGGATGGATATGGTGAACGTTTAAAGAATTTTTAGTTTTTAACGGAGTGAACCCGCATTTTTGACAGGTAAAATTGTCTCGAGTCATAACTTCCATTCTTTTTTCTACCCATTCACCAGAAGCGTAAAATACGGCTTGCGTTGAAGATTTTCCGCCTTTCCAAGCGGGAGAATTCTTCCCTGTTTTTCCATACATTGGGTTATTTTTTCCTTTAGATACACCCGACTGTATTCTTTTAGCAGATATTTTCTTTCTTGTTGCAACACCGTGTGTTTTCCCATAAAAAGAATTATTTTTACCGCGCAAGCTTCTTTTTATATAACCTATGTGCTTCTTTATAAGTCTTTCAAATAAACTTCTAGAGCCTTTATAACCAAGCCCGTTAAAATATTGTGATATTTGCACATAAGACATCTCTCTGTTTTCTCTTAAATCTACTAGCAAATCTAGTAAATTTGGAAAATCATTAAATAACCTTGTTACTTCTTGTTTCATTGTTTCCTCCACATCTAGTCTCTGAGGGTTCTCTATTATAGATTATACCATACTATATAGTATTTGCCAAGGTATAAGTAAGAGCCTTCCCTGCTGATTGGCTGCAATTTTTCATTCTTACTAAGACAATTTAGTAGAAAAATATACACAGTGTTTCCAGCATTTGGTGGAGTTTATACTCAGCATTATAGTTTACCGAGTCCAACAGCCCGATTTTCCTTTGCCCATCGGTCAATATCTTCTGTCGGGAAAACTCCGCGGTCAATAACCGAATCTAAGAATCTCATCCCTAGCCGGATAGTTACTTCAAACTTATCCCAATCAAAATTCTTTTCCTCGTCTAAAAATTTAGATAAATCAATAGAACCAAGATTACAAGAGCCATTGAAAGGCAAAGGTTGTTCGCTACAAGGATTACTACTGATTAATTCTTGCCCTGTATATTTGTATGGTGAATCATTAATTGTATCATAGAATAATATCCCAGGCTCTCCATTTTTCCACATGCCTTCAACAATCATTTCAAAAATATCTCTTGCGCGATATTCATTATATTTTCTAACAGTTGTGCTTCCATCAGGGTTAGTAAACTTAAATCTCGTCCAATACTTTTCATCTGCTATGACTGCCCGCATAAAGGCATCGTCTACAGTAACAGATATATTGGCGTTTTCAATTCTCCCTTCTTCCGTCTTGGCATTTATAAATTTAATAATATCTGGATGATACACCGATTCTGTCATCATCAAAGCCATGCTTCTAAAGCCAGATTGTGTCATTGCTTCCATATCGTGTGAAATCGTATCAGCAAATTTGATACCTCCACCAGCATATCCGTGACTACTGCCGTGCACAAAAGAACCCTCTGGGCGAATTTTACTTAAACTAAATCCACAGCCACCACCCTTTCTGGCGATTAGCGCTATATCTAATTTTGTTTTATAGATGCCCTCAATTGTGTCCGGAAAATCAACTACAAAGCACGCCGCTAAGCCACCATCAGGTTTACCTGAATTCACTAAGCATGGTGAATTTGGAATAAAATATGTGTTTATTATCATCTGCCTAGTAATTTCTTTTCTATCTTGTGGCGCATCTGGAATAACCCATTCAACAACCCTATTGGCAATATCTTCCCAAGAGTTTTCTCCTGTGTGATAATACCGTTTCTTCAAAATATTTTGAGCAACCTTTGAAATTGCCCTTTTCTTTGGGAACATTGTCTCGGCACTATCCATCTATTTCTTCTCCTGTTCATTGTAGAGGCAAATTCCTATAAGAGCATAACTTGCCAAATCCATTAATGTATCTGTAATTTTTTCGCCAACCATGTCCAACTTTGGATTTCTTGATAAATTTGCAACTCTAGTAAATTTATCTGAAAGTCTAACCATACACCCTTCAAACGGGGTAACGCCAAACAATTCTGATTTTCTAAAATTAGACCAAGAATCTGCACTTTCACCAGAATATCCTGCATTCTTTTGTTCGTGCATTTGCTTCATTTCATCCAATAGCTTTAAATACTCTTTACTAACCATTATCCTCCTTATTATTTGTCCATATTTTATATAATTCTATAATATTATTCCAATTATTTGCCCTATTGCCAGACCACTTTAGCCCAAGATTCCAAGGTGCATTGAATAATATTTTATTTTTTGCATTTGTAGACCTGACATTTGTAAGATTATCATCAATCATATAGTCACCAATAATCAATGATTTATCAAATGTTTCTATATAGTTTTCTTTTGTTGGTTGAAAATCATTATCTTCTAGCCATATAAATTTTCTACCAGCGACAGATAGAAATGCTGCGGTAACAAACACAACCCTAATACCCTCACTGCGAATAAAATTTATCCCGTCTAACGCCCCTTCTAATGGGGTAACAATATCATAAATAGATGGGCTAGTCATTATGTCATATATTTTGTTACCACACTCTGGTTTAACAAATTTTGTAATATCCCACTCTGTAATATCAGAGGTATTTAAATTGTCATCATATATTTTGTTATAGATAGATAGTGTTGGGCTAACAAGAGAGCCCAACACATCATCAACATCACATAACAAAATTTTATCTTTATTGTTCATTTACATAATTTTATATATTCTTCCAAGCTCTAAGCTGGAAAAATAAATTTCAATCCCGTTGTGATTAACAAACAGCTTATCATCTTCTTGCCTAATAACTTCAAATTTAGTTCCAGATGGAATGTCACCAAGTTTACTTAGTGTAACAATTTGAATAGGCTGTTTATCTTTTGGCTTATCCTTAGCTAGTTTTTTTGGTTTTTTTACTTGTTCCACTATTTCTGTGGCAATGGGCTCTTCTAATATCAACGTTTCCTCAGCTTTAATTTCTGGAACCTCAACTTTTATTTTGATTTCTTCTTTCATTGGTTCTTGTTCATTATATTCTTCCATAATTTCTCCTTATTATATTATTTAATATGATTATACTATACTATATTTGATTTGTCAAGAGCGAGTTGGTACATAATCAAAATTTGCTTCAAATAATTTCCGGCTAGCAACATAGTCACAAAAATGTATCAGCTTCTGATAGCTTGTTGCTGGCACTGGGGCAAATTCTTGAAATGTTTTTTTAGATATATTCCACTGTCCCATATGTGTTTCTATACATGAATATATTAGTTCCAATTGTTCACTTGGAAGTAGTGTATTTATTTCTTCATTATTTTTTAACTGTTCTATTGCAATTACTGGGTGTTCGTCTAGCGTATATTTGCTGTGTGATATACCAGACTTCCATCCATCATGTAGCATCAAGGCTACAACCAAAAGGTCGCGGTCATCATCAGATATTCTTTCATACCAAGCCAATCTAAAACATTCTACTAAAAACCTAACGGCTACTTTAGTGTGTCTCACTAAGCCACCATCACCCAAAGCATAATCTGGATGATATTTACCAGTACTAGAAGCTGGGATATAAAAGAAATAATTTGGTAGCGAATTAATGGCTCCTATTGCATAATTCTTTATGCTGGTACTTTTTATAAGCCCAATTTCTTCTTTAAATATCTCAAGTCTTTCTTCTGGCGTAAATATTTCTTTTGTACTCATATTATTTTTTCTTTGTTCCTTTCACAATGTCATTAAAATTATCGGGTGGAATTATATCATATTTATATGCCCACCAGTCAAAATCTTCTAAATCATCCTCATACTTTCCGTCTCCAACATATTTCCTTCTCGGTTCTTTTATAAAATATAAAAGCCTTCCATCACTTCTCTTGGAGAGATTTAATTTGATAACCTCACCGCCATAGAATACATTCTCGTCAAAGACTTTCTTTCTGATTTTTATTGAATTTATTTTTCCGTTTGCAAGGCAATATACTGTTGCCCTTGGTGCATATTGCAAATCAACAGCCATTACATATAAATAATCTTTTGGGATATCGTATTGTGCCTGTATATTTCCCAGAATGTCACTTTCCAATGACAATTGAACTGATAAATCGAAGTTCTCGTCTTGGAGTGAGTCCCAATATTCCTTTAACGCTACGATTCTTTTTCCCTTAGTTTTATCTGTATGCTTGCTAGAATATCTATTTTTACCTTCGGTAAACTCCTTATAAAATTTATATAACTTCTTATTGCCTCCAAAATTATCAAAATATTGAATATATATTAGTTTTTCAAAGTGCGAATATAAAATCCCATTGTTTTCTGCATATATAAGCAAATCAAAGAAGCTATCAAATTTCAATTGCGACAGGTCGTACATATCTTCTCCGACCTTTTTGCCAAAGCTTTTTATGCTCTTAAGGCTTGAAGTAATAGCCCAATTATCTTTGTCTAAAACAATGTTTCTATTATCCTGTCCAAATCTATATGGTGGAAAGGAAATTTTATATGCGTGCTTTGCTTCTTCTTTTGCTTTTGCTAGTCTATCCTTATCTCCATCCTCTTCACAAATCGTTAGGAGTGTTTCATAAAACTCTAGTGGATAATGAGATTTTAAATATGCTCCATATAAACTATCACCAGCAACCGAATATGCATGGCTACTGTTGAACGAATAATGTGCACTATCCTCAATAACTTGCCAAGTATTTTGTGCTACTTTTGCGCTTGCTATTTCGTCTAGACTTTCCTTCTTCATTAGCCTATTTTTCATTCCGTCAATAAATCTATCTTTATATTTGTAGACTTTTTCAGCCCTTTTCTTGGCAATGTTCTTGATAATTTCGTATGTTTCTGCAATTCTAATTCCAGAATAGGCTAAGACCTGCATAGCATTTTCCTGATAGAGCATATATGAATATGGGAATTGCTCTGTTTGAATTAATTCGTCAAGGGTTTTGATACCATATTCAAATGGTTCCCTAGATTCAAATCTACTATAATATGACTTGAACCCAGGACGGATTGCTGCAATAAAAGCCGATAATTCAGATATATTTTTTGGGGCATATTTAGCTACTCTTCCCCGAGTAGCATCTTGTTCAAGCTGGTTTATGCCCATAGTCCAGCCGTTCTTATATACCTCCCAAACCTTGTTATTGCCATCGCACAATTTGATTAGCTCTGGCAATGAGTGTGGTTTAATACCTATCCTTTTATAAATTCTATATATTAGCTCAACCACTGAAACTTTTAACAAATCGTTCTTTAGAAAGCTATATTTTTCAGCCCAAGAGCCATCCATCACGGTACAAATATTTTCTTTAAGCTTGATTAAACCAATTTCTTCACTAATTGGCTCATCATAAATCAAATAACCGCAAGGTGCGATTTTTGCATCACTGATAATTCCCTTATATATTTGGCTTTCTTTATAGAGTTCAATAAACTTTGGATTAATATAGTCTAAAACATCTATTTCTTCTCTTTCTTCTTCTGTTTCTGCGTGCTTAAGAGCCATTTCATATCTATCAATATCCTTGGATATATCATTTGCCATGTCAAAATCAATGCCCTTTGCTCTGGCATAGATTTTCCAAGATGCCTTTGGTCTTGCCGTACCATAAGCAATCATAGGGTATGAATTATCATTTCCAAGAATGTCCTTTTGTGCCTGAGCAAAGATTTCTGGATTTCCGAGATTGAAATCAATATCAGGTAAAGTTCCAGCCTCAAGAATACGTTCTTTAGTAATAAACCTTTCTGGAAAAAGTTTCACCTCTGCCGAAATTCTATCAATAGTAGTAAAACCCAATAGCTTAGAAATGTAATAACTCGGAGCACTACCACGTGAAGTTAGTGTAATGTGACCACCGTCTGCTATCCCCTTTTTAATAATCTCATAATCTAATAGGAAATAGTCTGCCATTCCTGTTTCAATAACCGTATCGACCTCAGTCTTTATCTCTTTTTCATATTTATTCCACTTAGTCCTTAGAACATTCTCTTTTTCTATCTGCCATTTCTCGTTGACTAAATCAATAAAGATTTGATTCTTTTCTTCCTGTTGTTTTTCAGGATATAAAGTAGGAAGTTTAATATCCTTGTTAAAAATCCTACTTTGATATTCTTCAACTTGCTCAAAAACCATCGTATTATCTAGCGCCTCTTTTATTTGGGCATCTGTCAACGCTCCTTGCTTTTGAAACCTTATGAATGCTTCTTCATAGGACGGAAAATCCATATTCCAGCCAACTTCATCTTCATATTCAATGTTTCGAGACGCAAGGAAGTCGTCTCTTTCTTGTGCTTGTTGCGAATAAATATAATGACTATCCATACCTGCTATTATATTTATCCCATACCTATTGCTAAGGTTTATAATTCGTTTATTTAATTCAGCTTGACGCTTTATATCATGATTTTGCACTTCTAAGAAAAAATTATTTCCAAAGTGGCTATAAATATCAAGAAAAATTCTTTCATAATCATCATACTTCCAAAGTCCTGCGATGCAAGCACTAGTTACCCAAACAGAATTTTTGTCAAGTGTAAATAGTAATTCTAAATCTATTCTAGGCTTATAGTAGAAGCCATCAATGCTGGCTTGCGATAAGATTCTATTAATTCCTTTTCTTCCAAGTTCGTTTTTAGCAAGCAATACTATATGTGAGTTAGTAGCATCTTTTTTATCATCGACCACTATGGTTCTATCTTTGACTATGTAAGCCTCTGTTCCAAATAAAAACTTTAGCCCATTTTCTTTTGCCAGTTCATATGTTTCAATATAGTTGCCCTGATAACCGTGTTCCAATCCGCTTAATACTGTTTGCCCTAACTCAACTACCCTTTTTGCGTAATCAAACGGAGTTACAGCCGAATCTGGCGTAATTATATTGCTATAGTGTGTATGTTTATGATAGTTTACATAGTTTTCCATTTTTATCTCCAAGTGTTACTAAAAATTATTAAAATACTTACAAGAATTTCTAACCGAGCAAATAAAAGCGCAGAAAAACTTATTTTTTTCAATGTCCAAGGGACGCCAGTCTTTCTCTTTTTGTATATTCTCAACAGTTTCAATAAACCACATCGTTGTATTAAGAATATCCATATAGTCAACTTGTTCTTCGTAAATAAAGTTATCTCTAATGAACCAAATTCTTACCTCATTTATTTCTATTTTAGTTTTTAGCCAAAAAGCATAACAATATAATTTCATTTGCCTCATATAGTCAGAAATCTGTTTCTCCAATTGTTTTTTTGTTGTTTTCATCTTGGCAGTTTTATAATCAAATAGTATATATTTGCCAGTTTTTATATCCTTTAAAACTAGGTCTGGTCTTGCTATTGCCATTATATCGGTTGTCATGTCAAAGTCAATGCTATCTTCGATAGAAATAATCTCATAGTTATTTCTATCGAAATCAAACATAGTAAAAAAATCTAATCCAGATTGGTAATATGAGTGTCCTAAATCAACATAGTTATTTGGTGGATATGGTTCTGTTACAAATTCATCATATTTTTTCTTATAATAATCTGCTAAATCCCAAATGTCTATTTCTTTTGCAAAATACTTTTCTAAAACGTGATGAATTAATAGCCCGAATTGTCCGAAAGCATTTTCTACTTTGTTCTCCACATCTATGTATGTTAATTTATATGACTGTGGGCAGTTTTCAAACGTAGTAACACCGCTATAACTAAACCTTATATTATCTGTTATAAATCCAAAGTCAGACATATCAATCCATAAAGAAGTCTTTTTCTTCTTCTTTACTTTCCCTTCTCTTATATTTTGTCATATCTTTATTCCACTTATATCTTTTTGTTCTTTCACTTTCACTTGAATAGAACCTATAGTCGCTATAATTGAAATTCAACATAGCAGTTCCCTGTCTTCCAGTATATCTATTTTTCAATACCTCAACAGCCACATCATATGGGATTGGTTCAGAATCTTTCTTATATCCGCCTCTTCCATCTGGTATACCATCTTTTTCTTTTTGTGTAAACCGCCTAGCAGATACAACATATTGTGCCATATTGGTTAAGTCTCCAGAACCACTAACATCATCTGCTATTAAGTCCGATTGGTTTACACTTACCTTTCTTGGATGAATAACCAAAACAATTAGGATATTGTATGTTTGGGCAATTTTTACAATGTTTACAATAAACTCTTTTTGCTTCTGTAAGGTGCTTGTTAAATCGCCATCACTATCTAAATCCATCATCATTAGGTTATCTAAAATCCATATTCTAGACCCATATTTTCTCGTTACGTTGATGCCACTATCTAAAATATCTTTAGCTTTATTGCTGTTATTATCATAAATCCAAACTCGTCCGTTATACCAATCTGAAATTTCTTTCCTGGCATTGGCATCAATAATTTTTATAAAACCAGTTTTATCTTCTTTAACCTTTTCTTCACCAGCTAGATTTAGGTCAATCCAGCTTCTCAATACTCTCGGGTCTAATTCACCAGAATAATAGAAAATATCATATCCTTGATTTAGTCCTTCGCTTGCAAATATTTGGTTGGCTAAAGACGATTTTCCGCTACCCCTTTTTCCAGTTAGGACAACAACACTACCCATAAGAAATTTATAAACAATGTCATCTAGGGGCTGTAGGTGTGTATATAGCCCATCTGCTTCCTCAAGATTGAATTCGCTAACATCAGATAGGTTCACTACACCTGTTACAGGTATTTCTTGGGCATCATCTAATAGACTAATAATTTTATCTTTGCCAAAGAAATATAAAACCTCATTGGCGTCCTTGCATTTTACAGTTTTCCCATCTTCTGTAACTAGAACTGGTGGCAAATCAACGTATAATGTGCGCCAAGTGCCAAGGCGACTTGCAACTTCTTTTCTAGACTTTACTCCAGCAATATCATTGTCAAACCACAGTATAATTTTATCAAATTGTTCAAGCCAGCTCCAGCACTCTTCAATCCATTTTTTATTTTCGGTTCCACCAGGAACAGATACTACATTATTATATCCAGCCTCAAAAATAGATAGAGTATCAATCTGACCCTCTGTAATTACAAGACTATGCGTTGGGTCAATTTTATTCATTCCAAAAAGAATTGGCTTATTATCATAATTTGGTAAGAACCATTCTTTTGATTCTTTTGCGCTTGGCTTATATGGGTGTCTAAGCTTTACAGTCTCCAAAACATCGTTTTCATTATAAAAGTTCCAAGCAACTTTTCCATCGTACTGCTTCACATCAAAGTAATCTAATGTTTCTGGGGATATTTTTCTCTTAGAAAAATAATTCTCTACAATTAGGCGATTATCATCTGGCGCATACTGTGGGTATTTATACTCTTTTCCTTTTACTCCGCGCTCACCAAACTTATAATCAACCCCAACCTGTTCAAACAATCTTTGTACTGATTCTAGATAGGTTAGATTATTAAAAACCATATAGTGGTCTAAAATACCATATACCTTACCGCAACCAAAACATTTAAAAAAATTGCCCTTATCGTTCCATATAAGACTGGGTGTGTCTTCTGTATGCCATTTACAAAGGCTTTTCAAATTTTTTTCATCAAACTGCTCAAGTGATAGGTCTTTAGCAATTAAAAATGCAGCCCTATCACCCAACTTAACTTTTGCTTCCTCAATTAGTTCTTTTGGGATTATCAAACGTAGCCTCCTTTAATGGGCTATCCACGTATTGGGATAGCCCATTAAACCTATAGTGTTTCTTTAGAATGGAAAATCTTCATCTACCTCATCACTGGAAACAATTTTGGGTGGAACATCCATATTACCACGAGAACCATCTTCTTGCAGAACCAAGTCATAAACAGTCATCTTTGGTGTTTTGCGATAAGCAACCTCTCCATCTTTATTGATATAAGATTCGTTATCGAGTGTTCCCTTCAATAGCACACGAGCCCCTTTATCTAAATCCCTAACTTTCTCGTTAGCCTTGCTAACGAATGAGACAAAGCTCCAATTAGAAAAAATATACTTTCCTTCTTCGTTTCTATCCTTACGGGACGTAGAAAAGTTCACAGAAGAATACTTTCCCTTGTCTTCAACCCTCCAAATTGTGGCATAAGCTTCCCAAAAAATCATTATTTACCTTCATCTTTCTTTGTTTGTTTGTTCTTTTTATCTAGCATAATTTTTAATTCTTTGTTGAGTTTGACTAAATCATCAATGTTTTCAATCCTATTTGGATTTCCATTTGGAACATATTTCGTGAGCACAAGCATAAGCTCTCCATTTTCTGTTCCACCAAGTTCTTTACAAAAGCCAACAATTTCAGACTTTAAAATTGAAGCTCTTTGTGCCTTATCAACATCAGCGTCTTCTTGCATGGAGTCTTCATATCGCTTTGGAGCAATATATACAGCCTCACCACTATTTGCCCAACTAATAATTTGGCGACCACTATCTTCTGTCAATATAACATCGCCCTCAGAATCGAAGATGTGTGTATTATCTTTCTTTTGTGTAGCCAAATTGGTGAGCTGGTCTAACAAAAACGTTACTGTAAATTCATATTCAACTCCTTCTCGTTGTTTTGCACCAACTCCAAGCTTCTTTACGGTTGTTCTACCGCCCTCAGTTTCCATTGAATACTGGTCTTTACCACGCATTGTTGCAATAATATGAATAGGCGAATCTGCAATCTCAAGAATAAACTTATCGTGGCGTGGGGTTACCTTGCTCCAAGCTTGATATGTACCACCTGCTTGCTGGTGTAGTTCAAGAGCACCGCCCTTGCCTTCCCACTCGTGAGATGTGCTGTCAATAATTAGAATTGGATAGTTTAATTTTACAATCTCTCTAATAAGGTCAACATATTTTTCTGGTGTATATGGTGCGTCTAAATCTACAATATCATAGTCAAACTCATTTGCGTAATAGTAACCACGCTTTTGTTCTGTATTTATTAGAACGATTCTGCCATTTTGCTCTAGCCCAATCTCTTTCAGTTTTTCAAGCATGCCAGTTGCTAGGCGCAGTGCAGAATATGTTTTTCCGCTACCGCTAGCTCCCATCAAAGCAACCTTAGACCAAATCTTTTCTCGTACAGCTTTCTTAATATTAATTTCTGTTGCCATTCTTCTCCTATTAGCTTGTAATTTTCTTCATTGTTTCTAAGACCCTGCTTTCATAAGAGGCTCCATCATTTTCAATGTAGAAGTCGTAGTTGATATCCTCTGGTTTTGGTTCACCAGCTAAAGAGACATAAATTCTCTTTACATTTTCATTATCTTTTGCAATAATGCTATAAACCTCATTGCTACATCCATGTAAAATTAAAACAGTTGTTTTATCATCCTTTTCTAATTTGTGAATAAGCTTATTGGTATATTCTAGCTCAAAATTAAATGTTTTGTCAAGCAATTCCTTAAGCTCATCAATAAAGCTATAGAACTGTGCAGTCCGTTTCCCGTCCCAACCAAAATTTTGTCTTGTAACAAATGACAAATAATTTTTGCTGTTACCATTCCAAGTCCAAAATTCATTTTCCTTTACTACCTTATTGAAGGTATTTTTACTTTCGCTATCTCCATATAATGCGATAATTACTTTTTTCATGCAGTCTATTCCTTGTCAGTTTTTTATAATATTAATCACTTGTTGCCATTTTTTCATGGCAATTATCACAGATAACACTTGTTTGTTCTTTACCAAGAACAAATTGCCCACAAGAAGGGCAGACAAATTTTGATAGGTTCTTTTTCTTTTCTTTTGGTACTTTAACAACTCCTTGGTATTTTATAAGTGCAAACATTTTTAAAAACTCTTCTGCTATTTTGTCGAACTTTCCATCTGGGACAATATAATGATTTACCCTTCTGCCAGTTTCTTTCCCATCTGGTCTCCCCGTATCGGAAGGATAAAGACCTATATCTTTCATCATCGTAGCCCATTCAATATTATGATATTCAGATTTTGGAGGGCTATCACCCATGATAAATTGTTTAAAGTGAACCATTTCGTGTGCTAAAGTTGAAAGCACCTCTTTATTACTTCGATTTTTAAACTCTTCTGGATTCAATGAGATTTCACATATTTTTTCTCCTGTTTCAACATTGATAAACGAGTCACGATGGAAGGAACCAAAGTTGCCATGCATCCTTTTAAGTGTTATTAGCACACTTGGCAATTCTCCAAAAAAGAGATTTTTGTTTAGGTATTGATATGCCTTATCATATATTCCGTATGTATCTTCCGTAATCATGTCTATATATTTTTCTCCATTCTATTTTATATCTAGCAATTTACATAGACCAGATATTAGTCTATTTCTACGAGCCAAACTGGTTTCAATGCTGGCAAGCTTATTTATTACCTCTAGCTGTTCATCCGTTGGCTTTACTGCTGTAATATTAATTTCACCATTTCCCTTGATATGAATCCAAGGTACTGCAACGTCCTTATTAAGGCTCTTTGCTTCCATATAATTATAGTGTATAGCTGTTAGCATAGCAGATGATTCGCTTTTACTAGCTGGATAAAGCTCACCTATTGGCGTCAGCCAAGCCTCATCCCAACATTTCATTTCATTTGGTGTAACTGGAAGCCTATAATTTCTAAGATAATAAATTTCAAGCCTGTGTCCGCCAAACACTGTGTCTTCCACATAGAACTGTTCTATTAAATCAACAGACGAAAATGCACTTAGGTTACTTGCCGTATCGCTAGTTCCCCAATAAAAAATATCTGGATTATCTTTATCTATTTTTATCAGAAATGGATATCCAGCTAGTGCCACTATGCACCACAACGCCATGTTTTCCAATTTATTTTCTTGAACCATTTTATCCTCTTTTTCTCAAAGTATATTATATATTATACCATATAACAAGTGTAATGTCAAGTTGTTTTGTAATTTCTAATAAAAATCTAATTTATATATATGAATGAACTTGACAACATATTATCATATGTTCCAATAATTTTGTATGTACCAATCCCAAGATTTTTATTAAAACTAACCTTATTTTTAGTAATTTTTATTAAGTCTGAGTCGCCATCAATTTCAAACTTAGATTTTGAAGCAATATCTTCACCCTCACTATCATATACTATCATATAGATACTTACTGGCAAGCATTTTTTATCAATATGAAGATGCCTTGGACATGTAACGATATGTTTTTCCATTTTTATTCTTCCCAAATTTCTTCGTCTATTGTTTCAAATGGAATTATTTTTTTGGGCGCATATTTTTCTGCTATCTTCTTATAGTATTCTGACTTCCTACAAAGACGATTATTTTCCTTTTTTAAACTTGAATTTTGTTTAATTGCAGGGTCTAAATATTCAATTATTCTTTTCTTTGCGCAATTGATGTCACTTCGTTCAAGCTCTGTCGGAAATACGTTATTGTCATAATACTCTTTTACACTAATTAAATTATTAATTAGATTCTCTAGTTCTTTTATATAGAGCGGTGAACCAATTCTATCCATATTTACCTCTTCATGTTTTATAGATTAAATATAACATATTTCCTGACAACTGTCAATGCTTATGTATTAGAAATTTATAATATTCCTAATCTGTAAGTGATATATAATTTCCAGATTCATCAACAGCCATAATCCGTGCTTGTTTTATGTCTTTATTGTGCTTAGATGCATCCTCAATCAAATCTCTAATTTTATCAAATATCTTTTGTTCTATCTTTTCAAATTCTATTTTTTTATTATTATGCTCTTTTCTATTGGACATAACTAAAAGTTTGTGTGCTTCTTTATATTCATCAAATTGTTTTTCTAAATCGAAGCTTATCATTTATATCTCCTTTTTTATAAAACTAAAAATATGTGTGATAACGTCTGTAGTCCAAGAATTGCCTATCCGAAAATATCTTTGTGTGGTTGAAACACCGGAAACATTCGTAAAATTGTCTGGCAAGGTTTGTAACCTTTCTGATTCTATTGGGGACAGCTTTTTTATATAACCATAAGTAACAGTTTTGTTATTTTCATTCTCATCTACAATCACAAAATCTACTTTATCTCCAAGTTTGAATTGTTCACTACCGGTTGGTTTTTGGAAAAATACTTTCCTGTTCCTATTCAAATCCTTATATGATGAAGTATATCCATAAAATTCAATGCCTATATTTTTATTAAGTGTTTTAGTTTTCAGTGGAACAGCAACCTTATGACCTTCTCCCTTATTCGTGCCTATTGTTCTGCTTTTGTTTCTATTGACAGAATAAACATAGCCATTTATCCCCCTGCCAGATGGGTGCATATTTAGATTACCAATATTATCACTGGATAATGTCTCTTTTTCTAGCCCCAATAGTATATCTTTGAGATAAATGTGCTTATCCTTTGGCTCTGTAACATCAGGTATGTTTGTCCAATACATCCTTTTCCTATCCTGTGCCGAAACCAATGCTGAATTAATCAAAATTGGTTCAACATTCATATGGCTGGTTATTATATTTTGCCAATCAGTTTGCATTTTCACATTTTCAAGAAGAAAATATTTAGGTTTATAATAATTCAATATATTTATATACTCAAAAAATAGCTTGCTATTGTTGTCATCAAATCCTAATTTATTACCAGCACTAGAAAATCCATTACATGGGCTACCTCCAATTAACATATCAATTTTAGGTAATTCCCAAGCTTTCCAGTTTGTTACATCGCCCAATTGTATAATGTTTGGATAGTTAGTGTCAGCTATTCTGATTGCATACTTATTTATTTCAGATGAAAAATAATTGTTAACCGGTATACCAGCTCTTTCAAGCGCAACCATACCAGCACTGATGCCATCAAATAGACTTAAAACGTTTAATTTTTTCATTGTATCTCTCTCCTCCCCCATATGTGGTGTATAATATATGTTTTATACCCAATATATGGGTGTATTTTTTAGATAAAACTGTTATTTTATTTACTATTAAAAAATTGGTAATTCATTGCCATAGCCACGTGAAATATCGCATCCTAATTATCTAGCAATAATGCGCCATCACATATTAATTTTTTATTTCTGTTATTCTCTAAAAACATTAAAGCCCTTTATTTTGTCTCCATATTCTATAAGTTGATATCTGCTTTAGAAATCTGACGACATCCAATATAGATTGCGTAGGGTTATAGCTTACTAACAAGTGAACATGGTCTTTGTCAACTTCCATTTCTATTATCTTAAAAATTTTTTCTTCTGCAATATCACTAAATATTTGCTTAATTTCATTGCCATATTTAATCAATAACTGCTTGCGATATTTAACGACAAATATTAAATGCGACATTAAGAGATATTTTGAATGGTTTCTTGAGATATAATCCACGATTTCCTCGCCTGTACTCTCTTCATCTTGTTAAACTTCGGTATAGGTTTCAGGGCAATTTTAATTCCTTTGGCATCCATTAATATTGCATAGCCTGTTGACATTCTACCTTTAATGAAATATTCTTTGCCCAAATATCTTACCTTGTCAAACTTCCTAAATCCATGTGTTTTCCCTGTTGGGATTCTTTGTTCTGACCTTACACCTTTTGTTTGTTGATAATCTCCATCGGTTACACACTTCTTGAATATTATATTTGTAGTTTTAAAATCAACACTTATTAACCCTTCTTGCCGAATATTATTCAAACATGCAATGGCTACGGCATCATAATAATGTTCTTTAGGCAAGTTCATCATCTGTCGATGCTCTTTAGTTATAAAACCGAATGTTTTTTCTGCTTTTGGCAATAGCTTTAATAGTTGAGTTCTTATACTATTCATTTGTGTTGCATGTTTTAATTGACCTTTAATTTTCCCGTTCTTTTTCAATGATATTTTTCCATCATGTAAATCATCATGGCAAGTCTTGCACAACACAATTAGGTTTTCTTGCTCGTCTGAACCGCCATTCTTTCTAAAAACTATATGATGCACTTCTAGTCTATTATCTTTACTTTTTCCTTTACAATGTTGGCAGGTATAACCATCTCTACTT
>ENA-UOOK01002611-UOOK01002611.1-fermentation-metagenome-genome-assembly--contig:-NODE-2611-length-21767-cov-4.572863_pt1 | contig 21767 bp, 20 predicted proteins | sample MGYA00245777_ERZ724023 | MGnify/ENA primary metagenome ERZ724023 (study PRJEB28704, sample SAMN03018312) | fermentation metagenome | biome: anthropogenic terrestrial biome; feature: soil; material...
AAAGCTTTATACAAAGCAAAGACCGAAGGAAAAAACAGGGTGGTATGTTATGACGAAGCAATAGATTCTGATGTTCGGGATATAAAAGATACTTTGCCTGAATCTTTAAAGACGTAAAAAATAAACTGAATGATTTAAAATTACTACATTTTCAAAAGAGAAAAGCGGGTATTCGTTTGGACGAATATCTGCTTTATTTTATTTATTACTCCCTATTAAATCAGATATTTGTCAAAAGATATTGACATATGCCCACAAGTATATTAAAATAAGTATTATGAACATAAGTCCACAACATTGTTGTTCTTGATAGGAGAATTGCTATCTATGAAAATATATATTCTTACGGATAACAGAGCAAAAAAGCGCGGCTATCTTGCAGAACATGGTTTATCAATTTTTATTGAGCATGAAAACAATACCATTTTGTTTGATACAGGTCAATCCAATGTTTATTGCCATAATGCCTCTAATATGGGACTTGATTTGTCCAAAGTCAACCATATTGTATTAAGTCATGGGCATTATGACCATTGCGGCGGCTTAGTTTGTTTTCCAAAATATAACCGGTTTCCAAAGGTTTATATTCATGGGGATGCCTTTACTAAAAGGTATGCACGAAACCCTGATGGTACTTATCAGGATGTTGGAATACCCTGGTCGATTGATAATTATAGTCACATAAAAGAAAATATCGTGTTTACGCAAAAGAGCTTACAATTAGCTCAGGATGTATTTCTCTATGGGGAAATACCAAGCACGGCTGCTTTTGAAGGCATTCCCGAAGGATTCCATATCGGAGATGGTACAGACAGATCTGCTGATATGATGAAGGACGAACAAATGCTTGTCATTGATACTGATAAAGGTCTTTGTATATTTCTCGGTTGCAGCCATCCAGGTGTGGTGAATTGCTTAAATTATGTTTTAAAGCAATTTCCGAACAAAAAAATTAATATGTTGGTTGCCGGGATGCATTTAGATAACATCGCACCCTTGCGCTTACAAATGACGATACAAGCAATGCTTGATTTTGATATACAAAGGGTGATTCCCCTACATTGCACAGGCATATTCGCAATTTGCGAAATGAAACGCTTTTTAGGAAACCGCTGCCTCCCCTTGTGTGCAGGAGATTCTTTAACATTGTAAAGACATTGAAAACCGGAGACAGGATATTAAATCATGAAAACATTTTATTTTATTATAAGGGCTTTTATAAATTCAATATAAAACCAAACAAATTTTTAGGAGATGAAAAGCAATGTCAGAAAAAAGGAAGGCTTGTTCAGAGGGTGAATGCAGTAAGGAATCTTGTGAAGGGTGCGAACAAAACCCCAAAATTTTTCTTGAAGAAACCAATGAGCTGAATTCTATCAAGAAGGTAATTGGTGTAGTAAGCGGTAAAGGCGGTGTCGGCAAATCTCTTGTTACTGCCATGCTGTCGATACTGATGAACAGAAAAGGCTATAACACGGGGATTTTGGACTCGGATATCACAGGCCCTTCTATCCCGAAAATGTTCGGCATAAACCGAAAAGCACAGGCAAACGAATTGGGGATTTTCCCTGAAAGGACGCATAATGATATCCGTATCATGTCCATCAATTTATTGCTCGAACAGGCTGATGCTCCGGTTGTATGGAGAGGTCCATTACTGGCAGGAGCTGTCAAGCAGTTTTGGACGGATGTGCTTTGGGGGGATTTAGATTTCCTCTTTATTGATATGCCGCCGGGAACAGGCGATGTACCATTGACAGTATTTCAGTCAATTCCACTTGATGGAATTGTAATTGTAACCTCACCCCAGGAACTTGTGTCTATGATTGTAAAAAAGGCTTACAACATGGCAAAGCAAATGAATATCCCCATTTTAGGGGTAGTCGAAAACATGAGTTATGTGAAATGCCCTGATTGTGATAAAGAAATTAAGCTGTTTGGTGAAAGCAAGCTAACTCAAACGGCAAAAGACCTGGACCTTACTGTTCTTGGCAGGGTTCCTGTTGACCCGGTTATGGCACAGCTTTCCGACAAGGGCGAATTTGAACGGTTTAGCAATGATTATCTAACAGGCGCAGTAAGGGAAATTGAAACTATGTTTGTGAAAGACGGTGAGATCGTTTGAGTGATAAACAAGAGCAAGCAATGAATCTTTTTAAAGAGGGATATAACTGTGCGCAGGCTGTGTTTGCGGCTTTCCATAAAGAGATGGACATGGATTTTGAAACCGCTTTAAAGCTATCTTCTTCTTTTGGCGGCGGCATGGGGCGGCTTCGTGAAGTTTGCGGTGCTGTCAGCGGTATGTTTGCGGTAGCAGGTATGAAGTATGGATACACAGACCCAAACTATAATAAAGCCAAGGTGGAACACTACAAGCTGATACAGGAGTTGGCAGTACAGTTTAAAACAGAAAACCATTCCATTATATGCAGGGAGCTTTTAGGGCTGGATGATGGCTCGGACAACCCCAATCCCGATTTACGGAATGATGAGTATTATAATAAACGCCCTTGTACTGAGCTTGTTGGTTGTGCCGCCCGACTCATGGAAGAACTGATAAAAAGAAAACGGAGGAATGTAAAATGAAAGTAGTTGTACCTGTAGAGAGTAAATCTTTGGAAACCCCTGTTTGCCCTTCCTTTGGACGAACACCGCTTTTTGTATTATTTGATACAGAAAACAAAAAACATGAATTTTTAAACAATGAGGCTGCCGCAAGTCAGGGTGGTGCCGGAATCAAGGCAGCCCAAACTTTGGTAGACAGCGGAGCTGCCGCACTCATTACCTACCGCTGCGGAGAGAATGCCGCACAGGTTTTAAATGCGGCAAATATAAAAATGTATAAGGCACAGGATGGCACGGCAGGCGAAAACATCTCAAAATTCATTGATGGAAAGCTTTCGTTACTAACTGAAACTCACCCCGGCTTTCACAATCACGGGGGTGCAAAAGGATGAAAATCGCTGTACTCAGCGGAAAGGGAGGTACGGGAAAAACCTTTATATCGACAAATCTCGCCTGTATCGCTGATAAAGCAACTTATGTAGATTGCGATGTAGAGGAGCCAAACGGACATCTGTTTTTAAAACCGGAAATAACTAAAAGGATTCCTATTTCGGTGTTGGTTCCGCATGTGGATGAAAGTCGATGCACAGCATGCCGAAAATGCGTAGATTTTTGCAAATACAACGTACTGGCTTTAGCCGGGGACAAACTGATGATATTCTATGAGATATGTCATTCCTGCGGTGGCTGTACACTTTTTTGTCCTCAAAAGGCACTTACTGAAAAAGAAAGAGAAGTCGGTGTCATTGAAGAAGGGGTTTCGGAAAATGTAGCCGTTCTCACCGGTCTCTTAAATACCGGCGAGGTCTCGGGCGTACCCATTATTAAGCATTTAATGGAGAAAATGCCGAAGCATGAGACGGTTGTAATTGATTGCCCTCCCGGAAGTGCCTGTGTGGTGATGGAAAGTATCCGCGAAGCAGATTTTTGTATTCTCGTAGCTGAACCAACCTCTTTTGGTGTGCATAATTTAACTATGATTTATGAGCTTGTAACACTTTTTAATATACCATTTGGCGTGGTGATAAATAAAGTTCTGCCTGGTGAAAACCCAGCACAGAAGTTTTGTGCTGAACATAAAATCAACATCCTTACCCAAATACCGTTTGATGAGGAATTAGGCAGACTCAACTCTAAAGGTCACATTGTTGTAGATGAGAGTAAAAAATATCGGAAACTATTTCAAGAATTGCTGAAAACGGTCGAAGGTGAGGTGGCAAAATGAAACAGCTTCTAATCCTAAGCGGAAAAGGCGGAACGGGCAAAACAACGGTATCAAGTGCATTTATTGAATTATCCAAATGCCAGGCCTTTGCCGATTGTGATGTAGATGCGCCTAATCTCCATTTTGTTGTCACACAAATGCCCGAATCAGAAAAAACAGATTATTATGGATTCCAAAAGGCGGTAATAGATGAATCAAAGTGCATAAAATGCGGACTCTGTGAAAAAACATGCCGATTTGATGCAATTAAAGATAATATGGTTGGCCTTTATGAGTGTGAAGGATGCAGTGTTTGTGCGGAAATCTGCCCTGTGCAAGCAATTACAATGACCGATCATGCCTCGGGCAGTATGATGTTGTATCAAAATAAAGACACTGTCTTTTCAACCGCCCAGCTCAATATGGGCAGTGGAGCCCCGGGCAAACTGGTAGCAGAAGTGAAAAAAAGGCTTACCAACGCAGCAACAACAGCAAAGATGGCTATTATAGACGGTTCCCCCGGAATAGGTTGTCCGGTTATTGCATCTATCAGTGGTGTGGATATGGTTTTGATTGTAGCGGAACCGACAATATCGGGCATACATGATATGAAACGAATTATTGATACTGCAAAGCATTTCGGGGTAAGTTGTGCCGTATGTATTAATAAATTTGATGTGAATGAAGATAACACAAAAGAGATTGAGCGCTATTGCAATAATCTCAAAATTCCTGTAATAGGAAGAATACCTTTTGATAAAACAGTGATAGGGGCTGTAAACAAATGCCAAAGCATTGCATGTTACCCGGATAGTCCGGCCGGAAAAGCAATCACTTTAATATGGGATAATCTATATTATAACTATCTGAAAGGCGGTGGGGGTAATGCAGGCACAAACTAAATTTACAGCCAGATACGCAGAAACAGATCAGATGGGCATTATCCATCACTCAAATTATGCAGTATGGTTTGAAGCCGGGCGAACAGACCTTTTAAAAAAGTTAGGGGTTTCTAATACAGAGATAGAGGCAAAAGGAGTTCTTCTTCCTTTGTATGCAATGAATTGTCAATTTAAAGTACCCGCAAAATATGAAGATGAGATTATGGTCATCACAAGTCTAAAACAAGTTTCCCGTGTTCGCCTATGCTTTTCATATGAAGTGGTGAATACCTTAAATCAAAAGCTTTTGGCGACAGGTGAAACCATGCATGCTTGGACAGACAAGGCTTTAAAGCCAATTAATGCGGATAAAGTAATTTCGGATGTTTATTCCGTTTTAAATCAATCTATTAATTAAAAAGGAGCGAATTATTATGAAAGTTGCAGTAGCAAGCGAAGGAAAAGTAGTAACAGAACATTTTGGTCATTGTGAGGGGTTTGCAATTTTTGAAGTTGGAAACAAACAAATAAAAAGCAATGAGTTTATCCCAAACCCTGGGCATAGACCGGGGTTTTTACCGGTATTTCTATATGAAAAAGGTGTTAATGTCATCATTTCAGGTGGTATGGGCGGCGGCGCAGTGGATATTTTCAACGAAAAAGGAATTGAGGTTATCACCGGTGCATCAGGAGAAGCAAAAGTAGCTGTGGAGAATTACTTGCAGGGCAAATTAAAATCAACCGGTTCGATATGCCATGAGCACCAACATGCTGATGATTGCTGAGAATAAGGCTGCTTTTGACCTTGAGAATTTAGAATATTATAACTTGTCCGTGGGAATTCATAAATAGATCAAGCCAATCCACCATAATGCTGTGGCAATGATGCAATCTGTTCTTACAGTTGATGAAACTGAAAAGTCTAAAGGGTTTTATGTAGAATGCTATAAAGGGTGCGATTATCATAATCGCGCCCTTTATAATTTCCCTTTATGTTCCCACATTACAGAAGTATAGCATTATTACTTGTTTTAGAAGGGAGATATGTATTTTGCGAAACTGGATATTAACAATAGATAAGAATATGAATAACTTTGAAGAAAACGAAAGAGAGTGGTTAAAGCATCGTATATATGTAAAGACAGTGGTATCAATGTCGGAAGCAATAAGACTGCTAACAAAAATGGATTTTCTGCTTGTTGTAATTACGGCTGATGACATAGAGTATCTTTCCTATCTTCAAATTATGCGAAATATGAAACCAATGCCGATCTTGATAATAAACTCGAAATACAATATTTCAGAAAAAATAGAAGCTCTCCGCCTTGGTGCGGATGAGTATTTATTCTGTCCCCGTTCTAATGAAGAATATATAGCAAGCGGAAAGGCTTTGATTCGACGATATACTGTTTTCAATCATCAGCCCGAAAAACCTTTAACAATCATTACATATCATGATATATTCATGTGCGTGGAATACAGGAAACTTTTTTTAAAAGGAAAAGAGATAAAATTAACACGCAAAGAATTTGATTTAGTACATCTTTTGTTTTCAAGTATTGGCCGAGTATATACTCACGAACAAATTTTTATGACTATTTGGAATGATGAGATGATTGATATATCTGAAAATTATGCTATATGGTCTTTGATAACAAGGGTTAGAAAAAAGCTCCGTTCCATCTCAGATTCAGTTGAATATATAAAAACAGTGCGAGATGTGGGGTATTGCATCGACATCATTCCGGAATAATCATAATAGTCATTTTGTGTAGTGTATTTATCAACATCAAAAGGTAATAGCCAATGAATAATGTTCCTTTAACTGATTGAGGGACAACAATAGAACATAAGTGTAAGTACATAATCTCGAATCGTTGTTGTTTAGTATCATGCTAACATTTATTCCACTGATTTCAGCGATTCGATCATGTCGATTGATTTAAGTTTGAAGTAAGTAATAATTTGCATAATCAATGAAAATGCGAGTGTAAGCAGACCAGAGGCTACAAAGCTAAACCACTTAATTGTTCTAAGCAATACTCTTGTATCAGTTTCAATAACATTAAGCACAAAGCTATGAAGAACTATGCCGAGTATTAGCCCGATCCCGATACTGATAAAGGTCAGGATCAATGCCTCACGATAAATATACGCATTGGTTTCACCATCGTAAAATCCCAGCACTTTGAGCGTTGCGATTTCACGTGTTCTTTCGCTGATGTTGATTGCTGTTAGGTTGTAAAGCACTATAATGGCAAGGAGGGAGGCAACTACTATAAGCAAAACAATGATACTGTGCAAGCTATTGTTGCTATCAATTATTTTTTCTATTGCATCGCTTGTAAAATGAATATTTGCAACCAACCCGCTATCAATTAAACGTTTCGCTAAGGCCTGTTCATCGCCGCTGTATTTTGAAACGACGGCATTATAAGCTGTGGATTCACCAAATATTTTGTTGTATTCGTGCGATTCTATATAAATATAGTTTGAAAGATAGTTTTCTGCCACATCGGAAACGGATAGTTTGTAGATGTTTTGCTGGGCATCTTTGATAGTAATCACATCGCCCTTACCTACGCTGAATTTTTTTGCAATTCTCTGCGTAATAATGGCGCCGCCCTCACCCAAGAAAACATTTTTCTTATCAACGGTGCTTTTCAGATGGTAATATTCAGTAAAAAGAGTATTATCCTTCGGGGCAACTACGAACACATCAAGGGACTGTCCGCCCATTGCACATTGGTATGCGTTTTGACTGATTAGCAACGAATCGCTTATGTTCTCCCTTTCAAGCAGCTTTTTTAATTCCCCTCCAATTGACGACGTTTCATCCTTCAAAACAATCATGTTGTTGTAACGAAAAATGCCGCTGTATTGTTTTTCGGCCACTCCATCCATACTATCTTGAAGCCCAAAGCCGATGAGTAAAAGAGCTGTACACCCTGCAACACCTGCAATGGTCATGATTCCGCGTTTTTTATAGCGGAACATATTGCGTACAGTAATCTTCCATATAAATGAAAAACGATTCCAAACCAATCCGAGCTTTTCAAGCAATATTCTTTTCCCTTGTTTGGGTGGAGCAGGACGCATTAAATACGCAGGTTTTTCCTTCAATTGTTTACGGCATTCTGCAACCGTAACAAATGACATAACCGTCAGAGTAACCGCCAAAATTATCATAAAAGCAAATAAATCATACTGTAAAATAAGCGGCGGCATAATAAACGGAAAATTGGAATAGATGAGGGGAGGTATAACGGTGCATCCCAAAAAGAACCCTGCCCCGGCGCCTAACCCGGTTGCGGATAGAACATATATCAGGTATGTTGAGATAATGCCGCCGTCACTATATCCAAGGGATGTTAGTGTTCCTAACTCGCCACGCTCCTCTGTTATCATGCGGGTCATGGAGTTGGATGTCATCAGGATTACAATTATGATAAAAAAGAAAGGGATAATAGCCGCAAACGCAGTTATTATCTTTATTGCGCCTTCCAGCTCACTATATCCTGCTATATCGTTCCTGTTAGAAATATACCATTTGGGATGTTCTATTTCAGCAAGCTTTGTTTTAGCATCCTGTATCTTCGATTGGGCGTCCGATGTTTCATTATTAAATCTATTGAGATTATCCTCATATTCAGCATATCCAGCATTCAGATTTTTCCCGTTTTCTTCAATTTCCGTTTTTCCTTTTGCTATATCCATCCTTGCCTTTTCTATTTCAGAATTGAATAGAAAGATGCCATCTTGCAATTGCTTTTCCTGCTCGTTTAATTCATCAACAGATGCTTTAAGGTCGCCAAGTCCGCTTAGCATGGCGGAATATTCTGTAGCCGTATTGTGCATCTGTATATATTGAGGATTATCTACCGGCAGTTGTGCAAGTTGTGAATTTATTTCTTGCAATGCTAAAGTCAGTTCGATGATTTTTATATCAAGTTTTTCCTCAGAAATTTTGAATGCTTGCAGGGCTGAATGAATTTTCTCCCGCCCATTCGTAATGCTCTTTTGTGCCGATTCGAATTCGGTATTTTTATCATCTATCGTTTTTTGCAGATTGGCTTCATTGTTTAAAAGCTCGCTCTTTGCATCTTTTAGTTTTTTTGCATTATCATCAAGCGTATTCCTTGCATCCGAAAGCTGCTTGTTGCTTTTTTCCTTTTCCTCGTTAAGCTTTAATTCATTTTCGTCAATTTCGTCATTGGCTTGTTTATAAATTTCACTAAATCGCGCACTTTCCCTATGCGGCTTGATTTTATATAATTCACCACTAAGTTCAGATATAATATCCTTATATTTGTTTGAAAAAATATCAGTATTTTCGGTTTGCTCGATAGCAATATATATTTCTGTATAAGCATCGAGAATAAAGTTGTTTTTTTCCATAAAAACAAAAGACGATAGCTTACCATCGCTGATTGTGGAAATTCCGTAATCCTCCGATGCATACAAAACAGATTCAACCAAACCGACAACGGTTAATTCATTTCCCTTCAACTTTTCGCTTATATCGCTTGTAATGTATATTTTATCACCGATTTGGTAGCCCTTACTGTCCGCTACACATTCAGATTCCGACTCGGGCGGACGGCCTGCAATGATCTTTGGCTTATTCATATTGTTCTCTATTGCATGGATACGGATTGCCTTATCTTTTTCCAACACATCGAGGGAATAGCTTGGAACAACTTCCTTTATGCCGGGTATCTTCTTTAGCGCAACAACATCACTATCTGTTAACCCCATGGAGCTGATGATTTTAAAATCCATTAAGTTATAGTTACGATAATATACATCGGCTACTTTTAATATATCCGGTGCACTTGCCTGTATCCCTGAATGAAAGCCCACACCTATCATCACGATGATGAAGATAGACAGATATCTGCCTAATGATTTTTTGATTTTTCTTAACATATTTTTATAAAGCATCCTATCACCACACAATCTTATCTGCACATTTTGGATGGGCATTTTCGACAATACTTTTAACTGTTCCGTTTTTTAGTGTAATTACTTTGTCTGCAATTTCTGCGATTACAGAATTATGCGTAATTAATACAGTGCTTATGCCCGTTTCCTTACAATTCTTTTGCAAAAGAGCAATAATACGTTGCCCTGTATCGCTGTCAAGCGCACCGGTAGGCTCGTCACATAAAAGCAACTTAGGATTTTTAGCAATTGCCCTTGCAATTGCCACCCTTTGCTGCTCACCACCGGATAATTGTGAAGGAAAATTGTTCATTCGTTCAGAAAGGCCTACCTGCTCTAAAATGATTTTTGGATTAAGAGATGGAGGGCTTATCTGACAAGCCAGTTCTACATTTTCGAGGGCAGTTAAATTACCCACAAGGTTGTAAAACTGGAATACAAAGCCGATATCCCTTCGTCTATATTCAGTCAGTTGCCTTTTGCTGTATTTGTGGATTTTATTTTTACCCACTATAAGTTCGCCGCTGTCGGGGTTGTCCATGCCACCAAGTAGGTTAAGAACAGTTGTTTTGCCAGCACCTGACGGGCCAAGTATAACTGCCAACTCCCCTGAATTAATTACAAAAGAACAGTCCTTAACCGCTGTTATCTCCACATCACCGATATAATATTTTTTATTGATATTTTGCAGTTTAATTAACGCCATTTATCAATGCCCTCTCTTATCAACATTTTTTTCTTGACAATATCTTATATATTTAGTATAATGACATCGTGTTGGTTTTGCAACCATCAGATGTTTTTAGTATGTTGTGTAGTCAACAAATAATTATCCAAATGTTGTTTTAATTATAAATTCTATATATATTCTCACAAAAAAGAAAGTAGAGATATTATGAAAAAACCAAAAGAGAGTAGAAAAACTCGATATACAAGAACAGTGCTCAAGGACAGCCTTATTGAGCTGATGAAAGAAAAGCCAATATCTAAAATTACGATTAAAGAGCTATGTGAAAACGCTGATATTAATCGGACGACTTTTTATGCACATTATTCCGATCAGTATGACCTTTTACAAAACATAGAGGAAGAAACTCTCACTTGGTGTAAGGATATAATTAAGGATCTCTCAGACAAACCAAATAAAACTGTGATGATTCATAATCTTGAAAGTATTTTTAATTACATTTCAGATAATAGAAACCATGTTCAAGTGTTGATGAGCGAGCAGGGAGATATTAATTTTCAAAAAAACTTAATTACTCTAATTTATGAGCAGTTGGGTATGCTACCCAAACCTGATAAGGAAAATAATTTAGTCACCAAAGAGCTTTATTTTATCTTTGCCATATATGGAAGCATAGGTTTAATCCAACATTGGCTTAAAAATGGGTTGAATAAATCAGCAAGAGAAATGGCTGAAATTATATACAATATGACATTTCAAATATAATAAAAAAAATTAAAATTTCTTATGTTTCTTTGGTGTGAATCAATCGTCAGTTGCTTATGATAAATGTGTTATAATGAGCGTATGCGAATTTCAACATATCCTTCTTTGTTATTATTTAGAGGATATGTTATATTATGAACCATAGATTGACAATTCACCGTTAAACTGATATAATTATTAACAAATATACTGAAAAGGGAGTGAGCCAATGGACGGCGATCCTCGAGAATGTTTACCCAATTACAGATCCTCAGCAAAAACACATACCCTGATTAGCTGCTGTTTTTGCGGTATGCTGTCCATGACTTATTTATCGTGATGGATAAACATTACCGTATATTAAGAGCCGCCTTTTAGGGGCGGCTTTTTTGTTGCTTATAAGTGTTTTCACTGGGGAAGCCTAAACAAGAAAGGAATGATTCCGGTGAACTTAAAAAAAAGAAAAGACATTAGCATCCGAATCCAAAAATACAAACAGGATGTTGAAAAAAACCTTTACTCCTACGCATCACTAACGGCAGATGAATTGTTTGCAGGGTTATCTACTACACAAGCCGGTCTTACCGGCAATGAAGCTGAAAAAAGGCAAAATGAATTTGGCAAAAATATCATTACAACAGGTAATAAAAACACAACGTTGCACAGACTGAAAGAAGCTGTTGTGAACCCTTTCAATATCATTTTGCTTCTCATTGCTGTGATAACTTACTTTACGGATGTTGTCATGTCATCACAGCCTGATTATCTGACCGTCATTATTGTCGTGTCATTAGTGCTGCTTGCCAGTGCAGTTGCATTTATTCAAAGTGAGCGTTCTAACAATGCTGCCGAAAGCCTTTCAAAAATGATATCTAACAAGTCCGAGGTCTGGCGGGATGGGGGCTTGATCGAAATCCCTATGGATGAGATTGTGCCCGGTGATATCGTGCGGCTTTCCGCCGGTGACATGCTGCCGGCAGATGTTCGTTTTTTAAGCTCAAAAGACACCTTTGTTGCACAAGCGGCTCTGACAGGTGAATCAAACCCAGTGGAGAAATTCAGCGCTCCTGCCGATTCATCTGATGTCAGCTTGACTGATTTGAAAAACATTGGCTTTATGGGCTCAAACATTGTCAGCGGAAGTGCTACGGCGGTTGTGCTGGCAACAGGTAATAGCACATATTTTGGTTCCATGGCAAAATCTCTTTCCGGTGATAAGGCTCAAACCAGCTTTGAGAAAGGGGTGGGTTCGGTCAGTCGGCTTTTGGTGCGTATGATGCTGGTCATGGTTCCTGCTGTGTTTCTAATAAATGGGCTTGTAAAAGGCGAATGGACGAGCGCTCTACTGTTTTCCATCAGCGTTGCAGTGGGGCTTACACCGGAAATGCTGCCAGTGATTATGACCTCAACCTTGGCAAAAGGTGCTGTCACAATGTCAAAGCGCAAAGTGATTGTCCGTAATCTCGGCGCAATACAAACTTTTGGAGAAGTAGATATTCTTTGTACGGATAAAACAGGGACATTGACCGAGGATAAAATTGTTCTGGAGCGATACATGAACCTGCATGGCGAGGATGATACACGCATTTTACGCCATGCTTATCTGAACAGTTATTTTCAGACGGGTCTTAAAAACTTAATTGATCTTGCCATCATCAACAGAGCTGTGCAAAATGGGCTTAATTCTATACCAAAGAGCTATACTCGTGTAGACGAAATTCCATTTGATTTCTCCCGCCGCAGAATGAGCGTGGTATTATCGGATAAAAGCGGCAAACGTCAGCTCATTACTAAGGGAGCAGTAGAAGAAATTATTGCAATCTCATCCTTTGCAGAAATTGAAGGGCGTGTTATTCCTATGGACGACAAAACACGCCGTGCTGCCCTTGATGTATATGAGAAATACAATGCCGATGGTCTGCGCATGGTTGCAGTTGCACAAAAGAATGAAGTGCCGGATAGTGACACCTTTAGTGTGGCCGATGAGCGGGATATGGTTTTAATCGGATTTGTGGGTTTCCTTGATCCGCCGAAGGAGAGCGCAGGTGCCGCTATCGCTGCACTCAAGGAGCATGGTGTACGCACCGTTGTACTCACTGGCGATAGTGAAGGCGTTGCCATTAAGGTTTGCGGCAAGGTAGGAGTAGACACCTCTTTACTTTTAACCGGAAATGATGTTGACCGCATGGATGACCCCTCTCTTTTAGAGGCTGTAAAAACCTGTGATTTGTTTGCAAAGCTTTCTCCCTCCCAAAAAGAACGGGTAGTAAAGGCATTTCAGAGCACGGGGCATACCGTCGGCTATATGGGAGATGGTATCAATGACGCGCCTGCACTGCGTCAAGCTGATGTTGGTATTTCGGTGGACAGTGCTGTTGATATTGCCAAAGAAACTGCCGATATCATTCTACTTGAAAAAGATTTAATGGTCCTTGAGCAAGGTATCATAGAAGGCCGCCGCACCTTTGGAAACATTATGAAGTATATCAAAATGGCAGCCAGCGGAAATTTCGGAAATATGATTTCTGTAATTGCCGCCAGCATTTTCCTTCCGTTTTTACCTATGCTTCCGGTTCAGATATTAACACAAAACCTGCTTTGTGATTTTTCTCAAATGGGAATGCCCTTTGACAGGGTTGATGAGGAATATATTAAAAAGCCCCGTAAATGGGAAACGAAGTCTATTAAGTCGTTTATGACTTATATGGGACCACTCAGCTCCGTATTTGATATTCTTTGTTTTGCCGTTATGTGGTGGATAATTGGGGCAAACACGGTGGAATTGGCACCAATATTTCAAAGCGGGTGGTTTGTATTTGGAACGGTATCACAGGTTTTGGTTATACACATGATTAGAACGGCAAAAATACCTTTCCTGCAAAGCAAATCATCTATTCCTCTGCTTATTTCTACTGCATTGGTTGCCATAATTTCCATTGTGGTCGGGTTTAGCCAATTGGCAATCGGTATTGATATGCTGCCTCTGCCAATTAAGTTTGCGCCATGGCTTGCTCTTATTCTTGCAGCATACTTTCTTTCATCTCAATGGATTAAGAGATTTTACATCAGGCGATATGGCGAGTGGTTATAGGGTTAGATGCATCAAAGCACTTTAATCCGACTTGGTATTGGTGACCCCTAACTTGTATTGTTTTGATTTAAAAAAAATATACGGCATACTTCTTAATGAAACAAGTTAGAAAAAAGCTCCGTTCCATCTCAGATTCAGTTGAATATATAAAAACAGTGATAGATGTCGGTTACTGTATCGACATAATTCCAGAATAATCTATTAAAACGGCTTGATTGCTACAATCAAGCCGTTTTTTCTGTCTGAATTTGCGGTATTTTACAGGTGTTTGTCAGGTATTCTACAGGTAAATGACAGGTTTCTACTATATAATCCCTCTTACGACAGTAAACTGGGGATTACTGGAAAACTGATATTCCATTTTCCCCGGAAAGGGGGATATGGAATGGACCAAATTAGGTTATTAAAAAAAAGAAAACGAAAACGAAGGTTAAAATGTGTTCAGAGCGCCGCTACCCATCACGGGATAGCGGCGTTTTTTATATCGACAAAATATTACAGCAAGAAAAGCTATTCTCCATTTTTCTATAGATTGCGAGCAGAATTAGGCTATAGCGCATCCGGTTTAAGGCGGGTGCGCTTTTTTTGTGTCACATATTGGGAATTTTTGACATGTAAAAATGCTCGTTCACCTCCTTTTGATTTGATTTTAAAAAATCAAAGGAGGTCTGACAATGCCAAGGATTATAAATCAATGCAAATTCTGCAATATACAAGTTTTTTTCGAAAACATTTTTGAAAAGCGCAACAAACAGCCTTTTTCAGTTGGGATTAAGAGTGAAAGGGAAAAAGGGACGAGTTGTTCTCCCTCCATTTTTGACAGGGAAGGAGGTGAACCAAGTGGAGCAATCTTCTTCCAAAGACATGGAAACCACTATCCGGCATCAGTTTGATAACTTTTGCAGGAAAATCCTGATAGGAGAAGCCAGTAATTATCGCAAGGAGCTTGCACGACGCTCAAGACACGAAATTACCTTTTCTGAATTGTCGGAGGCAGAATTAGAACGACTTTACGTTATGGATGAATATTCTACCGATCACTATCTATTTCAAGTCATGGGATATGATATCAAAGTTAAGGACGCGTTGATCGGGGAAGCACTGGAAGCCCTATCTGAGAAGAAACGTAATATCATCCTTCTGTCTTATTTTATGGATATGTCAGATGAGGAAATCGGTGAGCTGTTGCATCTTGTCCGTACTACTATCTATCGCCACAGGACAAGCTCGTTAAACCAAATAAAAAAATACATGGAGGGAAAAGCTGATGATGAAAAAAGGTCAAAAACTTAAAAACTTGCTGCCTTTTTCCGTCATTGCGGCAGCAGCCGGAGGTAATATCGACGCAATTAACTCTGTGCTGAAACATTACGAGGGTTATATAGCCACGTTGTCCACCCAAAGAGGTTACGACCAAAATGGCATCCCCTTTGCGCGTGTGGACGAGGAATTACGCCGCAGACTGGAAACAAAGCTAATCACTAAAATTCTTGATTTTAAGATAGCATAACTCTATAGCCTGTGCGGGAGCGTGCCCCTTTCCACGCTCTCGCTACAGGCATTTCGTGTTTGCCTGTCTATCAAAGCCCATCGAGGCGATGGGTTTTGATAGGCCGACAAGTAAGTTTAGAAGCCTATGATCTTTGAAAACTGAATATACGGTATTTCAGGTACATTCCTCATACTGCTCCAAAAGGGCAAGCGACAAAAGGTTCGGCGCGATGATAGCAAATGCAGAAGCGATAAACGAAGCCTTTGACCTGGCTTTGGCAAGCCGGTACGCAATGACAAGTATGAGGCATAATGATACTTCTTCACGGCCCCCCACGGACTTGAGGGGGAGTTTCTGCGGTATGCGCTACTTTGGGAAAGGGCGGTACAGGCGGAGCTATGATGCTGGAGCCACCGGCAGCCTGAAATATTCCCGCACCGGGGATGCGTGGCAAATACGGTGTGAATTAACATTAGAAACCATGGGCTGGCTTTTTCTTTTTTAGCAAGAGCCAGCCTATTATTGTGATGTTAATGTGAAAATATTAAACTGGAGGTGAAGTAAATGTCAGTCAGCACACAGGAAATTTATCACTTGTTATTCAAAGAATACCCTGATGTCCTTGACGTAAAGCTGGTTAGTAAGTTGTTGGGGGTAAGCACAAAAACTGTCTATAAACTTATAAATAACGGAGATTTGCCGTGCTTAAAAGTAGGTCGAGAATTTCGGATATTAAAAGTTGCGGTAATGAAATATATGGATGCCTTTGAAGCACCCGATGAACAGGAAACTATTCAATAAAGGCAAATAAAAGAACAACATATATAGACACGATAGATTTTTTCTACTAAACTTTAAGTGTCAATGGTAGGTGAAATCTATCTGTTGGAAATGGAGGCTTTTTTGTGAAAACAGATTATCTACAAAATAACGATATTGTTATTACGGTTGCAGGGCATTTGCAAGAAAAACGGGGAATTTATCAAATGGCGTTAAGCTGGAAAGATTGTGATGGGAACAGAAAACGTAAAAGTGTGTCTACTGGTTTACCTGTAAAAGGGAACAAGAAGCGCGCGGAAGCTATGCTGCAAAAAACTCGGCAAGAGCATGAGGAAATGTTGACTCTTGACCAACAAAAAAGCGTTGGGAAGTTAGGAAGCCAAGGGAGGATATTATTTGCTGACTTTATGGAAAAATGGCTTGAAGTGATAAAACCGGACATCAAACTGACCACCTTTGGTGGTTATTGCATGAATGTAGAAATCATAATTGCTCCGTATTTTCGTGAGAGAAACATTTATCTGCAAGACCTCACAGCCTCGGACATCAATGATTTTTATACGGAGCAGCTGAAGCGTGTAAAGGCAACATCGGTTCACAAGTATCATGCCAATATTAGTAAAGCCCTCAAGTACGCTGTTGAAAAGGACTTAATACCTTACACGATTATGGATAAGGTGAAAAGACCAAAAAAAGAACGCTTTGTAGGAAAGTTTCTCAAACAATCCGAAGTTGTAGAGCTTTTTGAGGCAGCAAAAGGACACAAACTCGAATTAGGAATTGTTTTAGGTGCTTTTTATGGTTTGCGCCGTAGTGAAATTGTTGGCTTGAAGTGGGAAGCAATTGACTTTGAAATGAACACAATCACCATAGAGCATACAGTCACAACAGCAAATATCAAGGGAAAAAGAGTATTGGTAGAAGCAGATACAACCAAATCAAAGGCCAGCTATCGTACCTTGCCGCTTGTACCGCAAATTCGCACAAAGCTATTAGAGTTTTGGGATCAGCAGCAGTATTATAAGAAACTCTGCGGAAAATCATATAACAAGGCACAAGGTGTTTATGTCTATGTGGATCAACTTGGCAATCGGATAAAGCCTGATTACCTAACACGCCAGTTTCCCGAGTTTTTGGTTGAGAACGGATTTCGTAGAATGCGTTTTCATGATCTTAGGCATTCATGCGCCAGTTTGCTGTTGGCTTGCGGAGTCCCATTAAAGCAGATTCAAGAATGGTTGGGACATAGTGATTTTGCAGTTACAGCCAATACATATGCACACTTGGAGTTCAAGTCAAAACTGGCATCAGCCAATGCCATGACATGGATTGACAAAACCTCGCTCGCACAATTACCTTCACCCGAACCAGTGTGTTGTGAGAGTAAATAAGCTGTCAGCCCACCATTGATGGACTGACAGCTTGAGTTGGCGGAGGCGGTGAGATTCGAACTCACGAGCCGGGTTTAAGCCGACCGAACGATTTCGAGTCGTTTCCGTTATGACCGCTTCGGTACGCCTCCGTGTAATAGAGTATATCATTTTCCTCTAAAAGTCACTTGGATAAATGACAGACCTTTAGAGCAGACACAGCAAGAACATAATTTTTACAACCTTTCAAAAAGGCTTATCCCACAAGGGTTTGCAGGTTTTTATCATTGAATTATACCATTGCATTTCGAATCAGCCCCGTTATGACCACTTCGATAACCCTCCATATTTCAGGCTAAAATCCTATGCTAAGAAAAAAGCAAGAACTTTAAGCAAGAACTCTATTAAATTGTGTTATTGGAACCTCAGCCAAGCCTTATGCTATCAGAAAACCCTGCGGACAAAGCAACCAAACCGTTTGACTGTTTCGAGTCAGCTCCGTTATGACCACTTCGATACCACTCCAAAATACATTTTCCAACATTGGGAGACCATTTTATTTTAACAAATCCTCTCCTTTTTGTCAACAACAAAAATACAAGAGTACGATCGGGCATGATTATCCATACCAAGTAATTATTTTCAATTTCTTTATCCACTGTTTATTCTTCTTAAAATAAGATACACTACAACTGATTTCAGAATTAAAAATAGAAAATGTTTCGGAAGATTGTTTTAACCGCGTTTTACACGCCTTCATACAATCGTTTGAAACAGCACACACATGGGTTTTTCTATGTTTAACAGCAGGTTCATATCTTGTAAATCATCGCCTACAATTTTAAAAACAGTTACGGTGTCGCTATATTGATTGGCACAAAACAAATAGTCGTCGCATATATGAAAATCTCGGGGAAAATTCCCCTTGCAATCAAAAATGGCAGATGCATGTAACCGGGTTGAATCAAAAGTAAACACAGCGATGGAATTATGTCCCCGATTGGACACATAAACGCGGTGATCCACCACCCGTATCGCGCTGCTGTAGCTCTCCCCCGTATACCCATGGGGCAAGGTAGAAATGGTTTGCTTGGGAATCAATACGCCCTCACAATAAAAAAACATCGTCACCGTAGATGCCAATTCGTTGACACAAAACACCGTTTTTCCGTCTGCGGAAAAAGCAAGGTGTCTGGCACCATGACCCAAGGGAACCTTGCTGAAGGAAACCAACTTGAAATCTTTTGTATACGTAAACACGCTGTCCAATCCTAAATCAGCGACTAACAGATATTTACGATCCGGGGTTAATATGACACAATGGGGATGGGGTGCTTCCTGACGTTGAGGATTCTGTCCTTTTCCATAGTGAAGATGTAATACATCTGGAGTTTTGAACACGCTACCGGTCATATAATTGGTCACATATGCCACTCCCTGTTCCACACAAAGATGACAGGATGATTGTCCCCGTGTACAGATCATTTCAATTTGGTTATGTAAACCACCGTTGTCATCGATAAGGAAATATGTAACGTGATCGTGTGAATTTCCATCGATGGATGTGTTCAGCAATACATACATTTTTTTATCTTCCACGGCTAGATAAGAGGGATACGCTGCATGGGTTTTATCTAAAAAAGTCAAACGATCCTGTTCCATCCGATAGCGGTATATCCCGCCCTCTTTGGTTCTGGAAGAGATATATACATCAAACTTGTGCATTCGTTTCACCCCATTCCTTTTCGCACTGCATAAATTGTAACATACTTTGCAAAAAACGCAACAAAAATGATCATTTTTTTTGTTTTTTTTGTTTGAAGTAAAAATAAAGTTTGAAATAAAAACAAACGAAAATAATAAAAAGAAATCTGAGCCCCCCACCAGTCCATTGATTATACAAACCTATTTGTTATAGAATGACAGAAAAACTGCTTTGATTGACAAGACGTATCGTCTGTGATAAAATAAAAATAAGATTGAAGCTCGGAGGATAGTATGAAAATGAAAAGAATACTATCGGTACTGCTCTCTCTTCTCTGCCTTCTTCTTTGCATTCCTTTTACTACAGGGGCAGTAGAGAGCGAACCGGAGATCCTATTTTGGGAGCAAGCTGTTTCCAGGTATCCGGCCGGATATTCCGAAGATTACAATGGAAATGTTTTCATTACCACTGGTGAAGGTTTAGCCTGGCTAATTTCCGCCGTGAACGGCCTCAACAACAATACGCCCAACACCTTTGAAGGTAAAACCGTCACCTTAGGAAATTCCATAGACCTTTCCGCCTATTATTGGACTCCCGTGGGAAACGCTGCAAATCCATTCAAAGGTACATTCAACGGTGCCGGCTTTCAAATCACCGGATTGAGATTCAACTTTGACGATACCGGATACAGCGACGTGGGGTTTTTCGGATATCTGTTGCAAGGCAAGATTTGCAATGTATTGGTTGAAACCAGCCAGTTTTATTTCCGTTCCCGCAACGATCAGCCACTGAGAGTGGGTGGTCTTTGCGGCAGTCTTGAAAATTCCACGTTGGTCAATGTTTCCTTTTGCGGTACGATCACCGGTGCTTTGACGACAGAAAAAGATTTGTATGTTGGCGGGCTATGTGGTGTGTCTCTGAACAGCAAGGTATATAATTCTTATACCGTAAGCAACGTTACCGCCATCGGAATTTCCCGCGTTTTTTCCGGTGGATTATCGGGATTTTTGAATGGAGGAGAATTGCTCAATTGCTTTTCCTCCGGCAACGTCACTGCCAGCACCAAAGATGTCTCGAATGTTTTTGTTGAAGCCTGTGTTGCCAGAGTATACAATCAGGGCGTCGTCAAAGGATGCTATTGGAAAAAAGGTTCTATCATAAAAAGCAACCAATCGGAAAAGAAAAACAAACGAGGCGTGGATGAATCTGTTGGTATCAAAGGGCAATCCATCGGCAGCTATGACACAGAATGGATCCTCACCGCTACCGATGGTACCCAACTGCAATACGGAGACTCTCTGATTGCCGCCTTGAATGTTTTTACGGATTCAAATGAAGAGTTTGCCCCTTGGTCGGATCACGGCAAACTACCCGTTTTGATTTACATCGAAGCTTCCGCATCAACCATCACCACACAGCCCGGGGACATTTCAGTCACCCTGCATCAAATCAACGGACAATTGGAAGTGAAAATCCAGGAAGAATCCGGATACCTCTATCAATATCAATGGTATTTGGACGGGGTAGCCATCAAAGGGGCAACTGCAAGCGTCTTCAACATTCCCTCCGATTTAACCTATGAAACCAACGGAAAACACACAGGGTTCTGCCGTATCACCTCTTATATGATCAACAGCGGAAAAACCGCTGATATCTTTACCGAAGTTTCTCACATACAGCTTGTTTGCGTCCATCATTTCCAAGGTGAACCAACGATACTAAAAGAAGCAGGACCGGGCGTCGAGGGTGCCGTAGCATATGTATGTACCATCTGCAAAGAAACGGAGATTGAGGTCATTCCTGCCCAACCCCGTAATATTCGTTTGTGGATTTACCTTTTTGCCGGTATCTGCATTTTGGTATGTAGCGCTTTCTTGTATATGAAAACAGCAAAAAATAAATAAAACAGCGCTCTGTGACTGCTTATCATACCCATCAAGCAGGCCATTATACATTGCATTGGCAGTTTTCGTACCGGCACCTTGTGAAGCAAATATATTGTCTACTACAAATATCGCGTATGCAGCAAATATGCCTATACTGAAGATAAGAATCTTTATCCTCTTTTTCATACAGTTTTCCTTTCATCACTTCCGTAAACCCAAGGAATTGATCGCTGGCACACATACACCAGTCACTTCAATAAGGTTCATCCATAGAATCTCCTCCTAAAACAGAGGTTACGACATTTTCCATTTGGTGCAATGGCATCATGGTTATTTTTAAATTCGTTCATTTCAACCAAAATGGGGCTGTTGCAAGTTCTAGAATTTGAACAGCAACAGCCTTTAAAATAATCAAAA
>ENA-UOOK01002612-UOOK01002612.1-fermentation-metagenome-genome-assembly--contig:-NODE-2612-length-21762-cov-7.507762_pt1 | contig 21762 bp, 20 predicted proteins | sample MGYA00245777_ERZ724023 | MGnify/ENA primary metagenome ERZ724023 (study PRJEB28704, sample SAMN03018312) | fermentation metagenome | biome: anthropogenic terrestrial biome; feature: soil; material...
GTTCAAAAACAGATAAAAACGATAAAGTTTTTTTAAAAGTCAGATTTAATGTTTGGGGTGAACTTAAATCTTTCAGTTTCTACACCTCAATCAAAGTATAGCCCTTATTCAATCATCAACATTAATTAGATTACTATTATACTTAACGCTTCCTTCAAGTACATCATTATAGAATTGTTGTTTATTATCAATGAAATCAACACATTCGTTTAATTCTGATATTTTAATAATTAAATCGGCTTTCTGCTTATCTAACATAATTTTGCGTTCAGGAATGGTTGCTTTTCCCTTTAGACAAAGGCTAAGATAGATTTTCATATCTTGAATACTCATACCACACTTTTTAAGACAGGATAGGCTGTTCAGCCAATTAATATCTCTGTCATTAAAAATTCTATAATTATTTTTATCTCTTTTTACATTTGGGACTAAGCCCTCATTGCAATAAAATTTCAGTGTTTCATATGTCATGCCTACTTTTTGGCATGTCTCTTTCATGGAATACATAAAAATTTCCTCCCGAATAAATCCAGAATAAATTTTGGATATTGACCGGTAGTAACAACCGGGAATTATAATCTTATTATACGATAAAATATATTATGAATCAAGGAGGGATTTAGAATGGAATATGTAACTTTAAATAACGGAGTAAAAATGCCACTGTTAGGATATGGAGTTTATCAGGTATCCAAGGAAGAATGTGAAAAATGTGTATTGGATGCAATTAAGGTGGGCTATCGCTTGATTGATACGGCACAAGCTTACTTTAATGAAGCAGCAGTCGGAAATGCAATTCAAAAATGTGGCATACCTCGTAAAGAATTATTTATTACCACAAAAGTATGGATCGATAATTATGGGTATGAAAAGACAAAAGCATCTGTTTTGGATTCAATGAAAAATCTAAAAATAGACTATTTGGATTTGATTTTGCTTCATCAGCCTTTTAGTGATTATTATGGCTCCTATCATGCTTTAGAAGAAATGTATAAGGAAGGGAAAGTAAGAGCAATTGGAGTGAGTAATTTCTATCCTGACAGACTGTCAGATATCTGTGCGTTTAACGAAATCGTTCCGCAGGTTAACCAAGTAGAAACAAACCCATTGAACCAACAAATAAAGGCTCAGGAGAATATGATTCAGAACAAGGTTCAGATTGAAGCATGGGCTCCGTTTGGTGAGGGAAGAAATAATATGTTTACTAACCCTGTTTTGGACCGGATAGGAAGAAAATATCAGAAAACAGTCGCTCAAGTTATTTTAAGATGGCTAATTCAAAGAGGGGTTATTGCTTTAGCAAAATCAACACATATAGAAAGAATGCAGGAAAACTTCAGTATATTTGATTTTGAATTATTACAAGAGGATATGGATGCAATTAAGGAATTAGATACTGGAAATAGTTTGTTCTTTTCCCACCAAGAAGCAAGTACTGTTGATTTCTTTGTTGAACTTATTAATAAAAGACGAAATATCCAATAGGAAAGGTATTTATGAAGAAAGGTTAGGCAAGGGGATATCAAAACCAGAGGACTTTATAACTATGTTAGTTAAACTGCTAATGGATTGCGGTGTGGCTGATCTATAATGTCAAATTACGGTATCACCCCGGATGAGTTTTAAACCATGGCAAAGGACGCAATGGATACGTAGGTATACAGTTTGCATGCGATCCGTATGAATTAAGCATATAAGATTGCGTTGCCATCTATACCGAGTTTTTAAGATAAAGCTAGGAGGGAAAATGAATGAAAGTATTATTAATTAATGGCAGTCCAAATATGAAAGGATGCACCTATACAGCATTATCAGGAGTAGAAAAAACTTTAAATGAAGCAGGTATTGATACTGAAATCATTCATGTTGGAAATAAAGATCTTCGTGGATGTATTGGATGTCGTCAATGTAAAAAGAATGGAAAATGTGCATTTAATGATTTAGTTAATGAAGTTGCTCCTAAATTTGAAGAGGGTGATGGAATCGTTATTGGTACGCCAGTATATTTTGCTTCGGCAAACGGAACTCTTGTCTCATTTATTGATCGATTATTTTATAGCGTTCCATTCGACAAAACAATGAAGGTTGGTGCAGCAGTTGTTTCAGCAAGAAGAGGAGGAGCTTCCGCGACTTTTGATGAAATCAATAAATATTTTACGATTTCAGGTATGCCAGTTGTTTCTAGTCAATACTGGAACAGTGTTCATGGATATACACCAGATGATGTTCGAAAAGATGAAGAAGGATTACAGACGATGCGTACATTAGGTAAAAATATGGCATTCTTAATTAAGAGCATTTCATTAGGAAAAGAAAAGTTTAGCTTACCAGAAAAAGAAAAAAGGATTGGGACAAATTTTATTCGATAGAAAGTTTAATTATTTGTTAACAACGCTTGGTCTAAAAAGCACCGATAAGGAAGCCGGAATTGATGATGCAAATTTTAAAGCTATGACGAAGAACCCCTGCTGCGATGATGTACTTCAAGAATTTAAACTTTGATGCCTGAAGATGTGGAGAATATCTATAGGATGTGTTTTTAATGGGATGGAATTGAAAGGCAGGGGAGAAGTAAAATTAATTCTTTTGAGTATAGATAAATGCAGGAATGATTTTCCTAAATTACAAGATTTTACTAATTTATCATTCATTTAGTATGAGGTCGATGGAATTTACCATAATTTATTAAGGAGGAAACAAAATGGAATATTCAAAACTCGGAAATTCAAATCTTCAGGTTTCACGTCTTTGCGTAGGCTGCATGAGCTTTGGTGATTCTGGCAGCAATTTTCACGCATGGACATTGAGTGCAGAGGAGAGTGAGACACTTGTCAAGCGTGCTCTAGATCTAGGTATCAATTTCTTTGACACAGCCAATATCTATTCAGCCGGCACCAGCGAGGAGTATTTAGGGCGAGCAATAAAGAACAACATTGCCCGGGATAAGGTAGTTATCGCAACCAAGCTTTATTTCAATGAGGGTAAACTTTCAAAGACGGCGATACTGCGTGAGATTGATGGATCACTCAAAAGACTGGGCATCGATTATGTTGACCTTTACATCATTCACCGCTTCGATTACATAACCCCGATTGAAGAGACGATGGAGGCCCTGGACAGCCTTGTCAAGGCGGGCAAGGTGCGAGCCCTTGGAGCTTCTGCAATGTATGGTTACCAGTTTTTCAATATGCAGCTTGCCGCTGAGCGGAACGGCTGGACACCGTTTACCTCCATGCAGAACCACTACAATCTGCTTTATCGTGAAGATGAGCGGGAACTGATTCCTATTTGCAGACAGCAGAATGTCGCACTTACGACCTACAGTCCTCTTGCTGCGGGCAGGCTTTCGCGTATTGAGTGGAAGACTGATACGAAACGCAGCCAGACCGATAAAACGGCCATTTCCAAATATGACAGTACACAAGAAACGGACTATAACATCGTTCTTCGTGTACATGAACTTGCCGAGAAGTATGGAGCCACAATGACGCAGATTTCTATTGCATGGCAATATGCCAAGGGAGTTACATCTCCCATCATCGGAGCAACCAAGGCAAAGTTTTTTGATGATGCTGTAGGGGCTTTGAATGTAAAACTAACAGCAGATGACATCACTTACCTTGAGGAACTATATGTTCCGCATAAAATCGTTGGTGCACTTTAATATTTCATCTAAGAACAATATTACTTCCACTGAAGATTCTTATAGGCATAAATAATGCAAAAAGGTGATAAGCACGATGACAATCGCAGAAGTAACGAAAAAATGTGGTTTGACTGCTGATACCTTTAAGGTATTAAGGGCGCAATGGATTGCTGATTATGTTCGTCGCACTACCGGTGGTATTCGTGGTTATTCCATAGAGTATTGCCGATGGGTTGAATAATTAAATATATGAGAGCCGTCGGCATCTCTGTCGAAACGATGATTAAATATGTCAAGCTGTTTCATGAAGGAGCAGTGATCATTCCTGTATGTAAAGAAGCTCCTTCTTGAGCAGCGAGAGCAGATTGTAACGCATATTAATGAGTTAAATGGTATAATTTCAAAAGCTGGACTGGAAGTTAGCCAGATACGAGGGACGAATGCTCAAGTTTGAAGAAGAAAATTTAAAGTAGTTAATAACCAAAATGCACACCCATTCCTGAGATTATTGAACTTTAATCAGGGGTGAGAAAAGATGGTGAATACCAGTAAAATTTTATCCCTTTTCACTTTTGGTAAAATAGTATTCAATAAAATATTTTGTCAAAACAAGACTTTTTCAATTTCATATTGGGAATATATTACTAACCATAGTTGCGTATTATAAATAGTTATATTCCATATTCCAATACCAAGTAATTTGTATTCATTAACCAAATCTAATAAGGCATTTATGCTTCTTGCATCTATGAACCATACAATATGCTCTATCTGACTACCAGAAGTATTAATTGAATATAAAAAATAGGGTGTTTGAGAGATGTTGTCAAATTGTATTGTTGCCCCTACATTACGGGCCAAATCAAGGGCTCTATCAAGAGTCAGTGGATAAACATTTGAAAGGCCGGCCGAAAATGGAAGTTCCCAATCATAACCGATGGTTGCCATTCCAGCAATTACTTTGCCTGGTGGTATATAACCTAAAACATAATTTATAAACACATTAATATGATGTTGGGGTCAAAAGCCCCACTTTAGCACCTTGAAAAATTTATATATTTTGTAGTTATTTCGTGCCTGATGTCACTATCTATAGTATAATAGAGGTAACTTAGGAAAGTAGGTAATCTCTATGTCATTCAAAGAAAACAATTGTCAACAATTATCATTTACAGATAGCTTCTCAGGACTTACATCCAGAGAACAAAAAGCATTGGAAAAATCATGGGCAAAGGTATTTGCTGATGAAATCTTTCCGGCAATTGACGAAAAAAGGTTTGCTGTATTATACAGCGATAAAGCTTCAAGACCAAATACTCCTGTCAACGTCACTGTCGGTGCGCTCATCATTAAGGAACTTTTTGACTATTCTGATGATGAAATGGTGGAAAATCTCATGCTGGATCTTCATCTTCAGTATGCTCTTCATACAACAAGCTTTGATGAACAACCTTTGAGTGATAAATCCCTAAGCCGTTTTCGTAAAAGATGTTATGATTACGAAAAGCTTTACAATGTAGATCTTTATCATGACTGTGTAACAGACCTAAGCAGTAAGATTGCAAAACTGATGAATATAAACGGCCGTGTAAGACGCATGGATTCCATGATGATAGAATCAAATATTCGCAAGTTGAGCAGGATGGAACTATTATACACTTGTATTGCAAAGCTGGTAATTTATCTGAAAGAGAAGCAACCAACCATGGTATCCGAAGTGCTTGCTCATTACTGTGATCCAAACGATTTCAATAAAGTAATTTATCATCAACGCAGTACAGATGCCGAATTAAGAATTCTGGAATTACTTGATGATGCAGACAAATTAATTGAACTATGCAATACAGAATGTAAAAATGTTACTGAATATGAACTGTTTATCCGCTGCATTTCAGAGCAGACGATTGTTGATGATGGTAAACGAAGACTTCGGACGAAAGAAGATGGAACCATGAATGCAACCGTCATGCAGAATCCTTCTGATCCAGAAGCAACTTTCCGTAAAAAGGCAAACAAGGAACATCGCGGATACGTTGCAAATTTAGAAGAATCTGTTGGTGCGAATGGTTCCGTTGTAACAGAATACCAGTATGAACAAAACACGTACAGTGACAGCCAGTTTTTAAAAGACCACCTTAACAAGATGGAAAAACAGGATGAAACAATATCTCTCATAACAGACGGTGCATACAGTGGGGCTGAAAACCAGTCGTTGGCAAAAGAAAAAAATATAGATCTTATTACCACGAGCCTTACAGGAAGAGATACCGCAGATATAATGGCTGAGTTTGCATTCAATGAAGATGGAACAAACGTCCTTCACTGTCCGGCAGGCCATGAGCCTAAAAGTTGCAGTTACATGAAGCCGAGTGGTCAGTGTAATGTTTCATTTCAAAGAGAATTGTGTGCAAGCTGCCCATATCAGGATCAATGTAAACCAAAAGTTTTCAAACGAGTTAGTAAAGTGATAACATCCAAGACTGCTTCTGAAAGAGCTAAAACACAGCGAAAAATGCAGGGCGAGCAATTTAAGAATTATGCCAAGCTTCGTAATGGAGTTGAAACAGTACCATCCAATCTTCGAATGAACTATCATCTTGAAAAGATGCCGCGTGGTAAGCAACGTGGAAAGTTCTTCTTGGGATGCAAAGTTGCAGCACTGAATTTCAAGAAACTCTTCAATTTTAGGAAGGGTTTGGGCAACTATGCCCAAAATCCTGTAATAGCCTAAAAAAGCAAAGGAAAAAGGTCTACGATAATGTTCAAAACGGATGAAACAATCTGATTTTTCTATAAAATATAAATTTTTCAAGGTGCTAAAGAATAATGGGTTTAATTTAAATGTAGTTTAGACCCCAACATCATTTAAATGATAATATACTAAACTACGTGAGACCTCTAAAAATTCGCACATGGCACTAATACTGTATTTCTCTCTATTAGAAATAATAAGGTCTACCTTTTCCCTAGTAGTAGTGCCGCTTGCTTTAAAATATCATTCTCCATTTCAAACTGTTTAACTTTCTTTTCCAACTCGCTAATTTTTTTCTTTTCATCAGTTTTATTATCTTCTGCATTAAAGGGTTTTAATTTGCAATTAGCGAAATTCTCAAAATTCTGAAAACTATCTGAAAAATTTGACAAAGATGGGTTTTTATGGTATATTTCTGTAATATGTTAGTATCTTATAACGGATTATGGAAGATATTAATCGACAAGAACATGTATAAGAAGGATTTAATCGCAGAACTTAGTATAAGTTCTGCGACGGTGACCAAGATGGGAAAAGGTGAAAGTGTATCTATCTGTAATAGAACAGAATAGGAGCAGAGTTTTGGTGTAATAATCGTCCTAATTTGAGAGACAATATTTCAAATACAGTAGAAAGGTGGCTATAAGGTGTGGGGAGTGTGCGTTAGCTTATTTGCTTTAGTTGAAACAGTAGATGATATCAGAGAATATATGGGTATTTCGTATATTAAGGCCTATCTGGTCAGTAAAGGAGTATCGTGTGATTTGCAAGTAATTTGCAGAAGCCAGATGGATGAAGTGCTGAATCAGTATGAAGAATTTCCTGACATTATCGGAATAAGCGTATATTGCAACACCGTAGAATTAACAAAAGAATTCTGCGAAAAAGTTAAAAAGATATAACCCAAGTGCCATATCGTCTTGGGCGGAGCTCATGTGATGGGGTATGAGGAAGATATTTTGACCAGAATGCCTGCGGTTGATTCTATATGCAAAGGAGAAGGTGAACTTACTTTTTGGGATTTGACCGACAGGATAGCCAATAATAAGAGCCTTCGCGGATGTAAGGGAATCACCTACAGAGAAGATGGTCAAATTATTAAAAATGAGCGAAGAGAAGATATTAAAGATTTAAATGGATTGCCGCGACCTGAGAGAGATTACAATACAAAGAATAAAAAGCGATATTTCTATATAACTGGAAGTCGAGGCTGTTTGGGAGTATGTACTTTTTGCGGAGAGCATACAACTGCCGGATGCGGTGTAAGACTGAGGGATTCCGTTGATATCGTTGATGAAATGGAAGACCTGTGGAAGAAATACGGAGTCAATAAATTTCATTTTACGGATGCGACATTTGAAGACCCTGGCCGAGTTGGATTGGATCGGGCAAAAAGAATATTTCAAGAAATAATAGAAAGAAATCTTAAATTCAGATTGGTTATGTATACAAGAACCAATGTGGTAACACGAATGGACGATGATTACTATGATTTGGCTTATCGTGCTGGAGTGGAGTGCTACTTTGTCGGAGTTGAATCCGGAAACCAAAAAGATTTGGATTTGTACAATAAGAAAATAACTGTTGAGGATAATTACAAGGCAATCAGGCTTTTGCTGAATCATCGTATATATGTTAATTATGGGTTTATTTGCTTTAATCCGTACAGTGACTTCGACAGAATTAAAGAAAACTTAGAATTCTTGCATAACAGCGGCTTGGTCTACAACAGCTATCATATACTATCCAGGATGACTATTATGCCTCAGTCGAGACTAAAGAAAATGTTGATGGAAGACGGCCTGGTTAAAGAGTTCCACTTTGATTCCGACATTCGCAATTACAAATTTGTAAATCCGGAAATAGGAATATTCCATGACTATGTATATAAGAAGATTCATACAAAAGATTTAATAGATTTGGACAGCCAAATTGCAATTGACAGATTCCATTACGAAAAGGCAGAACCTCAATTATATGAAGAAAAACTCAAAGTTTATTTTGATGAAGTGAAAGAAGTTTGGAAAGAACGAAATCACTATTTGTATGAATTTTTTATGGAGGCAATTCGTTTATTTGAAGAACATGGGATAAGTGATGAGCTGGAACAACACGTAGATAAGAATATTATTTATGAATATGACAGAAGAATCAGAAACCTTTATAGAAGATACGTAAGCGTATTATACAAGCACAGTAAGGAGGAGAGGATATTAAATGAACAGGAATGAAGCGTGTGAAAAGATTTTGGAAATATTAAGTGAGGTGTTAGAGGAAAAGAAGGAATGTCCATCCACCTATGACGAAGACATTTCGGAGAGGCTGGATTCGATTGAATTTGTAATGCTTATTGTAGAAATTGAGAATGGATTTGACATTAAAGTTTTGGATGATGATTTTGAAATTGAAAATGTAAATACTATCAATAAGCTGGCGGACTTAGTGTTTAAGTATAAAGAGAATTAGAAAGCTATATCTTCTTAATAAAAGCTTTATGTAACTGATAAAGGTACTGCTTGATACAAAAAAGAGTTTTTGATAATGCAAAACAATTTGCTGATGCAACTGGAATTTCCTTTGGCCTTCGAAAAGGCAAAGGGAAGGATGTATAAAAACCAATGGGAGAGGACTGAAAGAAAAGGAGTCAGGGTTATAAATGAATTCGCAATTATTGGATGTAGAAGATCTGATGGATAAGGCGGTTGATATCAGAAAGAAATTGTGTCATTTGGCAAATTCAATGGGTGTTATACATATTGGAGGTATGCTTTCTTCCGTTGATATTGTTGTTGCTTTGTTTTATAGGTTTTTAAACTGCGACATTTCAAATTTGGCAGATGAAAGCAGAGATAAATTTGTTCTTAGCAAGGGGCATTGCGGAGTTATGCTATATGTTGTTTTCTGCGATTTGGGTTTATATACTTGGGAACAGGTGTTTGGAGATTATAACAAGCTGGGCAGTTCGTTTGGACAGCATCCCAACAGGAAAAAGAACAAAGGATTTGAGGTTTCCACCGGTTCGTTGGGACATGGTCTTTCTGTGAGTGTGGGCATGGCATTGGCAAATAGAAGCAATAATACGACATCGAGAGTGTATTGCCTGACGGGGGACGGCGAGATGCAAGAGGGATCGAACTGGGAGGCAATTATGTATGCTGGTTCCCATAAACTCTCTAATTTGGTTTGCATAGTGGATTTTAACCAATGTACTTCCGCTTTTCGCTATGGAGACAATATTGTCCTTGATTGGGAAAAGGCGTTTGAGGCATTTGGCTGGGGAGTGACACAAATTAACGGAGCGGATATGCATGAGATTGTACGGGCCTTTGATTCGCTGCCTGAAGTGGATTTTAGTAAGGAATCAAAACCGATTGCAATTATTTCGAAAACGAAAAAAGGACAGAACGTTGATTTTATGGAAGGTCCTGCTTGGCATTATGGAAGCATGGACGACAAAATGTATAATGAAGCGATTGTGTCTATAGATAAGCATCGATATGGGGAAGTGAAGTGTAGTGAAAACATATAACAAAGGAATATTGGTTCGCCAACAAAATATAAAAGGTGTTTTTTTCAAGAAGATGTTGGAACTGATTAAATCTGATTCGAGGGTGTGCTTTGTTGCATCAGATGCCTTAATGGAACAAGGCATACTGAGAAAAGCAATGACTGAATATCCGGACCGCATTATAGATGTTGGAATTGCCGAGCAAAACATAATAGGTGTTGCGGCGGGATTAGCACTATCCGGAAAAATTCCGTATGTGGCTGCAATGGCTCCTTTCATGCCGTTGAGAGCATTGGATCAGATTTATACCGATATAGCATACAATGATGTTCCGGTCAAATTAATAAGTACTGCGGCAGGCACCGTCAGCGGAGGTGGCCCTACACATAATTTGATTTGTGATTTCGCAATCTTTAACAGCATACCTAATATGGAGGTCATTTCTCCCAGTGACATGAATCAGTTTATAAAAATTGTTGAAGAACTGGTAGATTATCCAAAGCCGGTATATTTGAGGCTTCCGCAAACGGACAGAACCGTCTTATACCCGCCTGAAGAGGAATTTGTCATTGGAAGAGCAAAAGTGTTGCATGACGGTAAAGACGCTGCGGTGATTGCTACGGGACGATGCGTCGCACAAGCACTGGTGGCTGCTGAGGAATTAGAGAAAGAAAACATTTTTATTAAAGTAATTGATATGTACACAATCAAACCGTTAGACAGAGAAGCTGTTTTACAAGCTGCCGATACGAAAACAATTATTATTGCGGAAGATCACAATACCGCCGGCGGACTGGGAACTTTGGTGGCTGCAACGGTTGCGGAAGAAGAACGAATATGCAGAATAATCAAAATGGGGATTCCGGATGAGTTTTCGGTATTGGGAACAGGCAAAGAAATTGCGCATTATTACGGATATGACGCCGATGCGATTATTCAGGCAGTGCATTCTTTTTAATCAGTAATAACACTGGAGGGTTTGAATGGGAAATAATAACAAAATAGCAGATTTACATACACATACAACCGCATCGGACGGAAACACCCCGCCGATTGAACTCGTAAAAATGGCGCGGGAAAATGGGCTTTTTGCCGTTGCAATAACAGATCACGATACATTGCAAGGCATAAAGGACGTATTAAACGAAGACAACGATTACGGAATCGAATTAATACCAGGCGTGGAAGTATCAGTTTCTTTTGAACCGATTATGCATGTTTTGGGGTTGTTTGTCGACTATGGAAATGAAGAATTTAATCACATTCTTGTAAAAACATGTAATAAGAAGAAAAGACTACTGGCTCAATCTTTTCGAACACTGAGTAAGAACGGAATTGAAATCAATATGACAGAGATTAAGAAAAGAAAGATTTCGTCATTAAGTGGTTTGATAAAGTACATGGTGGAACTTAATGTGATTTCGTCCGTTGATGAGGGAAAGCTCTTTTTTGGCAACATCTATTCTGAGTGGAAAAGTGAATTTCCGAATCCCGAGAAGTGCTTTGAAGCGATACACAGAGCAGGCGGAGTAGCTATATTGGCACACCCTTTGTTTCTGGGATTAAACAAGGAAGACCTAAAAACTCTTCTTTTGCAATTAAAAAGAATGGGCTTGGACGGAATAGAGATTAATCATCCGGACCAATCTGAAGAATATAGAAATATGCTCAGAGGGTATGCGCAAGAATTGTGCTTTTTGACAAGCGGTGGAAGTGACTACCACGGAAAACCTAATCATGCGCCGTTATCGACACCGGATTCCGATACAGTTGTACCCTATGAAGTTGTTGAAAAAATAAAAAGAAAGATTGCGAGATACAAGAATGATATCGATACCATCTATTTTATTGAGTAATTGTGTTGGAAGCTACTTTTATAGTATTATCAATCACCTGAATCGGGAAGGCGAAACCAATGGAGCAATGCTGTATTTTGCACGAGGGAATCTTAAATACAGAGAGATTTCAATAGAAGATGTCAAAAACAAAGCAAATAGTAATCCGTGGGGATACCAACCGGTAGGGATAGAAACTTCTCAAGGCGAGATTTTGGAAATAGACAATTCTTTTTTTGACTATTTAAGAGAGAATTACCGTTTGAAGATTGATAAGTATGATGCAAGTAAATGTGATTTTTCAAACTTTTTAGAAACCGTAGATAACAATACTACGTTTTTGGTATGTACTGTGGACGAGTTTTATTTAAAGAAGAGTGATTTTTACGGAACCATGCATAACAAGCATTTCTTATTAATAAAAGAAATAGACTATGAAAACAAGATGCTTGAGGTTATTGATTCTGAGAGAAACTTCACGTATTCGCTCCCGTTTGCTGAAATGGAATCAGCCGTAAAGGACAGTTGTTACAAAAGAAAAACGGTTTATTTTATTGATGGAAGCGGCTATGCAAATGATTTACGGCAAAAGCCCGCAGATGACTTAGAATCTAGATTGAATTTTGGATTTATCGATGAAATGATAGCGGATGTTAAAAAGAAGTACGAAGAGAGCGAATCGGATTTTAAATATTTCTATAAAGGATACTACTATAACATATTGTCCAAAATAGTTCCGTACTTCTACATGTGTGCAGAGATTTTTAGTGCGGATACGGAAAAATATTCAATGTTTAGGACGATAGCGAAAGAATGGAAAAACTTATCGAAATTTATGTATTTCATGACATACAGACATCATGAGGATGCGAATACTTTGATTACGAAGTTGGAACAAATAGCACAGAAAATAATTGAGATTTTGCAAGGAGAAACGAGTTGAAAAAGCGAATAAGTTATATAATCAAATTTGCAGGTAAATACAAATTAAAGTTTATAACGGTTTTCTTGATTGTGATGGTGACTACCGCGATTGTTGCATTTTATCCGTTCTTGTTCGGAAAACTGATAGATGCATTGTTTTACGATAAAGATATCTCAACTTTCTTCAAGATAGTACTGATTTATTTGGTTATATATTTGATTAATCAAGTGTTGCACTATCGGCTTGATATGACTGTTGTAAAACTAGGAAACGATTTTTCGTTTGATATCAAGAGGAGTGTTTTTCACAAAGTATTAACTTATAAAAGCAAAGAATTATCGCATTTGAATTCAGGAGATATCATTTCTCGTGTAAACAAAGATGCGGAAGAACCCTTAAGTTTTGTTTACCACGACATTATCTACGGAATGTCTGCGGTCTTGGATTTTCTTATGTGTTTCGGCATCATTGCATATATTAACGTGACATTGGCGGTGGTTGTATTGGGAATGTCCGCAGTGTCTTTTGCTGTGTCAAAAGTGTTCGAAAGAAAATTGGTGCCCTTGTATCAAACTCTGACAAAAACGACTGCAAAAAATTCAAACTGGCTTTTTGAGGTTCTTAACGGAATCAGAGATTTGATGCTGATGGTTTCTGTTAACAGGTGCTTTGACAAGTACATGAAAATAGAAAATGAAGTGGTGAAGTCCTACGAAAAGATTGCCCAAAAAGAAATAATCGCAGAACGCATTAATGATGCCGTAAAGCTTTTGGCAACATTAATGATGTATTCTTTGGCGGCGATTTTTATTATTAAAGATATAGTTACGCTGGGGGGATTGGTAGCATGTATTGATTATTATAATCGCATGATGTTAATGATGGACAGAATTTATGTGAGAATTTTTCGCGTTTCCAAGAAAGTGGTTTCAATAGACAGGCTTATTGAGGTTGATGCCCGGGAGTCTGAAGTGGAACAAGAAAAATTTAGTATAAACAGTGGCGAAATAGTATTTAAAGATGTTTCATTTGGTTATAACGATGAAACGGAGGTTCTTAGCAAAGCAAATCTGCATATTAAAGCTGGAGAAAAAATAGCTTTGGTAGGCAGGAGCGGTGAAGGAAAGAGCACGGTTGCCGAATTAATATGCCGATTATATGACGTTGACAGTGGCGAGATATTGATTGACGGGAAAAACATCTCGGATGTGGATGTTCATGAATTAAGAAAGCAGATAGGTATAGTTAATCAGAAGGTGACTATTTTTGATGGTTCAATAAGGTACAATTTGGTTTTTTTTGACAGCGATGAATATGACCAAGATATATGGAATGCGCTAAAGCAAGTGGAAATGGATAAAGTAATAGAACAATTGCCGGAAGGATTGAATACTCAGTTGTCAATTTCGGGAATGTCCTTATCGGGCGGTCAATATCAGAGACTAGCTTTAGCCAGGGCGTATTTAAAAAGAGCGCCCATTATGATTTTTGACGAATCAACATCAGCAATAGATGGCAAGACCGAGGACAGTATTATTAATGCTTGGGATGAACTTTACAGAGAAAATACTCTGATTGTCATTGCACATAGATTCTCGACAATTATGCGATGTGATAGGATTGCTGTTTTGGAAAACGGGAAGATAGTTGCGTGTGATTCTCATGATGCGTTGATGAAGTCATGTGAAACGTACAAAAATCTTTTCAGAGAGCAGAGCAACGAACTTTTGATGAGAGGATAAAGATACTCAATGGATAGCATTAGGCATGTGAAATACTTTAAAAAATTAAAAAAACACATTTTCCCAAACAAGAAAATGGTAGTAGCTATAACTTTAATCAGATTGGTGACGATGATACTCTCGCTTTTCTCGCCACTTATTTATCGATACTATATTGATTCGGTAATATCGGCACGTAATATCAGTAATATGGCTTATGTAATCGGTGGATATGTTGTTTTGTTTGTATTTCAGACGCTGGCAGTTTCGGCAGGAAAATATATTGAGACAAAGTATGTTAACGGTTTGCGCGTCAGCCTGAAAAAGAAGATGTTTGAAATATATGGCAACATGGATTTTGAAACCTTTGAGCAGGAGAGCATCGGTGAACTGCGAATGCGCGCCGAGGATGACGTGGAGGTAGTATGCAGGTTTTATCTTGACCATTGCATGAAGTTATTTTATTCAGCGGTCTTTTCTTTGTGCGTAATAGGTATTTTGTTTTTCTTAAATGTATATTTAACCATATTTGGAATCGTTATGATTTTAATCTCGTTTTTTATCACTAAAGTATTAGGTGTAAAAATTGAGACTATTTCAAAAAAATACCGTGCTGATCAAAGTGAGTTTGATTCAATGATGCACGATGCGTTCCAAAACTGGAAAGAAATAAAGATTAACAGTATTGAAGACCGTGAGACAGAGATGCTGAGCGAAAAGTGGTACCGACTGGCAAAATCTAAAATGAAAAGTGCGCAATACACTTTTTTACACGGGGCATTAATGGCATTTAATCTCTTCTTTATAACGAGAATGAATCTTTTCTTTTTCGGAGGTGTTCTTGTTAAATACGAATTAATGACTGTGCCTGTAATGCTGATATTTATGAACTATTATGAGCAGTTATATTCAAACATTCAAACAATACTGAATTCAGTTGTCGGTTTGCGCGCTCAGGTGCCACAGATTGAAAAGGTTATTTTTACTTTGCAATACATAAATAATGAAGACTGCATTAATGAACAGATAGCTATTGATGATTTAATCGGAAACATTGAAGTTAAAAATTTGTGGTTTCAATATTCAAAAGCAAAAAGGTATGTGCTTAGCAAAGTTTCTTTTACCTTAGAAGAGGGAAAATCGTATGCGATTGTGGGAAAAAGCGGTTCGGGAAAAACTACATTGGTAAAGACCTTGGTAGGACTATATAATCCAACCGACGGGGAAATAAGAATTAACAATATAGATTTACGAAAAGTTCCGAATAGTATTAAGCACCACTATATCAATATAGTCATGCAGGATCCTCAATTTTTTAATTTATCTATTCTGGATAATTTGCTGATAGCAGATCCGAAAGCGTCAATGCGGGAAATAGATGAAGCTTGCAGGCTGGCAAATATCTATGACTTCATACAAAGTTTGGAAGAAAAATATGACACGGTTATCGGAGAAAACGGAATAAAGTTGTCCGGTGGGCAAAGGCAACGTTTGGCAATTGCCAGAACAGTGTTAATGAAACCTAAGGTGTTGATATTTGACGAGGCGACCTCCGCCCTCGATTCGGAGAATGAGAAAATGGTGGTCAAGGCAGTAAAAGATTTGGCGCAGTTTATGAAGGTGATTGTGATATCTCACAGGCTTTCTTCAATACTTAACTGTGACGAAGTAATCATAATTCGGGATGGCGCGGTTGTTGAAAAAGTGACCATTGGCGATGCTATGAAAAAAAATGTGGCGTTTAATGAAATGTTCAATAGGGAAGTACAATAAATGAAAATAATAAAAGAAGATGTAAACAAGATAGATGCATATTGGAGAGCAGCAAATTATTTGACTGTAGCGTTTATGTTTTTAAAAAGTAATATCTTTTTAAAAAGAGATATTTCCGTTGAGGATGTTAAGCAATTTGCGTCAGGACATTGGGGAACAGCGCCGGGAGTGAATTTTATTGTTGCGCATCTGAATTATTTCATAAAGAATTATCGCCGGAGAGTGCAACTCACAATCGGCCCGGGACATGCGGGAAATGCTCTTTTCGCAAATTTGCTGTTAGAAGGAACACTTCACAAATATTACGATTTAAAAGACGAAAAATTAAATTTGGATATAGATAAGGTGCAGGATTGCATTTCCAAAGTCAGGACGGAAAATAATCCGTTTTTCCCGGGAACCGTATATGACGGTGGGGAACTGGGATATTCTTTGCCGGTAGCATTCGGAACGATAATGGGTGATGAAAACCTGCTCCATGTGTGTGTTATCGGAGACGGAGAATTTGAAACAGGAACCATCGCATCCACATGGAGAACGCAAATCTATTTTGATGGGTCTGAAGGAAAGGTATTACCTATCATTCATATGAATGGTTACAGGATGAGTGATAGATCGATGTTGTCTTGGTATTCGGACGAACAAATAATTCAATATTTTGAATCGATGAATTATGAGGCAAGAATAGTGGGACTCAATCATGAAGAAATGATTGATGCATTGAACTGGGCAGAAAGTATATTTCAATCGGGAACTGTTGATAAACCGCGCTGGCCTGTAATTGTATTAAAGAATGCTAAAGGTTATTCCGCGCCTGATACAGAATCTGTTAGAATACAGGGAAGGTCTGATTCTCATAAGAATCCGTTAAGCAAAATGTCTGCGGAAGAGCGCGCGATATATTTGCAACAATGGCTAAAGAGCTATGTCCCTGAAGAATTATTTGAGGATAATGGTGAACCGAAGCAATGCGTAAAAGACATTCTTCCTGAAGAGGAATACAAAATCGGTAATTCGCTTTCATATTATGAAAGGCGCCCACTTGCTTTCCCTAAAATTGAAGAATACGAAATTAAGCAAAGAGAAAAAAACGATAAGTACAGCAATATTTTAGGAATAAGCAAATTCCTTAAAGACTTAATTAAATTAAACAGAGAAAGATTCATTATTGTGTCTCCGGATGAACTGAAATCCAATTTTTTGGGTGAACTTAAAGAATATTGTGATGAAATAAATGCAAAATGCGTTTGGGAAGTTCTCAATGAGAATATATGTCAGGCGTGGATGCAAGGGTATATTGCTTCAGGCAGGAATGCATTAATGATTGGTTATGAAGCCTTTATGCCGGTAATCATCAGCATGGTCAATCAATATGCGAAATGGATTTATCAATCGAACAAGATTGAATGGAGAAAAAAGAGGGCATCACATACGTACCTTTTGACAAGTGTTTGGGAAGCAAATACGTTTTCGCATCAGAATCCCGCTTTTATAGATTATCTTGTGACGATGCAGTATGATTTCGTTCGCGTGTATTTGCCGATTGATGCCAACTCAACATTGGTGTGCCTAAAGGAATGTTTGGAGTCGGAGAATCAGATAAATGCAATTGAAAGCACAAAGCAGTCAATGCAACAATATTTGAGCTTGGAAGAAGCCCAAAAAGCAATAAATGATGGTGTTGTAGTACAAGATTATATTCGAGATGACTCGGGAAACATTGATTTGTTGCTGGTTTCTGCAGGAGATTATTGTGCCAGGGAATGTAAGGAAGCCATACATATTTTAAGTTTACACATACCTAATATAAACGTAAGACACATAGCTGTAATTGAGCTTACGGTTTTGGGAAGTCCCAATAATTACCCTCATGCTATGGATGAAGAGGCATTCAACAAAATTTTCACGAAAAACTCTCCGATGGTATTTTGCTATCACGGATACGAATCGAGCATTAAAGCATTACTATTTGACCGATTAGGGGAAAGAAAAGTGTCGGTGCTTGGATATTGCAACAGAAGTATTCATTCAGTCGGTGATGTAGAAAAGATGAGCGTGAATGGTAATTCAAGATATGGAATTTTGATGAAGGGTTGTGAGTATTTGAAGGAAAGCAATAAAGAGTTTGATGTCGGTGAAGTTGAAAATTTGGCAAAAAAGTATTCGGGGTAAACAATGATGATAAAGGTGGTGAGCTTTGATGTTGGCAATACATTATTAAAAACTTCCAATGGATTAGGATTATACGATTTTCTGAAAAAAGAAGCAAAAGTTAATGCCCTAACATTCGCAATGGCCTATAGATATCATTTTTTGACCAATCGTATTTCCATTGACGAGTTTTGCACAAAAACGAACAGCGAAAGGAAAGTTGTTGTCGACATTGTCGATGGATACGTAAAAGAACAAAAGCCTGAGGATGTTTGGGATGATGTCGGAGAAGTCCTGCAACAATTAAAGTCGGCCGGCATCAGGATGATGGTACTGTCAAATAAATCCTTTTTCAATCCTTACACCATGAATACATATGGGCTGGATACTTTTTTTGAAAGAGAAATATATTCATGCGATGTCGGGTATGCAAAGCCGGACAGAGCCATTTTTGAACATGCCATAGGTGAAATAAAGTGTAAGGAGAATGAAGTCCTTCATGTAGGCGATTCGCCAGACTCAGATTACAAAGGTGCAATACGTGCAGGATGGAATGCGTTATTGCTGGACAGAACAAGCGAAAACAAAGCACCTGAAGATGTACCTAAAATTACTGTTCTGAGTGATATATTTCAATATTTGGAAGGTTTTAAAGGAAGGTAAAAATGAGCGCTAAAATATTGATTTGTTTAAATCCGTTTATAAGTCACTTTTTGCCAATGATTCCGTTTATGAAAAGGCTTAAAGAAAAAAAACATACGCTTCTGCTGATGGGGGATATATCTTTAAAAGGCGCAGTGGAAGCTGAGGGATTTGATTTTACTCCTATCCTTTCTTTTTCAAATGACATCATTGAAGACATGCAGAAAAAGAAAAAATTTTCTGAGATGAAGGAATTGTATCTGAAACTTCATCAAGAAGTACATGATAAATTATTGGAGTTTGAGCCTAAGTATATACTTATGGGCATTTCAAGGTTTCATTTGTATTTGAAACCGGCGTTGGAGAGTAACGCAAGTATTTATCTTTTTAGCCTATGTTGCGGAATACCTTTTTTTAACAGATATTCCCCACCAATTACGACGGATTACATACCTAAAAGAGGTTTTTGGGGACAAATTCAAAATTTGAAATTGTGGGTTGCAAGGCTTAAAAGAAAAGGACTGAATGTATCCGTATTTAAGGAAAGATGCTTATATCCATGGAATTGTATGAGAAAAATGTGTAAAAAGAAAGGCATTAAGCAAAGATTTGGAATTGATGGCTTTTTTCCAAATTTCCCGATTCTGATTTTGGGGACGTGCTTTTTAGAGTTCGACGAAAGAGAAAACTTGAACTTTTTGGGTGTGGACATAAGAACCGATTCGGAGAGCTATGAACCGATAAGTAAGTCAAAGGACGAAAAACTTATATACTGCTCATTCGGTACGATGAACCATAGATACAAAAATATAAATGAATTTGTTTTTCAACTAATAGAAGTATTACGGGAAGAACCAAGATGGAAACTGATTGTAAGTTTGGGAAGCAGTATTGACATCAGTTCAATAACGTTGCCTTCCAATGTCACGGTTTATAAATTTGCACCTCAGATATCGATTTTAAAACAGGTCGATATGGTTATAACACATGGGGGATACGGAACGGTAAAAGAAAGTGTAAATTTAGGAGTTCCGATGTTGGTTTTGCCTTGTATATATGATCAAAGGGGCAATGCGGCAAGAGTGCATTACTATCAAATAGGAATAAGAGATTTCATGCTACAAATCCCCAGAAAGAGAGGGAAGGAGGGACAAAGTAAATCTATAAATAAGGAGCACATAAAGGAAAAGATGAATGAAATTCTTTATAACCCCATCTATAAAAACAATATAGATAAACTTAAGGAAAATATTTACAGGCAGAATGAATTGGATGAAGCTTGTGAAAGATTGTTTGAATAGTTGCAATAAGCTACAAACAACCTAAGTAGCAACAAAATAAAAAGGAAGGAAAAGATTATTTAGTAACTAAATATCAGGTGGAAAAATGACTATTTTAGAACAAATGTATAAGGTATTAAAAGAAATTCAAAAAGATCCGGGAGAAGGGTTTACTGGATTAGGTATCGTTGTATACGATTCGGAAGTATTTGACGAGACAAGTCACCTTGACTTGCGTCCTAATACCAAATTTAACCATAAGAACATCTATAAGGATGAAATCTGTAATTGCTTAAAAGAGATTTCGGACTATAGAAACACTTTACATGATGGCTTCCATTTTGTGAATCAGGACGGAACATTGACGCACGTTGCGCAGTACTTTGTTCCAGGAATTATTAAAAATTTGTTACCCGATCAAGAGCATGGAGTAAGACTTTACAGTTCTATGTGTGGATCGACTATCCTGGGTATCTTGTTTATAGCAACGATATGTTCCAATGGCGATATCTATATTTATGAGGACGGCAAGGAGATTAATTTGGAAACACTTAGTCAGAAGTGTTTGTGTGTCAATTAGTCAGAAGGAGTGTAAAGGAAAATATGAGTTTAGAGACAGTTACGATGGATAGAATAAATGAATTGAGCCAAAAATATTCTGTTCCGATTATGGACACACTGATGATTGCACTTAATCGTTACGGAATCATGATGGATATTGAAGATAAGCGTATAAGGTTCAGACTTAAAATGCTGGGTAGCGAAGAAGTGTATTATTTCGCAGTATGTGTAAATACATTTGAATCGCCTTTCACGGTTGATGCCGAAAGAAGACTTTTTTTTAACGGTCAATTGGTTGGTCGGATTGTGGATATTGAAAAGGATACATGTGATACGACATATTTTCGCAGGAACAAGACTGCCTTAACCTTAAATTCGAATATGCGTAGTATGTGCCACGGATGTACGTTTTGCGGAACGTACAATTTGGATCCCGACGATCGGATTGATATGAGTGATGAAAAGAAAGTCCACGATTTTCTTGTTCGATTTTTGAAGGAAAATGATGTTAAAGACTTGGAACATTTGCTGAGAGTAACCGTCTGCACAGGCTGTTTTAAAGATGAAAAGGACTTGGTAGAGCATTTGGTTATGGTAAACAATGTTTTTAAGGAATTCGGATTTAATAAAAGAATTCGTTATATAGGCTCTCAAATCAGGTCAGATGATGCAATGGATTACCTCCAAAAGAATTTGGACTATTTTTCCTTATCGCTTACGGTTGAATGCTTTAGCGACAGAGAAAAGCGTATGAGAAAAGAAAAAGCCAGCTTGGATATGAATGGTATTAAGGGCGTACTTGATAAGGCTAAAAAACATGGCTTCTCAACAAACTATTTATACATTGTCGGTTTGGACGAACTTGATATTTTCAAGGAGGGAATTACCGAACTTGCGCCGTATATCAACAGGATGCCGATTTACCAAGTTATGCAAAATTATGTTATAGAACATGAAGAGCAAAGAGT
>ENA-UOOK01002613-UOOK01002613.1-fermentation-metagenome-genome-assembly--contig:-NODE-2613-length-21757-cov-12.234218_pt1 | contig 21757 bp, 20 predicted proteins | sample MGYA00245777_ERZ724023 | MGnify/ENA primary metagenome ERZ724023 (study PRJEB28704, sample SAMN03018312) | fermentation metagenome | biome: anthropogenic terrestrial biome; feature: soil...
CAAAGTACCGACGAATGCAAATACTCCTTATCGTATATCATTTGTCGAAATCATACGATAGACTTTGTTAGGGGTGTGAACAGTAACTCATAAATCACGTAAAAACCAGGAACATGAATAGGATCGCATTATGACACTTAAATTAATTTTGAGAATTTTAAGAAAATCTTTCGATTTTATAAAGATATCTTTGGCAGGTATATTCTGGACTTATGTGGAAAGAAAATATATAATAAAGGAAGCGATAAGTATGATAGAATAATTGTCATACTTTGTCGAACAAATATGACGGAGTGTAAAACCGGTTGACGGATCTTGTTTATCATCGATTTACAAGTAAGAAAATAAACGGTCAACAGGTGAAGGTACCCCAGGAAAGGCATGATAAAAGATGGATGAAAGAGTTATAATGTTAGCGCACAATTTGGTAAATTATTCGATGCGTGTGAAGAAAGGCGATAAAGTCTATGTTCAATACACCGGACAATCAACGCAGGATTTGGCCAGACAATTAGTTAAGGAAATCTATAAGATCGGCGGTGTTCCTTTTATACATTATATCGATACCAGATTACAGAGGGAGGAGCTTCTTCATTGTACGGAGGAGCAGATGTCTCTAAAAGCAAAAATAGATGCTGCGGAGATGGAGCAGATGGATTGCTACGTTGGTGTCCGCGGTTCCGATAATGTATCCGAGCTATCGGATGTTTCTGCTGAGAAAATGAAACTGTATGAAACCTATTATCAGACACCAGTTCATCATGATATCCGTGTAAAGAAGACAAGATGGGTTGTTCTTCGCTATCCGAATCCGGCAATGGCACAGCTTGCGAATATGAGCCAGGAGGCTTTTGAAGATTTTTACTTTAGAGTATGTAATCTGGATTATTCAAAGATGGGTAAAGCGATGCAGGCCTTAAAAGAATATATGGGGCGGACAGACCGTGTAAGAATTGTAGGTCCCGGAACCGATCTAAGATTTTCAATCAAGAATATTCCTGCGATCCCCTGTGCAGGTGATTGCAATATACCGGATGGGGAAGTCTATACTGCACCGGTAAGAGAATCAATTAATGGTACGCTTACCTATAACACACCTGCGGTTTATCAGGGATTTACCTATGAAAATATATCCTTCCGTTTTGAAAACGGCAAGATCGTAGATGCGAAAGCAAATGATACGGTAAGAATTAATCATGTATTGGATACGGATGAAGGAGCACGTTATATTGGAGAATTTGCAATCGGTGTGAATCCCTATATTTTGAAACCAATGAAGGACACCTTGTTCGATGAGAAGATCATGGGCTCCTTCCACTTCACTCCCGGTAACTGCTATACCGAAGCACCAAACGGTAACTCGTCTGCAATTCACTGGGATCTGGTATGTATTCAGACACCGGAATATGGCGGTGGTGAAATCTACTTTGATGACGTTTTAATTCGTAAGGACGGAAGATTTGTCGTGAAAGAATTGGAGGCATTAAATCCGGAGAATTTAGTTTAAAAGGAGGATACTTTAGCTATGAAGCTGATGACGGCAGTGATACCTTGCTATAACTCTGCAGCCTATATGAGCCATGCAATAGAGACGTTGCTGACAGGCGGTAATGACATGGAAATCATCATTGTCAATGATGGTTCATCGGATGACACACAAAAGATTGCGGAAGAATATCAGGCAAAATATCCAAAGATTATTAAAGTAATCAGTCAAGAAAACGGCGGTCACGGGGAAGCGGTTAATACGGGGCTTGCGAATGCTACCGGTCTGTATTTTAAAGTGGTGGACAGCGATGACTGGGTAAATGAAAAAGCGTTAGAGCAAGTTCTTGGCAAGCTGAAAGAATTAATTGCGGACGGGAACAGCCCGGATCTATTCCTGGCAAACTATGTATATGAAAAGGTTGGAGCAAAAAGAAAAAAGGTAATTAATTACCGCTGGGCTTTGCCGAGAGATGTGATTTTTACCTGGGATGATATCATGCATTTTAAGCAGAGTCAGAATATTCTGATGCATTCCACCATTTATCGGACAAAACTATTAAAGGATTGTGGAATTAAACTGCCAAAACACACCTTCTATGTGGATAATATTTTTGTTTACCAGCCTCTTCCCTATATTAAGACGATGTATTATATGGATGTCAATCTATATCGTTATTTTATCGGCAGAGAGGATCAGTCCGTTAATGAGCAGGTGATGATCCGACGTATTGACCAACAGCTTAAAATTACAAAAATCATGATTGAATCGCATAATCTTATGCAGATAAAGTGCAAAAAGCTTCGAAATTATATGATCAAATACCTTTCCATGATGATGACGGTCAGCTCCGTCTTCCTAATTAAGGAGGGCAGTGACGAAAGCCTTGCAAAGAAGGAAGAATTGTGGAATTATCTTAAGACTTACGATAAAAGGCTCTATAGGAAGATACGGTCCCAGATCCTTGGCCGTTCCATGAATCTTCCTGGAAAATTCGGCAGAAGAATTGTCGAAGTCGGCTATGATATTTCGAGAAAGATTTATGGGTTTAATTAAATCAGTGAAGCTTCGCAGTTGATGCGAGTGCCGAATACCCAAAAACAAAGAACGAATTGGCTTGCCAATTCGTTCTTTGTTTTACATACTTCTATTCCACTTCTATTCCTATTGTATTATATATTCGACAGTCCCTGCTCCACTTTCTTCTCTTCTTTTCCCCATGCGGGAACATATACAATAACATACATGATAAGACTAAGTGCAATTCCGCCGAAGACATCCAGAATGGAATGCTGCTTTAAGAATACGGTGGACATACAGATTAAAACGGTTAATAGGAATGCCGACCATTGCAGCCACTTTATATTTCTAAGCCGTTCGCTTTTGTGAATTGCTATGAAGGCTCCGATGGAATTAAATACATGGATGCTTGGAAATACGTTTGTTGCGGTGTCTACCTGGTAGATATGTGATAGCATATCAATACATATATTACTTCTGCCAAGCGTATCTAAGTTTACACGCAGATAGTGACCATTTGGCCAAATCGTATAGATAATTAAGCATATGGTCATACCGATAAAGAGGTAGGCACAACAACGGTAATAATCTGATTTTGAAGTCAGAAAGAAGTAAGCAACGGTAACAAAGATATAAACAAACCATAACAGGTAAGGGATGATAAACCATTCATTAAAGGGGATTAAATCATCCAATTTTGAATAAACCGGCGTAAATTTCGTTGTTACCGTTTTCTCCAGATATGTAAACCATATCATATAAATAAAGAAATAGGATAAAATAGCACCATGTTTATATTTGATTAGAATATTTTTTATCGTATCAGAATGCTTTTTCATTTTGCACAACCTTTCTGTAACATGCATTTCCTCAGGCGTTTCCGTGAGAGAATATTTTCGGATTGATTATATCACAGAATAATGATGTAAACAATATACAGAAGAATTTCTTAAACAAATTTAATAAATTTAAAGAATTTCTTAAGAAATTTTTGCCTTAGGGTGAAATGAATAAATGATAGACATTGTATGAAAAAATAACTATAATACAAGATATAGAAAGTTGTTTCCCGATATATAATAAGATAGAAAATGAATGCATTGTTACTGTTCACACCCATCATGTATACCATGTTATGATTTCGTCAGATGTATCCGATTCGGAGACGCTTTCGCTTAGTTGCATTACGTAGCGGTACATAAGGCTCCAAAATACGGAGCCAAAGTACCGACGAATGCAAATACTCCTTATCGGATATCATTTGTCGAAATCATATTATAGACTTTGCCCAGGTGTGAACAATAACAATGCATTGGTTCCAGTTTTGACATAATATGAAGATTTTTGCATGATTTTGTATATTATTGTAGGAATGGCTGCATTATCTGGGTCTTGTAAATACCGAATAGGATAAGAATAGGAGGAAGGAAATGAAACGAGTTTTTTTAGTGGTTCTTGATAGCGTTGGAATTGGAGAATTACCAGATGCCTCTGCTTACGGCGACGTAGGAAGTCATACGCTATATGCAGCTTCTACCAGCCGGTATTTTAATATGCCGAATATGAGAAGGTTAGGGTTGTTTCATATTGACGGGGTAAAAGAAAAGTTTCCCGGGATAGAGGAGAATACCTTTGCGGGAGCCGTTGCCAGACTTGCAGAAAGCTCAAAAGGAAAGGATACAACAACGGGGCATTGGGAGATCGCAGGTATTATATCTGAAAAACCATTTCCAACTTACCCGAATGGTTTTCCGGAGGAGATTATCCGGGAATTTGAGCAAAAAACCGGCCGTAAGGTAATCTGTAACAAACCGTATTCCGGTACGGAGGTAATTAAGGATTATGGCGAGGAACATGTAAAAACCGGCGCCTTGATCGTTTATACTTCTGCAGACAGCGTATTTCAGATTGCAGCTCATGAAGAGGTTGTACCGCTGAAAGAGCTGTACCACTATTGTGAAATTGCCAGGGAGATTTTGCGGGGAGAGCATAGTGTCGGCAGAGTGATTGCCAGACCGTTTATCGGAACCTATCCGAATTATCAGCGTACACCTAACCGCCATGATTATTCCATGATGCCCGCGACAACAATGCTGGATCAAATAAAAGAATCAGGACTTGAGGTCCTTGGCGTAGGTAAGATCAATGATATCTTTGCCGGCAAAGGAATTACAGATACGGTTCGTACGAAAGACAATGCAGAGGGTATAGAGCGGCTGATCGAACGAACAAAGTTGGATTTTGAAGGAATCTGTTTTGTGAATTTAGTTGATTTTGATATGCTGTATGGGCACAGAAATGATGTTGACGGATATGCGAAAGCGCTCACCTATTTTGATGGACAGCTGCCTAAGGTGCTGGAAGGGCTCCGTGATGAGGATATTCTGATGATCACCGCGGACCACGGCTGTGATCCCTCCACTCCTTCTACGGACCATTCGAGAGAGTACATTCCGCTTGTTGCGTATGGAAAATGTGTGAAGCCGGGTGTTAATATCGGAACACGTAAAACATTTGCAGATATTGCGGCAACCATACTGGAATATTTTGCGATAGAGCCTGAGGTTACCGGTACTTCCTTCTTAAAGGATATTTTAATATGAGTGTCATAAGTCATTTTAAGGTTTTGATATGAATAGGACCTTATATATATTCATGCCCATTGTTTTTATATGACTTATGACATTCAAATCATATCTTAAAATAAAGGAATGCGTGCGCAAAAAACAGCGCAGAAGTGAGAAAAGAGCAATTTGGAAGATTACGCTTAATTATGGTAAGTGATGAAGATATAGAGGAGAGAAGTCAATGAGTGACAGGGTAACGCATCCGATCCCGCCAATCTATAATAAGGAATCCAAAACTCTTATTTTGGGTTCCTTTCCTTCTGTGAAGTCCAGAGAGGGAGAGTTTTTCTATCATCATCCCCAGAATCGGTTTTGGAAGGTGATAAGTGCGCTCTTCCATGAGCCTTTACCAGGTTCCATTGAAGATAAGAAGCAGCTGCTTTTACAAAATAATATTGCTCTTTGGGATGTGATCGAAAGCTGTGAAATTGTGGGATCCTCCGATAGCAGCATTCGAAAGGTGATTCCGAATGATATTTCAAGGATACTGAAGACAGCGGATATACAAAGAATTGTTGCCAATGGAGGTACGGCTTACCGGCTTTATGTGAAGTATATCTTTCCAAAAAGTAATCGAAAGATAGTCAAGCTTCCGTCAACCAGCCCGGCAAATGCCGCTTTTTCTTTGGAGCGTTTGACAGAGGAATGGTCGTATATTCTACGGTAGCACAATAAGTTTAGAAAAGGATCAGGGATAAGTTATGCGAGTTGTAATACAGAGAGTTCTTAAGGCAGAGGTTAAGGTGGATAGTAAAATTGTCGGTTCCATTGGAAAGGGACTGCTTATCTTTCTTGGTGTAGGTAAGGAGGATACCAAAGAGATTGCGGATCGCTATATTGATAAAATATTGAAGATGAGGATATTTGCCGACGAAAACGGGAAAACAAATCTTTCCCTGCAGGATGTACAGGGAGAAGTCTTGGTGGTATCCCAATTTACGCTATATGCGGACGTAAGAAGAGGGAACCGCCCGGACTTTATACAGGCAGGCGGAGCCGATAAAGCAAGAGAGCTATATGAATATACCTTAGAGAGCATTCGCGGAAGAACCGGCAAGGTAGAAGCCGGAATCTTTGGTGCCGATATGAAAGTATCTTTGGTAAATGACGGGCCTTTTACCATTGTTTTGGATGAGCGGCTGATATAAACCGGATGCCTTTCACAAGATAGCGAATGAAATGTAATCTGCGTTTTAATTCAATTTTAATCTGGTTCAATGTAGGTTTTAATTTTATTGTTTATAATGAAGGATATGGGAGTCATAAGTCATTTTAAGATCTGTCTCTCCGGTAATGCCCGCAGGGGATACATAATGAAAATAGTCTCGCAAAAAACTTGCGAGCCATTACAAGAATAGCAAAAGCAGCTATTCTTCAGGATTTATGCCCAGGAAGCATGGGCGCTAATGTAAAGGAAAGGCACCTTCCCGCGGGAAGAATCGCGAAGCTAACACGAAAATCCATCAAGAACGAAAAGAACAGTGAGGGAATGTTTATGATTAATGTGAATGACTTAACAAAGGTCTATAAGCTGTCCAAGAAGCAGATGGCAGAGCAAAAGACAAAGAAAAACGTGAAAAAGGCGGTGGACCATCTTAGTCTGACAGCAAAGCCCGGAGAAATCTATGGGCTGCTTGGACCGAATGGTGCCGGCAAGACAACGACCCTACGGTGTATTGCAACTTTATTGAAGCCTACGGACGGAAACATCACGGTAAGTGGCTATGATACGGTCAAGGACTCGGAAAAGGTTCGGGAAAACATTAGTTTTCTCACGAATGAAATAAAACTGGACCCCCAGTTTTCGGCAAAGTATCTATTCAATTTTTTTGGCAGACTGCATAAGCAGGACGAGGCTACGATTAATGCGCGGAGGGAAAAATTATTTGATTACTTTGGAATAAAGGGTTTTGAAGATAAGAAATACGAAGAATTATCCACCGGTATGAAGCAGAAAACTTCTATTGCAGTAAGCCTTGTGCACGATCCCGAGGTGATTATTTTTGATGAGCCAACGAACGGATTGGATATTGTAACAGCCAGAAATGTTACGGATTATCTTAAATTAATGAAAGAGGAAGGAAAAACCGTTATCATTTCCACTCATATTATGTCAGAAGCAGAGAAATTATGCGATCGAATTGGTATTATCATTAACGGGATTCTGGTAATGGAAGGAACCCTGGATGAAATTCTGCGCAATACGAAATGTACCGAGCTGGAAGATGCATTTTTTGAATTATATAAGCTTTATAATAAGGAGGAGGCATAGGGATGATGAACGGAACGAAAAATATAATAAAAAAGGAATTAACAAGGGTTTTTACCGATAAAAAGATGATATTCAGCCTGTTTATTCTTCCCGCCGTCATGATTGTTGGTATGTATTCTCTGATGGGAATGCTAATAACTAATATGATGAATGATATTGAAACCCATGTCCCAGAGGTGTATATGCAAAATATACCCGCGGATTTTAAGGATACTATAGCAGAAACCGGCTACGAAGCGAAGATTACTTATCTGGACGCCGCAGAAGATACCACAGAGGTGAAGGATGGAATATTAAGCGGAACGGTGGATTTGCTGGTTGTTTTTGAAGAAGGCTTCTCGGATAAGATACAGGCCTATGAAAAGGCAGGAGATCCCATTCCGGAGGTTAAAACCTACTATAATACCGCAGAGGATTATTCTAATGCAGCCAGAAATTATTTTGTTGAAAATGTTTTAAATGTTTATCAGCAGAAGATGGTTGCAGAGCGTTTGGGAAATGTTGAACAGCTGCAGGTATTTTACATTGATAAAGATCCGGAATCCTCTGTTATTGTGGATGAGAAAAAAGCAGATGGTAAAATCCTATCCATGATGCTGCCATTCTTAATTAATATTATGCTGTTTGCCGGAGCTATGAGCCTGGGTGTCGACGCGATCACCGGTGAAAAAGAGAGGGGAACCCTGTCGAGCATGCTTGTAGCACCGATCAAGAGAAGTGAGATCGTATTCGGCAAATTGTTATCCCTGGCGATTCTCTCCAGTATATCGGCTGCAGTTTATACCATTTCCATCGTGGTTGCCATGCCTCTGCTAATGAACGGTGCTACCGACGGTGCGTTGGATCAGATTAATCTTGCGTTTACACCATTAGAGATTCTTCAGCTTCTTATTATTATGATATTAGTGGTTTACCTTTACGTAGCTTTAGTTGCTATGGTAGCGGTTGTTGCAAAAACTTCAAAGGAAGCAAGTACTTATGTTATGCCCATCTATATTGTGGTAATGCTGGGAAGCATAATGACCTATATGGGTTCCGGTCAAAGTAAGCTGGAGTATTTCCTGATACCGATTTATAATAGTGCAGTGTGCATGCAGAATGTTTTAATGGGGGAACTGACTTTTGCGCAGTTTGGATTGACGATTGGTACAACGGCACTGGTTGCCGCGCTGGTAACCGGTCTGATTACCAAAGCGTTTAACAGTGAGAAGATTATGTTTAATGCATAGAGAAAGATCAAACAGGTAACAACAAGATCTGCCTGAGAGGTTTATTCGTCTTAAATGGATGAATGAACGGCTTAGGCACTTTTTTTCTTCTTCAATTTGCACAAATCAAGGAAAAACTTAAGTAATAGGAAACAATATTTTATAAATCGGCTTTTAACACTTAAATCGTCATTTCATTTACATATGTTATACGGAGTTCTAATATATATTATTAAATATAAAAACATATGGGGTTTCTATGACTGAGGAAGAACGTTATAAAATTATAAGTGAAGATTATGCGGACCTGTTAAATAAATATAATGAAAATCCGGCATTTTTAAGGCGCTACGGCGAAGATGTAACGAATCTCATCATCAACCGGCAATATGCGGTTCTTTATGTACCAGTATCGAGGTTTACCGAGCGGGCGGTATTGGATTTTCTCTATCCTGCGGTGCCTACCTTATATGGCTTGACCAGTAAAGCGAGCCTGGAGGCTTCGGGAATTACCACGCTTCGTAAGATTCCGAACCTGAATCTAAGAGGTGAAGGAACGCTGATTGGGATCGTAGATACCGGAATTGATTATACCAATCCCGTATTTCGATATGCAGACGGTTCGACAAAGATCGCTGCACTCTGGGATCAAATGGTGGATACGGGAAATTATCCGGAGGGTTTTTTTTATGGAACGGAATATACGAGGGAACAGATCAATACCGCCTTAAATAGTGACGATCCGCTTCGTATCGTGAATTCCAAGGATGACATAGGGCATGGAACTATGCTGGCCGGCATTGCTGCCGGAGTTGAATCTCCGGCAAATAATTTCTATGGTGTTGCCTCCCTGGCGGAGCTGGTTGTTGTAAAGCTAAAGCCGGCAAAAACCTATTTGAAAAATTTTTTTCGCATCCCGGAGGATGCCATATGCTACCAGGAAAATGATATCATGACCGGGGTGAAATACCTAATAAGGATGGCAGAACGGGTTAAAAAGCCGATTGCGATCTGTATTGCATTGGGGAGCTCCTTTTCATCCCATGAAGGCGCGGATTATTTAAGTGATTTCTTATCGATCCAGGGAACGGAGGTTGGCAATGCGATTGTCATTTCCGCCGGTAACGAGGGGAATAACAAAAGGCATTATTCCGGATCTGTTGATCCGAAGCAGGGATATGATACCGTGGAACTCAATGTCGGAGAAAATGAAGGAGGCTTCTCAATGGAGCTGTGGGGATCTGCCGTGGCTATATTCTCCATTGATATCCTGTCTCCCAGCGGAGAATATATACCAAGAATAACCGGCGGCCTGGAAGGGAGCAGGGTGATCTCCTTTCTCTATGAAAAGACAGTCCTTAACATAGATTATCAGTTGAATGAAATACATAGTGGAAATCCGGTGTATCTGATACGATTTCAGGATCCGGCCCCGGGGATTTGGCGAATCCGGGTCTACGCCCGGAGTGATATGAAGGTCGATTTTCATATCTGGCTTCCGATGGGCGATTTTATTTCTGACAATACCTATTTTATCCGGCCGGACCCGTTCACTACCGTATTGCAGCCGGGGAATGCCACAGTTCCGATGTGCGTTACGGCTTATGATGATGCAAACCAAGGTAGGTATCTGGAAGCAAGCAAAGGCTTTACCAGGATGAACCGTGTCGTTCCGGATTTTGCTGCCCCCGGTGTGAACGTGATTGCCCCGACGTTAACAAAGGAGTTCCGTCCTTTTAGCGGAACCGGTGTTGCCGCCGCACATACGGCAGGGGTCGCCGCAATGCTGCTGGAGTGGGGAATTGTACATGGCAATATTCCTCGGATGAATACGCTCACCATCAAAATACTGCTAGTACGGGGCGCTGAGAGATCTTTGCGGGAAGAGTATCCGAATCGTAACTGGGGTTACGGTATTTTAGATATTTACAATACCTTTCAGGTAATCCGGGGGAGTGTATGAAATCGATAGGGAAAAGAGGTTGCTATGACGCAGGAACAAAGGAATCGAATCGTGAGTAACAATTATGCAGATCTGATAATTGAATATAATGAGAACGAATCACTGCTGGATCCGTTTCGGGGAGATACCATTAACTATGTGAATTTTCGTTATGCAGTGGTTCATGTTCCGATTTCCCAGATAACACGCTATACGATTTCCGAATTTGGGATCAGCTCTTTGCCAACCTGCTATGGTCTGCTAAGTGAGGCGAGCCTGGAGGCTTCCAGGGTTACCGAGCTGCGTAGCCGGCCCGGCTTTGATCTTCGGGGGCAGGGTGTACTTATCGGGATTATCGATACCGGAATTGATTTTACCAATCCGGTTTTTCAAAAGGAAGATAATACGACAAGAATTGTGGCATTATGGGATCAGACCATAGAAAGTGCGGACCAATATCCTCCGAATACAAACTATGGGACAGAATACAGCAGGGAGCAGATTAACACCGCACTGCAGAGCGGGAATCCTTATGATTTGGTACCAAGCAAGGACCTAAACGGTCATGGAACCATGATGGCGGGGATTGCCGGAGGCAGGGATATGCCGGATAAGGGCTTCTATGGAGTTGCCACGGATGCGGAATATGTAGTGGTAAAGCTTAAGGAAGCAAAGCCTTATCTGAGAGAGTTCTTTCGTATTCCAGAGGGTGCGGTTGCTTACCAAACCAATGACATTATGTTCGGTGTAAAATATGTATCCGATAAAGCAAGAGAGCTCGGAAGGCCAATTGTAATCTGCCTGGGACTTGGAACTTCCCTTGCCTCCCATGACGGCCTTGAGCCGCTTAGTTTGTACCTGAGCGAAGTTGGGGATATATCGGGAACTGCTGTTGTAGTAGCGGTTGGAAATGAAGGGAATGGAAGAAGACATTACTTTGGTACGGTAGATTTTACGGTCGGATATGATACGGTTGAACTTAATGTGGGAGAAAATGAAACCGGATTTTCTATGATGCTTTGGGGAAACCGGCCAAGTATTTATTCCTTGGATATCTTAACACCGGGCGGTGAGTATATACCGAGAATACCTGCAAGAATGAATGAGAATCAGGATGCTACCTTTATTTTTGAGAAAACCAGGATTAGTATTGATTATCAAATGATTCAGACACCGGCGGGAGATCAGATGATACTGCTGCGCTTTACGAATCCCTCTCCGGGAATCTGGCGGTTTCGTGTCTATGATGTTATGAAACCTTCCGCGGGCTTCCATATATGGCTTCCGATGGAGCATTTTATTTCTCCCAGCACCTTCTTTATACGTTCGGATCCGGATACGACCGTACTGGGTCCGGCGAATGCCTATCCTCTGGTGTCGGTTACCGCCTATAACGTAGCGGATGACAGTATTTACATCAATGCCAGCAGAGGATTTAACCGGCTGAATCAGGTCGAGCCGAAAATTGCGGCTCCGGGAGTTAATATTATCGCTCCGACCTTGACGCAGGAGTTTGCTCCTTTCACGGGTACCGGTACCGCTGCGGCGCATACCTCCGGGATTGCCGCCATGATGCTGCAATGGGGAGTTGTATATGGACATTATCCGGATCTTGATACGACAGGGGTTAGAGATTATATGATTCGGTCGGCAAGAAGAGATCCGGATCTTACCTATCCGAATACGCAATGGGGCTATGGTATCTTAGATGTCTTTAATGCGTTTGATATTTTACAAAGTTGATTCTTAATATTTCATACTTTATTCTCTTTGCAATATAATTATTATAAGAGAATCATAAAGGTGTTTTGTTATAATGACGGATCAAAAAATTCGGATTATCAGTGAAGATTACGCAGACTTGTTGATAGAATATTATGGGGATTATTCGGTTTTTCAAAAATTTACGGATGCAACCGTTGATATCATTAACGGAATACTTGCGGTTGTCCATATTCCTGTGGAAATGATAACAAACTCGGCAGTATATGATTTCGGATATTCTGCGATGCCTTCGCTCTTTGGACTCATCAGCCGGCAAAGTCTGGAGGCATCCGGGATAATGCAGATTCGTAACTTCCCGAATTTTGATCTTCGGGGGCAGGGGGTTCTTATCGGAATTATTGATTCTGGAATTGATTATACGAACCCTGTTTTTCAAAATGAGGATGGTACCAGTAGAATCGCTCTTCTCTGGGATCAGACGATTACGAGTGTAAATCCTCCGGAAAATGAGATTTATGGCACGGAGTATACCAGTGAACAGATTAACCAGGCCTTACAAAGCGAGAATCCTCTTGAAATTGTACCCAGCATGGATGAGATAGGGCACGGGACAATGGTTGCCGGGATTGCAGGAGGTTCGGAGGTTCCGGAAAGCAATTTTTACGGGGTGGCATCGGAAGCAGAATTTGTGGTTGTCAAATTAAAACCGGCAAAGCGCTATTTGAAGGAATTCTTTCGTATACCGGAAGATCGTATCTGCTATCAGGAAACCGATATTCTTTACGCTATAGAATATTTATTATCCGCAGCGTCAAGACTGCGCAAGCCGATGGCAATCTGTATCGCACTGGGGACTTCCCAGGGTGCTCATGACGGACGTGGGCTGTTGAGCAATTATTTATCCTTAATTTCCACAGCACCTGGGATTGCAGTTGTCGTTGCGGCAGGAAATGAGGGAAACGCAAGAAGACATTTTTTTGGTTTGGTCGATCGGGCAATCGGGTACAATACGGTGGAATTAAATATAGCGGAGAATGAAAGCGGCTTCAGTATGTCGTTATGGGGGCAGTCTCCGAGCATTTTTTCCATCGATATCCAATCTCCAACCGGAGAATATATTCCAAGGATATCCGCTACGTTGGATGAAAATAGAGAAATATCTTTTGTATTTGAACGGACGACCATAGTAATTGATATTCAAATGGTGGAATCGCAGAGCGGCGATCAATTGATACTCATGCGCTTCTCCAATCCGACCCCGGGAATTTGGCGCTTCAATGTATATGAACGTGAGGATTTGAATATGGGATTTCATATATGGCTGCCCATGTCCGGATTTACATCCAATGATACCTATTTTATCCGGTCGAATCCCAATACTACGATTCTTTCCCTCGGCAATGCAGAATTTCCGATCACGGTTACCGCATATAATGATGCGGACGACAGTCTTTATATCAATGCCAGCAGGGGATATACCAGGCTGAATATGGTCAAACCGGATATTGCGGCACCGGGAGTCAACGTGATCGGTCCGACCTTAAACAAAGGCTTTGCGGCTTTTACCGGAACCAGTGTCGCAGCCGCACATCTGACAGGGGTTGCCGCAATGGTCCTGGAGTGGGGATTTGTAAGAGAGAATATCCCTGGATTAAGTACAACGGAAATAAAAAAATTATTGTTAAGAGGGGCAAGAAGAGATGCCGCGATCACTTATCCGAATCCGGAATGGGGATATGGAATATTAGATATTTTTAATGTTTTTGACAGCCTGCGAATTAATATCATTGTATAGATTCCGGCTATTATTTTATTCGTAAAGGAGAAGAAAATGACGGGGGAGGAAAGAAACCATATCATAAGTGAAGACTATATAGAGCTTATTTTGGATTATAGAAATAATCCGCAATATCTGGAGGCGTTCCCCGGAGCTACGGTTCAGGTTATGAATAGTATGTTCGCTGTCGTACATTTACCGGTGAAACAATTAGACATTAGCCGCGTAGGGACTTTCGGATACACTGCGATACCAAATGTGTTCGGTTTATTAAGCGAGGCGAGCGTCCAGGCGTCCGGGATTCCGGAGCTTCGGAGGATTCCGGTCCTGAATCTTAGGGGGACGGGAACACTGGTTGCAATCATTGATACTGGCATAGATTATACAAATCCCGTGTTTATTCTCCCGGATGGTACAACAAAAATCCGTGCAATTTGGGATCAGACGATCCAGAGTGCTGACCGGTATCCGCTCAATACTGGTTTTGGTACGGAATATCGTTCCGAGGAGATCAACCGGGCCTTGGCATCCGAACATCCCCTGGAGGTGGTGCCAAGTACGGATGATAATGGGCATGGTACCATGATGGCAGCAGTTGCGGCAGGAAATGAAGTTCCGACCGAAGGCTTCTATGGGGTTGCTCCGGATGCGGGGCTGGTTGTGGTAAAGCTCCGGCCGGCAAAGCAAAACCTTAAAAATTTCTTTTCCATTCCGGAGGATGTTCTGTGCTACCAGGAGGATACGATCATGTGGGGTGTCCAATACTGCTTTCAGCTATCGAAAGAGCTTGGCAGACCGATGGTGATCTGTATCGGCCTGGGTTCTTCCCAGGGGGCACATGAAGGACGGGCACCCTTAGCAGTTATGCTGAACGTTCTGGGGGACTTTCCGAATATAGCCTTCGTGACGGCAGCAGGAAATGAAGGAAATTCGGGCAGACATTACCGCGGGACGATTGATCCCAAGATAGGCTTCAATACGATGGAATTAATTGTGGGTGAGGAGGATAAGGGTTTCTCTATGGAGATATGGGGAGATATGCCGGGCATTTATTCGATCGACATATTATCTCCCAGCGGTGAATTTATCCCCCGTATTGCGGCAAGTCTGACATTGAACAGAATTATTTCCTTTATCTTCGAGGAGACTATTATCTATATCTATTATCAGACGGTGGAGGCGGAAACGGGGGACCAGCTGATTCTCCTGCGCTTTCGTAATGCCGCACCGGGGACATGGAGGTTTAATGTATACAGTCAGACGGATCTGACCGGGGGCTTTCATTCCTGGCTTCCAATGGGCAATATGATATCGCGGAACACCTATTTTGCACAGCCGGATATCTATACGACATTACTTGCTCCGGGAGCGGCCGATGTTCCGATTACCGCAACCGCCTATAATCCGATCGGAGGAAACCTATATGCAGGCGCAAGCAGGGGATATACCAGAAATAATATGTATAAGCCGGATTTGGCAGCGCCGGGTGTGGGCTACCTCGCTCCGAACAACCATAAGGAATTTATCAATTATACCGGTACCGGAGTGGCAGCGGCACATACAACCGGCATTGCAGCGATGCTTTTGGAATGGGGATCCGTCCGGGGAAATCTGCCGGGCTTAAATACGATAGAAATTAAGAAATTTTTAATCCGGGGAGCCAGAAGAAGTGCGAATTTGGTTTATCCGAACAGAGACTGGGGATATGGTATTTTAGATGTTTTTAATGCGTTTAATATATTAAGGCGTGAGGAATAAAAGAATATTTGTTATGAAGTAAAAAAATAAGTCAACTAAATGTATAAACTTTCCCATTTTACAAACAATATGATTAGATAAGACAAGTTGAATTGAAATTGAATTCACAGTTGAATTGCAATTCAATTCAACTATTATGAGTAACTGGTATGGAAAAACCTCATATCATTCTATTGTAATCTTTATGAAAGTCTAACAAATAACGTAAAATGGAGGAGATTTTGTATGAAGGCAACTGGTATTGTAAGGAGAATAGATGACTTAGGTCGAGTTGTGGTACCAAAAGAAATCAGACGCACATTAAGAATACGTGAAGGGGATCCTCTGGAGATATTTACGGATCGTGAAGGCGAAATCATCTTAAAAAAATACTCACCGATTGGCGAGTTGGGGCAATTTGCAAAGCAATATGCCGAATCTCTTAACCAGACAACCGGGCATATCGTTGCAATTACTGATAAAGACCAATTTATTGCAGTAGCGGGAGCTTCCAAAAAGGATTTGATCACGAAGAGTATCAGCCGTGACCTGGAGGAGGTAATCAACGAGAGAGAAAATGTTGCTGCTGCAAAGGAAGACAAAAACTTTATCAATATTGTGAATGATGATGACAGCGAATATACTTACCAGGTCATTGCACCCATCATCAGTGAAGGTGATGCAATTGGTGCCGTAATAATTCTAACGAAAGATGCTAAAATCAAATTCGGTGATACGGAGATTAAACTGGCTAACACGGCTGCCTCCTTTTTAGGAAGACAAATGGAGCAATGAAACATAACCGCTAGAGTAAAACTGCCATGTTATTCCTGGCAGTTTTTTTATCGTAGTGTGCCCGGTGGGCGCACCGGAAATTGCCAAGGCAAACTCTTTGCATCCGCATTAGGGCCCGGCAAAAGGTGGGGAAAAGATACTGTTTTGAAGAAAATCTAATAAAGTTGCGTTTTCTATGATAAAATCGTCCCAGTCTTCACAGGTAAATGCAGAATATTCCTTGACAAACGGCGCTAATAAGTTTATAAATAGATTCGTAGATGTTTTTGCCTTGCTGAGTGCAAAGGCCAAAGGCTATGCGAATTAATTTCCGCTGGTAAATGAGTTATAGCGGGAAGCGAAATAATCGCTGGATTATTTAAAATAATAAAACAAATACTTTAGAGGAGGAGCATATCCATGAACAAAGCAGAATTAGTTGCAGCAATTGCAGAGAAGACAGAATTTTCAAAGAAAGACTCAGAGAAGGCATTAAAGGCTTTCATCGATGTAGTAACCGAGCAGTTAGTAAAAGGTGATAAAGTACAATTAGTTGGTTTTGGCACATTTGAAGTTGCTGACAGACCAGCTAGAACAGGTAGAAATCCTTTAACCAAGGAGACAATTCAAATTGCTGCTTCTAAAGCACCTAAGTTCAAAGCAGGAAAAGCTTTAAAGGACGTTATCAACGCATAGTGAGATAGTATAAAAGGGCTGTTTTAAATTCCGGATCTCGTTGGGGTGTAGGGTTTTTAAAACAGTCTTTTTTTATGGTTAGAATAAGAAGGGTTGTTATGAGATTAGATAAGTATTTAAAAGTATCGAGACTGATAAAAAGAAGAACCGTTGCAAACGAAGCCTGTGATGCGGGAAGAGTGACTATTAACGGAAAACCGGCCAAGGCCTCGGCCAATGTGAAGGCCGGCGATGTCATTGAAATCGGTTTTGGCAGCAAATCGGTTAAGGTGGAGGTCCTTGATGTGACGGAAACCACGAAGAAGGAGGAAGCCAAGGAACTGTATAAGTATCTTTAAAATCGTCATGAAGCAGAAAGTCTTCTCATATATTTAAAAAGACATATCTTGGCTATTTGGATATTTCTTTCAGGTATATTATATGAGGAGGCTTTTTCTATGGATGAAAAACAACAGAATTTAAAGGGTCACAAGCTCAATATTAATGCAAGGAAGACAGCGATGATCACCGGCGTAAATGATGTCCTGTCTTTTGACGCGGGAGAGGTTCTCCTGCAAACCGAGCAGGGGGTATTGATGATAAGAGGAAATGATCTTCATGTTAGCCGGCTGACATTGGAAAAAGGTGAGGTTGATATTGACGGAAGGATTGACAGTCTGACCTATTCCGATTCGGCAAATTACGGCAAGTCAGGGGAATCATTATTTGGCAGGCTGTTTAAGTAGGAGGCCGGTATGAATCATGCAATTACAATGGAGCTTCAATTTTTTCTCATCTCGATTCTCTGGGGAGCCATCGTCCTGTTTGCATATGATGGTTTCAGAATCATAAGAAGGATAATCCGACATAACGGTTTCTTTCTGGCAATAGAGGATCTCATCTTCTGGATGATAGCCGGCTTATTCATATTCTCCATGATCTATCGGGAAAACAATGGGGTGATCCGCGGCTTTTCTGTGATGGGAATGGCAATAGGAATGGTGCTGTATCATTACATATTAAGTGACTTTCTTGTGTCTTTCATTACAAAAATAATCCGTGCGCTATTACGTCCGTTTCGATTTATTATAAAAAAGATAAAGCAGCTGTTACGCTTCCTGACATCAATTGGAAAGCGAATGGTAAATTTCCTGTTTCGACGATTGAAAAAATGCAATAAATCGGTTAGAATAAAATTAAATAACAGAAAACAAAAACGTAATGCGAAGAAAAAAAAGCGCAGAAGTAAAAAAGCATTAAAAAAGAAAAAGAAAGCTGCAGGGAAAGCCGGACAGAACAGACAGGAGAAGCAGAAAAGGAATATAAAGCAAGATTCTGCACAAGTTAAGAAAAGGGTAAATCTTGAGAAACTCTAGAATTTTTTTAGGGGAGATGGAAAAGTTGAAAAGAAGCTATAAAAAAGGGACAGGCATCGGGATTATTGCATTCGTTGTTTTAATCCTATTTGGAATTGTTGCATTTCGAAAGATCGATCTGGAGAAGCAGAGTGTTCAGGCGAAGCAGAAGATCGAAGAGCTTGATGCGCAGATTGCGGAAGAAAAGGAGCGAACCGAAGAAATCAAGAATCTGGAAGCTTATGTTCATACCAAACGATATATTGAAGATATGGCAAGGGAAAAGCTTGGATTAGTGTATAAAGACGAGATCATCCTCAAGCAGGAAGAAGAGTGAACAACAACGTAAAAAGATACGTAAAAAATTGTTTTATTTGTATAAAAAGCATTGACAATTGCAAAAAAAGCAGATATAATGAGTTTCGTTGTCCGGCGAAGTAGCTCAGTTGGCGAGAGCACGCGGTTCATACCCGCGGTGTCGGGGGTTCAAATCCCTCCTTCGCTATTTATCATAAATAAAAACCTCCACTTTCTTAAGCGGAGGTTTTTTTGTAAGAAAAAAATGGACAATTCTTTACCGCCTGAGAGCTTTTTTCAGGCGGCTTTTTTTATTCTCTTAACGTGAGTGAAGCGCCTCTATTCGATGGAATCATCTTTTCAATGGAATTCTTGTCAAAAAATTTTTTGAAAACAGGTATTTCTTTTGACAAAGATTTTAAATTGCTCTGCCTATAATTACAGCACGACGAGAAGTAAGAACGGAAATATAAAGGAGCGGAGCAAAGATGAAAGACAGCAAGAAAAGGACATTATTAATTCATGTAATTGGAATGTTTGTGGCAAGAGCTGCATTTTATAATATGAATCCTCTTGCCATCGGATATTTTACAGCGGCATTGATAGCAAATACGGGAGGTAAAATGGCCTTCTTGGCGATAACCATAGGAATAATGACGGCGATGCCAATCACCCGGGCGCTAAAATATCTTCTGACGATGATTACAACGTTAGTCATTCTGGAAATCCCAATGATTAAAAAAAGGAAAATTCCGCAGATCGTTATGTATGCAATCCCTTCGGCCGCGCTGGGCCTCTATTCCTTAATGGAGATCACCGCAGGCGGTCCGGTCAGTCACTATTTTCTGCTGACTATTTTAGAAATGGTAATTGCGGTTGTTTCTGCCGGATTATTTCAATACGGGATAGAATTTATCATGCAATCATCCAAGGGCTATAAGATGAATAATGAGCAGATGATTAGTATGGCAGTACTCGTTGCCGTAATGATTTATGCATTTCCCGAGCTGCCGGTGAACTATGTGGCACCGGTGGAAACGTTTGTCTATTTTATTGTTCTATTTTTCACTTATAAATACGGTGTGGGGCAGGGCGCCATAACCGGTGCGGTCTGCGGTCTCGCGTTAAGCCTCCGGGGAGGCCCGGTATCCGATATTGGGCTATTTACCATGATGGGTATTCTGCCGGCAGTATTCCGCGAGATGGGAAGATTTCCGGTCGCCGCCGTTTATCTGGCCACGGCCGCCATCATGGGTCTGATAAATCCGGCTATGGAGCTATCCATTAATGAGATCGGCGCACTTTCCTCAGCGGTAGTGGTGTTCCTGCTGCTTCCAAGAAACCTTATTTACCGGGTGGATGCGGTCGACGGAATAGGAAAGCAGGAGATCCTGGCAGCTGACAATTTAAAAAAGATAGCAAAAACAAGAATGAAGGTCTTCTCGGATTCTTTTCTCAAGCTTTCAAAAACCCTGGATACGATTACGGAGAAGCAGATCAAGCTAAAGCAGAAGGAAATCAATCGTATGTTTGAGGATGTCTCCGAGAAGTTATGTAAAAACTGCAGTAATTGTACGAATTGCTGGGAGAATAATTTGGAAGATACCTACCAGGCGGCCTGCACCCTTTTTGAAGCGGCAGAGAGGAATGGCTTTATACAGAAGGAGGATATTCCTGCGAAGTTTTTAAGTGACTGCATTGCAGTGGATGAATTTGTCTCGGAAACCAACCGCAGCTTTGAGATAGCAAAGCTGAATCAGATCTGGCAGAACCGGGTTGCGGAAAGCAGGGAGGTGATTGCGGAACAGTTGAAAGAGGTTTCTACGGTAATCCAGGATATCACCAGTGACATATACACAGCCGAACAGGCATCCCGAATGACGGAAGAAAAGGTGATCCGAAGGTTAAAGGCGGAGCATATTCTGGTGAAGAATATCACAATTTTTGAGCGCGGAGACAAAAGGAAGGAGGTTTATCTGAGAGCAGCCAGCAGAGGGGGAAGGGTGATCATGGCAAGAGAGGCCGCAGCCGCACTGGGAGAAGCCCTGGGACACCGTATGCGTGTTTCGGATGCTTCAAAGTCTGTCATTTCTAAAAATTATGAAAATTATATATTTGTGGAAGATACCAAATTTAAAGTACTTACCGGTGTGGCAAGGGCGATGAAGGAGAATGTTTCGGGTGATAATTTTTCTATCCTTAAGCTGGAAACAGGGGAAATGATGGTTGCTTTAGCCGATGGTATGGGGACGGGTAAGGAGGCCGGGGATGAAAGTGAAACGGTTATGTCGCTTTTGGAGCAAATGATTGAAGCGGGATTTAAAGCGGAGATGGCGATTAAACTGATTAACTCCAGCCTGGTACTAAAATCGGAAAAGCAGACCTTTTCCACCATTGATATGAGCATTCTAAATCTCTTTACCGGTATGTGTGAATTTATTAAAATTGGCGCGGCCTCAACTTTTATTAAACGGGAGAATTGGGTTGAGACCATAAGCTCGACCACCCTTCCGATCGGAATGTTCGGCAGTGTAGATTATGATACGGTGGCAAAGAAGCTGTATGAAGGGGACATTGTTATTATGGTTACCGATGGTGTGCTTGATTCCATTCCTGAAGAGGATAAGGAGGGGTATATGGAGAAAATGCTTATGGAAATTAAGAGCAGTAATCCGCAGGAAATTGCGAACCGTATTCTCGATAGCACTTTGCAAAATAGCAATTATGTCCCCCGGGATGACATGACAATTATTGCGGCAGGAATCTGGGCGAAATAAGGGAATCGGCAGTTACTGTTCACACCCTGGGCAAAGTCTATCCTATGATTTCGACAAATGATATCCGATAAGGAGTATTTGCATT
>ENA-UOOK01002614-UOOK01002614.1-fermentation-metagenome-genome-assembly--contig:-NODE-2614-length-21756-cov-5.119488_pt1 | contig 21756 bp, 14 predicted proteins | sample MGYA00245777_ERZ724023 | MGnify/ENA primary metagenome ERZ724023 (study PRJEB28704, sample SAMN03018312) | fermentation metagenome | biome: anthropogenic terrestrial biome; feature: soil; material...
ATACTTTTTTACCTTCAAAAACAGTAGCAAACCCCAATAATTTATCTTTTCCAAAGGGATATCTTATTAAATGAATCCCTTTTTGTTCGAAACGGATTGAAGGTTGTTAAGATTTTGTTGAGATCCGGTGGTTTATAATTCATTTATACTATTTTAAAAATTAATAAGGGGGATCCGAATGAAGAAGTTTTTATTGGGGGTTTTCATATTTGTTCTTGTGTTTACCCTACTTGGTTGCAGCAGTAAAAAAGGGCCGATACCGGATAACGATAAACCAACCCCGGATGATGATCCAAAACCGATGGACAGGTATCTTTACGCTTTAAACAGTAGATTAAACCAGCTTTTTATCTTTAAAATTAATAATACCACTGGGGAATTAGAGAAGAGCCCAAGCGCGAATACCGACCAAGAACCGCGGTGCGTGGTGGTACACCCTGACCGGAACCACCTGTTTGTCTGTACTAATCTTACTAATAGCATTTATGACTACATTGATATCTTCGAGATCGACGGAAATAATGGTTCTGTGCGCTTAATAAAGACAATTCAATTGCAGCAACCAAATGTCGATCCTCGGGAAATGGTTTTCACCCTTGATGGTAAATATCTTTGTGTAATCCATCCGGACAAAAGATTATTTTCAATTTACCGTGTTGATCTGAGTAACTATTCCCTTAAACTTGTCACCACCATTAATACCACTTATGCGCCAAAAGCGATCGCCGTTTCTTCCAATGGATACATTTACCTGTCAATTGAAGGCCAAAATACTTTGGCAGATAACGGAAAGGTTTTGATCTATAAAATATCTGCCGATGGCAGCGTTAGCAATAAAGGCGAAGTAGCGACGGAAATACAACCAATCGACATAGAGCTGAATAAGGCCGGTACCCAACTGTATGTCGCTAATTTTACTTCCAGAAGTTTGATGGTATTTGCGGTGGATGAGTCCGATGGGTTGTTAACCCACAAAAACACCTACACTGGAGAGGCAGGCAAAGTTCGAAGTCTGGCGGTTGCTCCCAAGGATGATTTTGTCTTTGCCGGAAGCTCCGCATTTGGTATAAACGCTTATGCGGCCAATGGTTCCGAATTAACTTTAATTGAAGGTTCTCCCTTTGATGATCAAGAGATAGCAGCCTATTCCTTAGCGGTTGACCCCTCCGGTCGTTTTCTATATGTAGGGCAGGGATACTCTGGTGAATATGCTCGGGTTGACGCCTATACAATCGAAGCGTCCGGTGGATTAACCTTGATCGATCGATATCAAGCGGGGGGTACTTGGGTGACAATCCGTTAACCCATGTTTTCCTAGAATACTCATATAGAAGTTATGCGGAAGCTTATGAACAAGTCTCGTTATATATGGATTATTACAACCATCGTCGCCGCCATGGTAGTTTGAAAAACATGGCTCCACAAAGATACCACGAAGCTATTATGAGCAATTCTATAAAACCTCAAGCTTTAGTAGCATAATTTCCGGAATTAGGGGGTCAAGGGGCCCTCTACTTTAGGCAGCTTCATGATCATTGCGCTATTATAGCCCCAGATCAACAGAAGATTTTATTTCTTCCTCCCTTAAAATGTGGGGGGTAATATAAATCAACAACTCGGCCTGATTTACATTATTAGTTTTCCACTGAAAAAGCCGGCCTATTAAAGGTAAATCACCGAGAATCGGGATTTTACTTATGTTATTACTATCGACATCTTGAATCAAACCGCCAATTACAATTGTCTGTCCGTTTTTTACACGAACGGTTGTTTCTACCATCCGTTGGCTAATTTGCGGTGGACCCTCAGTGGTCGCTCCACCGAGATTACTTACGGTAGGCAAAAGTTTTACAGTGATTTCCCCGGCATGACTAACCCACGGCGTAACATCCAAAGTTACCCCAGCGTTAATACTTTGGTATTTAGTAACTTCCTTATTATTTTCGTCGGTTTCAATAACTTTATAATACTGTACGGTTCCAACATTAATTTTGGCTTGTTGCCCATTGAGCGTTGTAATATTAGGACGAGCTTTGATCCGTGCTTCTCCTTGCTTAACCAAATTTTCCAAACGAACATAAAAATCTAACGGTAATTTGATAACCGACTTATAGGTTAACTGGCCTAAAGCACTATCGAAAATTGCATGCTCGTCTTCCTCCCCTTTTTCTACCAATTCAGTTTTAACTCCTGAACTTCGGTTTTCCGTCTGCGACAACTCGATAATTAACGCTTCCACCACAATCTGAGGGATTTTAAGATCAATTTTTGAAATATACTCCTTAATAGAGTTAATTTCGTCTTGAGTTCCCTGCACAAGCAGGGCATTCTGCTCCTTAATCACCTTAATATTTGCCGCCTCGATCGTATTAGGAAGTAAAGGTGGCACCTTTTCCACCTGTAGATATTCTATCGGAATAAGCGCTTCAGTAGCAAATAACCCGTACACCGGACTATCAACCTTTTTTTCCCCAATTAAATAGATGTCATCTATTTTCCTGTATCCCAAACTTGTCCCCGCCAGCATTATTTTTATAGTTTCCTCCAAGGGAAGCTGTTTTAATTGCGCATCGACATTCACCCGGTTACTACTATAGATAATCATATTAATCCCACTACGACAGGCTAACGTACGCAACACTTCATTTAAATCGGCCTGTTGAACATTGATCGTCACTTTACCATCACTATATAAGATCTCAAGATTTTGCCCATCTGGGCCGTGCATACTCGGTATTCTTTCTGTTCTTGTAACAAAGTAGATATCGTCTTTTTTTTGTAAAGTAAAACCGTTAAGCGTTAATAAACTTTCCAGTCCTTTTTCGATCGGAGCATCCTTTAATTCAACTGACAAATTACCACTTACCGACTGGTCCATAATAATATTAAATCCGGCTTGTCGAGAAATTTGTTCTAAAACTTTTCGTAAATCACCTTTATCTACTTTCAAAGTCAAGCGGTTATCCTTTACTTCAATATAGGGTGGATCAGAAAACTCGTTTCTACTAACTCGATATGCATTCTCGGTTATCTTTTCAAAATGGTAATTATAAGTTAAAGTTAATACCTTTAAAGCCTCAATAAACGTAACTTCCACAAGGTTGATCGTTACCATACCTTGTACTGTCTCATCGGGAACAAGATTTATCCCGCTTTGTTCCGTTAACATAATTAAGACGTCTTTGATTTCCGCATTTCTGACCGTAAGCGTAACCAACTTTTCTTCCTCAGCACCTGCGAACAAAGAAAAAGCCAAGACTAGTAACAAGAGCAACTGTACCTTTTTAAGTTTCATCATTTTCACCTCCCGGTCTTTACGTCATAGACAGACACCTTTCTATCCAGCTACCGACGGATCAGACAACAAGGCAAGGATCTGAATGGAAATCGATAATCCTTCGCCTGCTCCGGCTCTGCTTAGATTAAGCTCTTTCACAATTAAAAATTTGTCGCTCTTTTCCAACTCTTCTAGAAAAAGAAGTAAGTTTTCCATCTCGCCAACTAAGGTTAGTTTGGCTACCGATCTACTTAGTTTTCGATTCGTCAGTTTTTCTACTTTGAAATCTTTATTTCTAACCACCAAGTTACATGTCTTAAGTAGAGAGTCAAGAAAACTAAGGATCTCCAGTTGAACTTGATTACCTTCCCCCTGGTAAATAAAGGGCTCAATTTGTGCTTTAGTCGTTTTTAATCCCGCCAAAGCCTCAAGATAATGGTTGCTTCCCTGTAAAAGTAAACGATCCTTAGCTATTTCCTGTTCAATAATTAGTAGTTCGGTGTTTACTTTTTGGAGTCGGTTATTTAAAGGTCGTATTACCCATTTAAATAACAAGACCCCCACAATTAATAAGAGCGCCAAACAAAGTAAGCGCGTTTCTCTTTTATTTAATTTCATCTCTTAACATACCTACGATCTTAAAGCGCTCGCCATCCTGTTCTGTCATAATACTCCCGATAAAAGAGAGATCGGTAAGATAGGGGGAATGTTGTAAACAGTCCATAACCTCCACCGCGGAAGAATATTTACCGGAAAAAAGCGCCAATTTATCATCCTTTAAACTTATTTGTTCCATTATTACTCCTGACGGTAAATAACGGCTAAATTCTTTTAACCAGGGAAGATAAGAATTATAAGATTTAAGCTCTCTTTTAATAAACTCCAATTCCTCCTGGAGTAAACGATATTCTTCCCGCTTTTCGTTAATTCCCTGTGCTATTGGTCTAATTTCCTCCTGAGTCCCCTTTAGTTTTGTTAGTAATTGCTCTCGCGTTTTTAGTTTTAGACTCAAGGTCAGCATGTTCACTAAAATAAGCAGTATTCCCAAACACAATATTAGATAGTTTACCTTCTTGGTCCTTAACTTAAGTTGCTCAGGAGTATTGTATAAAAAATCCTTACCCTTAAGGGCTTGTTCTACCCTGGGGGCAGCACGCCAGAAGTCTGCCGTGCAACGAAGATTATGGCTAGATGATAGAGACTCGAGTTGTTCCTGATCCGATAAATAAGATCCGTTTGCATATATTCCCACCTCTTGAGGAGGATGATAAGTCTCCTTGATATAACTCAAAGTATGCTTTAATTCCATTGCCAAGTCAGCTTCAGGTGCAGCCGACCGCAAATAAAGTATTCCTTCATGCGTATAGACAAAGTGTTGACCGGTTTCATCGTACTCAAGAAATAAACTAGGGTTTGAACCCACGGTCTTTTTACGGCCAGCAAAATAATAGAGCAAAGGAGCAGGAATGATCGTCTCCACAATGAAACCGGCATCCTGGCAAATTTCCAAGAAATAATCCAATTCCGCGCATGCCACCGCCAATGCAATCGCGAGCAAACCACCTTGTCGAGGACATTCCACATAGTATGAAACATTCAGTTGATCTTGATCTAACGGTAAACCGGCGGGAAATTGTAAAGCGAGCATCGACTCTAGTTTACGACGGCGAACCGCTGGAAAATAAAAGGTCCGCAGATAAATTCGATTTGATGGCAACACTAAGGATAACTTGGTAACTTTCTTCGGTAGACAACGCAAATATGTTCTTAACTGATCAGACTTGAGCTGTTTTGTTCCTGTTTCATAAGTACGTCGAAAGAGTGGACTTCCTGTTTGGATCTGTACGACCTGAAGATAATTTTTTCCAATTTCCAAATAGGTTCGGGGTTTCTCCCTCATCTCATCCCTTCCCTTGCGCTTCCTTATTAGCAAACATTTATGTCTAAATTTATTACCTAATTAATTCTGGTATATTATTCCCACGGGTATATCCATAATCAGTGGTAACGGCTCTTCGTTTAGAACCTTCAAGGTCATTTTCACCACCGTCGGTAAATAATCACGCTCTTGATAAGACCAATCATCTGTCCAATAATCCGACTTTCCGTCATAATAAGAAAAATTTACCCCCTCCATTATTTGGTCGGCAAAAAAATGAATTTCGTGATTGCCGATCCCGACACTGACTAGCGAATATTCTTTGATTACTAGGTTCAGATCGGGGTCAAAGAAATATTTAATCTTCTGAACCCCGTCTTCGGTTAGCACTTTCCATTGGAGAGACTGATAATCCCCTTCAAACATGTTCTCCTGATCCAAAGGTGAAATAAAAACGTTATGCAAATCGCGGCGGAAAATTTTATCAAAAACACGCCATTGTTGTTTCCATTCACCTTCTAACGTTGTTCGGCGCCAATCGGTTAGACCCATATTAACAAAGATAAAAACACCGCTTAGAATAATACCCGCAATTGTTACCGCCATCAAGACCTCAAGCAAGGTAAAACCCTGTTCAGACCGGTTTTTAATTCCCATTTCGATCATAAACCAACCTTCGCAACGTGTAATATCCCTTCCCCTCTTGACTCGGCCACTCAATATGGATAATAATTTCTTTACTCAATTCGCTCGTAACTATTTCCTCCCGGCGCCAAGAATAACATATTTTTTTATCCTTAAATTCTCCTTGACTGTTTAATTCAATGCCACTAGCAATTTCATTCAACTTATTTTCAGCAAAAATGGCTACTAAAGTATAGGCATAATTACGATCCACGCCCGCGCGCCCACCTAAGAGACCCTCAGTTAAGACTGCAAAACCGATTCCCATAATAAGCATCGCCAATAAAACCTCGAGTAGGGTAAAGCCAGCCTGCAACTGATCGGTTGTTTTTGTTTGTTCCTTCCGCACAAGCGGCAATCCGTTCACTTCTCCCCTCCAAACTTAATCCCGTTGCACTGTGTTTGCGCCAGAAAAATATCGGTTTATTCCGCTTTTATCTCCCCACTGATCGGATCAAGTGACAGTAATAAGCTCTCATGGTTAGGAGCAACAACTTTTAGTTTTCCGTCGCTACAGGTTCCGTCCGGATAAAAGATTATTTTGCCGTCTTTAGCATCAGTTTGTAACTCTTTCCATCCTTGATCCATAATAAATGGTTCTCCCCCTTTTAAGAACCAAATTAACTTGTTTCCCTGAACAACAATTACTTGCAGCGTCCCGGAAGTAATTGCTTCCATCCTTACCTGCTTGAAAAAGTTTATTACTTTACGTTGATTTGTATTCAGGGTAATCGATGACAAAAATCCACTAAAAGCAGGAAAAATCATCGTCGCCATGATGCTAATTAAAACCAGAACCACAAGTACTTCGATCAGCGTAAAACCTTCTTGTCTACCAGTTGGTAATATCACTGTTTTCTCCCGACCCACCTTCCTTATAATCCGCTCCCCAAGACCATAAATCATATCGATGAGTATTTTGCACCCCCGGGTTCAAATATTGATATTGGTTTCCCCAGGAATCAACGGGTACTATCTTCTTTTCCAAATAAGGTCCCCTCCAATTAATTGGTAGAGGCGGAATGGTCGGTTCTTCAACCAGCGCCTGCAATCCTTGCTCCGTAGTCGGATAATGACCGTTATCAAGCCAGTAATTATCTAAGGCCAGTTTTAAAATATCCAACTGGTTTCTGGTGGTTGTCTGTTTAGCCTGGGAAACCCGGTTAAAAAGCTCCGGGCTGATTGTTGCGGTCAAAAACCCGATAATTACTACCACAATCAGGATCTCGATTAAGGTAAAACCCTTTTGGTAATACCGTGCGTTTTTTTTTCGCCTCAACTCAACTCACCCCTCTGGTCAAATTACACTTATACCTAATACTGGTAAAAGCATAGAAATCACAATAAAGCCAATAATTAGTCCCATCGTCAGGATCAATACTGGTTCAAAGGTCTTCACCACTTTCTCTAGGCTTTCTTTCCCCTCTTGTTCATAATGATCAGCTGCCTGTTGAAGCATTGTCCCCATTTTACCAGTATGTTCACCAATACCAGTTAACGCTACCACTGTAGCCGGAAAAACGCCGGTTTTCGCCAGGGCTTCAGAGAGATGTTTACCCCTTTCCACTTCCACTCCAGCTTCAACCAATGCCGTTTGAAAAACTTGATTATTGCTAATGTGACAACTAACATTTAACGCCTTTATTAGAGAGACCCCGTTTTCCAACATTGTCCCGATACTACGGCAAATCTCTGTCATCGCCAAGGCGATCGACAGTTTACCGACAACCGGTAATTTTAACCTGAATTCATCTAATTGGCGTCGTCCGTACGCTGTTCTTCGATAAACGACCAAACATATTATAAGGACCGCCAAAACACCTATCAGTAACCACCAATGATCAGAAAGAAAGCGGTTAAGCTGTAGTAAAAACCGGGTTGACCACGGTAGTGTCTTTCCGTAGTTACTATAGATCTGCATAAACTTAGGTAAAACATATGTTAACATTACTACCACCGCAAAAATCGCTACCACTAGGAGAATAAACGGATAAATCAAACTGGAAAATAAAAAGGCTTTAAATCGGGCGCTGCTTTCCAGTGTCCGGGCTAGACGTTGACACGTAAGGCCTAAAAAACCACCCTCTTCACCAGCTTTAACCATACCAATATAAGCGGAAGAAAAATAACCGGGATGTTCGGCAAGACTTGCCGAAAAATGACTTCCGCTGCGCAGGGAGTTGTTAACTTCCATTACTACTTTCTTAAAAGCGCCTGGTTTAAGCAAAATACTAATTATCTCTAATGCTTCTCCCAGTCTGACTCCAGCCAACAGTAAGTTGGCCAATTGCCGAGTGAAGAAGATCAGATTTTCTTCCTTTTGGCGGCGATCTAATAAACCAAAAGCCTTCATCTGATTAAATTTGATGCTTTCCTCGCCCACAGAAAATGGGTGCAAGCCTTTTCCGAGCAAGGTTTGAAGAGCTTCCTCGCGACCAGCGGCCACCAATTTCCCATTGACTGTCTGTCCGTCAACGTTAACCGCTTTATAACTAAAAATTCCGATGGCCAACTCCTCCCTTTCTAGTCGCTAGTCACACGCATAACTTCATCAACAGTTGTAATTCCCGCTTTCACTTTATCCCAACCATCCTCAAGCATTGTTCTAAAGCCCTTCTCACGGGCAACCTTTTTCATCTGATCTAGTTGTGCCGCACGAGTGATAAAAACTTGTAACTCCTTATCGATGGGCAACAATTCATAAAGACCGGTCCGCCCGCTGAACCCACTCCACCGACAATCAACACACCCTTGGAAGTGGAATAACTTTGTTTCCGTTCTTGATAACAGCCCTAGCTTTTTCAGTTCCTCCTGACTAGGACGGTAACTCTGACGGCAATTGGGGCAGAGCACCCGGACTAATCTTTGCGCCAGCACCCCTCTTAAAGTAGATGCTAATAGGTAATCTTCGACACCCATTTCTAGTAAACGAGTAACCGCACTGTAAGCGTCATTTGTATGCAAAGTGGCAAAAACCAAATGTCCGGTTAGCGCGGCTTGCACGGCAATACGAGCTGTCTCCGCATCTCTAATTTCGCCAATCATAATAATATCGGGATCCTGTCTTAAAATTGACCGCAGACCACGGGCGAAAGTAAAGTCGATCTCAGGTTTAACTTGAATCTGATTTACCCCAGTCAACTGGTATTCCACCGGATCTTCAATTGTCATAATTTTTTTGGCCGGTGAATTTAAATAGTTTAATGTTGCATAAAGTGTTGTTGTCTTGCCACTGCCGGTTGGTCCGGTAACCAAAATAATCCCATGGGGCGTTTTGAGTAAGCACTGATAAGCCGTAAGTACCTCTGTTTGAAAACCTAAGTTTTTGAGGTCTAAAAGGACAGCGGCCCGATCCAACAATCTTAAGACCGCGCTCTCTCCATAAAGAGTAGGCATGATTGATACTCTAATATCAAGTTCCCGGCCGAGCACCCTAATTCTAATTCGCCCGTCCTGCGGCAATCGATGTTCCGCAATGTCCAGGTTGGCAGTGATCTTAATCCTTGTAATAATTGCTGATAGTACGGTTTTCGGTGGTGCGGTTTGTTCATATAAAATACCGTCTATCCGGTAACGAATCTTCATCCTTTCTTCAAAAGGTTCAATATGGATGTCACTGGCCCCCTGCTTTAAACCCGAAGTAATAATCGCATTTACCATCCTAATAATCGGAGCCTCTGCGGCCAATTCCGCTAGATTTTCCACTTGCTTGTCAATTTCTATGTTAACATAATCATCCAGGTTCCCTTCGCCAAGATCGGTAATCATCGCTTCCACCGTATCCAAAGGCGCTTGCAAATATTCATTGAGTAATGGTGTCAATAACTCGGTCGCCACCAATTCAATATGGAGACGTTCAGCGCTGAAAACGGCCAAATCGTCGATAACCGATAAGGGAGGGAACTGATCCGAAACCAAAATTATTTTCTCTTCAAACCGTTGTACCGGTAATAAACGATGTGCCAGGAGAATTTCCCGTGGGAATTCTTTTACTAATTGGACATCAATCTCTTCAAGCATGGTTGGTAAGTTCATCATAACCTCCATAACCAATCCTACTCCGTAAGGGATAAGACCATTTCTTCCTGACCGTTGCTCAAAGTCGCTTTGTTGGTAGTTATTTGGATTAACTCGTATAAAGCAATTTTCTCGCCTTCTTTAAGGATAAAAGTTTGATTCCGACTATTATCCATAATCAAAGCCCGGCTATTTCCCTCTTGAACTGACACGGCCAGTAATGATAAATGAGGTTGCGCCGAACCGATTGGTCTTAAATTCCCTTGTGGTTGGAGAGAAACGGCAACCATCTGCCTTTTCTGGGAGTCGAAACGGAGATAATGAACAATCATAAACCTGTCGTCTGGGCTCAAAGTAAAAACCTGTTTTTCTTCACGACCTTGATGCTTAATAATTCCTTTTTCCTCTGCTGCTGTCCGCTCAATTGTCGTGGCCAGCCGATGCCAGGCGTCCAATTCCACCTCTAGCAGTGATCTATCGTTGGATTGGAAATAAAGCTTGTAGGCCGCAAAACACCGTAGAAAACTTAAGCCCAATAGAATCACGAGCATAAAGAGGAGTAACCGTTTTTTATGATTCATTGATTTCCCTTCTCCCGGTTCACTTTTCCAACCACCTTAGGATCTTGACCTCCCATTCCCTGTTCCTTTCCGATTCCACTAGATTCCTACTTGTCCGTTCAACCACCGCTTGCAATGTAAAGCTTCCCTTTCCGGCAGAATCAGCATCTGCTGTTATTAAGAAATAGCGGGATCGAACACCAAAATAGCGGTCAAGGACCTCCATGTCTCTCATGGGAAAAAAGCCCATTATTTGAGCAAGATTCTTAATTTCGTTTTCTCGTAAAAAAGCCAGCAAACCTTCTAAACGTTCGTCCGTAAGTTCCAACCCAAGTGCAGAAAGCTTAAGAATTGCACTAATCAGATCATCGGAAAGAAAATTGATGTTTAACCGCGGTATTACGGTAAGGTGCGGTTTTAATTTTGAAAATGTAAGCAGATCCATTCCTATGACGTGTAATGGTAACTCATCGACGGTTTTAAAGACGTAACCTTCCGCTCGTAACTCTTCAAGACTATCGACGATTAGTTCGGCATGCGCTTCACCAACACCTAGTAAACGCAGCAGCTTGCTTATTCCTTCTAAGCGATCCAGATTCAAATCAAAAGGTCCGTAGGTAGTTAGAACTTTTTTTGCTTCCGGATAATCTTCCCCCAATATTTCGCGGAGAGAAACCAATTCCGAGCATAAACCATGCTTTTCCAGTTCTGTTTGAAAACTTGGTTTCCACCATGGCAGACACTCCGAAATTATCCGATAAGAGGTATAATTAATATTTAGTCTACTCCCGATATCCTCAATGGTTACTTCATAGGCGATTCTTCCCGCTATTCCCGAGAAAGGTTTAGTCCAATCATCATCGTAAGAGTCACTAAGCGTGTCATCAGTCAACAATTTCTTAATTCCTCGAACAAGACCAGACTCCGCCGCCAACCGTAATTCCCGTTCGTTAAGATTATTCCGGACTAATAGATTGTTCACGTGAATCACTTCAACTAGATTGATAAATATTACTGAAAGAATGGTCATGGCAAAAATAACAAGTAACAGAGCATAACCTTCTTCCTTTGGTTTGCACATGAAAAAACCGCTTTCCTTTTAGTTTAGTTTGTTCATTGAATATTTTAGTCATACTAATATATTTGTTACATAATACCATCCCCTGCTTTTATGATTAAATAAATCAGCGCCAATTGGGATGTAATTAATTTTATTGTGTAAAAGAGGTTGTCTTTTTACTCTGATATTATCCTGTACGGAGTAAAATTAAAATTCAGTCTGTTACTACGACCCACTATTGTTACTTTATAGGTAATTTTACAATTCCTTAAATTAACTAAGTCTAAATTTATTAATACTACTCGTTAACTCTTCCGCAAGGTACAGTAATTGACCAACCAACGTCTTCACTTGATCGGCAATATTAGTTTGTTCCTCCGCCGCTGTAGATACTTCTTCGGAGGAAGCGGCTGTTTCTTCTGACACAGAACTAATACTAACAATGGATTGCATAGTTTGATCCTTGTACGTGTTAATCTGTCGAATTAAGTTACTAATCTCCCCTAAGCGGTCAACGATACCATTCATCGAAGAAATGACACCTTCAAAGGACTTTTCCACCAGCAAAACTGCTTGCTTTTGGTCAACCATTGTTTTCTTGACCATTTGTATGGTTTCGCTGGATGCTTTGCTTTTATCATCAATACGCTCGAGAATCTTATTAATCGTGCTCACCGCTACTTGAGACTCAAGCGCTAATTTATTAACCTCGTCTGCTACTACAGCGAAACCTCTACCGGCTGTTCCGGCACGGGCAGCTTCAATCGCGGCATTTAACGCCAGCAATGTTGTTTGTTCGGAGATATTAGATATAAGATCAGTAATTTTACTAATCTCCTCCGCGCTCATAATCAATTCCGTCAGATCTTTATTAATCGTTATGCTAATTCTTTCCGTTTCGTTTGTTTTATCTGTTAGTAATCCGACTGTTTCTTTAGTACGTATACTTAAGGCTTTGGTGGAACTTACGATCATCTCTACTTGCCCTGCTTTATCAAGTAATTGCTCAATCTGCGCTGATAATTCGCTCATTTGTTGAGATGATCGATCCGCTTCATTTGTCTGTTCAATCATTCCCCGCGAAATTTCATCGGTGGCTACAGCAATACTTTCAGCGCTCTGTGCCGATTGTTTTGCGCTGTGAATCAAGTTATTACTATGATTAAAAACGGCGGTAATCGCTTTCTTTGTTTCGAATATTAATCCTACTATCCTATCAGCCATGTGATTAAAACTCCAGCTCAGATTGCCCAGTTCATCATACCGTTCAATCCGGACTCGAGTTCTTAAATCTCCTGCTTCCGCCTGCCGCATGACACTAACTACTTGGCTAAGGACATTGGAAATCCCGTTTGATATTTTGTACGAAATAAATACAACAATAAAAAGTAACATCACCGCCAATAAAAAAGTTACACGCCCGACAGTTACAATATCGGCATAAAGATAAGAAGTCGGAGCGATCTTAAGGATAATCCAGTCGTTAATAGCAAGTTTATGGTAATTAATAAGCGCCTTCTTTTTTTGGATTGTTCCAAAAAAACTCCCCTGGTTTTGCTGATCGTCGATCATTGATTGAAGAATATTGGAGCCCATTACCTGTTCAAGAGTAGCGCCGACCCATTCTAGGTTGAAAATGGAAATAACCTTCCCGGTCTCCGTAATGAGGAGAGAGAATTCACCGGTCTCAAGCTTTCCGTTCTCATTATAAAGTTGATAATTAATGTCCTGATCAATACTTCTTTCATCGATACAGACGACGAAGACACCCAACTTATCACCGAAACGGGTAGACGAGATCTCCCTGGCCATCGCAATAATTTTAGTCTGCCGGTCAAGAATCATCGGTTCCGACCAAACCACGCCGCCACCAGCCGCTACAGCTTTTTCATAAACATCGGATTCCCGAAATGTTTGCATGAAATCAAAGAACTCTTTCCCTTGGGTACTATATACAAAATCAAAATCTTGCTTTTTTTCTTTAGGCAAAAACAAGTAACCGTGAATACTTCGATCGTTATAGTGAATACCGTCCAAAAAACCTTCCAGCTTAATTTTATTATTAAAAATCTCATAGTATTGATCCGCTTTAATATACTCTTCTAACAAACTGTTGATATTAGGCGAAGCAAAAAGCTGCATTGAGATATCTTCATATCTTTTGAGTGTTTGTTCAAAGTTGGCTGTGGTTTGCCTTAAAGCCTCAGTGGAATAACGCGATGTCTTTTCATTAATTGTCTTTCTGGCGCTAAAATATGAAAGGGAGCCAATAATGATCATAGGCGCCAATGAAACACTAATAAAATACCAGAGTAGATTTTTACCAAGAGAAGTTTTTTGCTTAAAACCACTGACAGCAATTCCCTCCTCAGCCAGTAATGTATTCGGCATTTTTTCGCCCCCTTCAAAACAATTCCCTGGATTTTAACAGCTATCCATACTCATTAAATTGATAATATTTTAGGATTTATACTCTTTTTCCACCTCATAGGAAATTTAAAGGGGGTGCCATTTATTAACGGACAACCCCCTTTTATTAGTTAGTTTCTATAATTATTGCATAAATACATTTTTCACTAATTCTTTAACATATTTATTAACTGTACGACCCATTGTTCTGTTTACGGCATACATATTGAATCCACATATTACACCAAAGCCTGCACCTCTTCCTAGACCCAGCGATATTCCGGTGGCAAGTACATTTTCGATAGAACCGGCTTCCATACCGTATTTCGCTATGGATCTCAATGGTGTAGAAATGAATTCTGATGTGGAGCCCGCAGCGAACATTCTTAAATTCGTAGCATGGTTTGCGCCCTTAACCGGCATTAATTTTTGATAGATTGGATTTGTGGCCAATTTCCCTACCACCTGTTCAGCAGCAGCCCCTGCTCTACCTAATGCCGGTAAAGCTAGGGTCCCTGCCTCTTTTGAAATTTTCAAAGGAATTGTCGAAATCCCTGAAACCACACTATCAAAAGCAAGCATTTTTAGACTGATCTCGTCCTTAAGCGCTCCTTGGAAACTAAATGACATTACGGCACTGTTTAATCCATCGGTTGCGACTGCAGGTAGATACTTATTTACCTTGGAAAGACCACTTAACCCCTTTTCAATTGACGATGCCTTAGATGCAAATCCAAAAGGCATTATTAATTCCATTAAAGAATAACCAAATTTAGTATCCTCGTATCCCTTGGTCCCTGGCTCAGAATAGTAATTCATATTACTCTCATAATCTTCGTTATGACAAACCACTCTTCCTATCGACACATATGAACGATACCACCATAATCCTGTATCATGCAGCCAATTAAGACCACCTTCGATAGCCTGATAGGCGCCTTGAAGAAACTCCAGTGGGCTGTTACCGTCAGGATCAATCATCCGAACAGGGTTATTCCTGCAATATGTATAATTATCGCCCAGATTATCGGGGCTGATAAATCTACCCAGTTCCGGATCGTAGTACCGAGCGCCAAAATAGTAGAGTCCGGTGGAATCTTCTTCTTTCCCGGTGAATTTATACTTAGGCGCTTCACCGGAACCGGTCGAAAAAGCCTCCGTTCCGTACGGCATATAACCGAGGTTTCTAATGACCAAGCCGTTAACATCGGTAAGCTTATTGGGGTTGCCAATATGATCCAAATGGTAGAAGGTCAAGTTTCCGCTTTTATTCTGGGCTACCAACTGCCCATCGGCATAATAATATTTAATCACTGTACCGTCTTCCACTTCATAGAACTGATTAAAATAGTAGGTGGCGCTCCCGTTTTCTACCTTCTTGAAACGGTTGCCGGCGTAGTCATAGGTGTAAGTGGCGGATTCGTTGCCTGAAACCGAAACCAGTCGGTTATTATAGTCATATGCATACGTGGTGGTGATTCCGGATTCAGTAACACTAGTCATGTTACCATTAGCGTCATAAGTAAAATTTTTACCATTTGATGTGGAAGTTACGGCATGGGGTCCTACATTAATCCCGGAGTAAGTGTAAGTCACCCCGTTTTTACTTGTGATTCGATTTAATGGATCATAACTATATGTTGCATTACCGTAAGCTGAGGAATTACTTTGCGTTAACAGCCGGTTGGCAAAATCATAGGTAAAACCACGACCGTATTCAGAATACGCGGAGTTTATGGCTCTAATGTTGCCTACAGCATCGTGTAAATAAGAATATTGAAGGAATTGGCCTGTAACTGGGGTAACGCTAAGGACAGACAACCGATAGTTACCAACTGGTCCGCTGTAATCATATTTAGTAGAAACATTGTTTCCATAAATTATTTCTTTTTTCTGCCCAAAGGCATTATATTTAATGTTTTTAACATATTTATCAGGATCACTCGGCGTTCCTACACTCTGTAAGTTCCCAGCGCTATCATAGGTGTTCTTCACTACTTCACCATCGGGATAAGTAATCGTCGCCACACGGTCTAAAGAATCGTAAGTATAACTTGTCTGGAAACTACCAAAACCGTTATTCCACCTGATCTCCGCTGTTATCCTTCCACGCGCATCGTACCAAAAACTTGTAGCGCCGCTACTATCATATACTCTGGTCAATTTGCCCCAAGGGTATGGAGTCGTCCTAGAATCATCATAAGAATAGATGGTATCTGTTCCGGTTGGATAATCGACTTTTTTTAATCTATTTAAGCTATCATATTCCATAGTAATCGTTTGTCCGAGCGCATCAGTCTGTGCAGTCAGGTTCCCATTGTTATCATATCCATAACTCCAAGTCCCGGCGTTGGGGTCAATCATTGAAGTTTTCCTCCCCAACCAATCATACCCATAAGTAGTAACATTACCCGCATGATCGGTCTTCTTGATCAATTGACCATTGCCGTAATTATATTCAAAGGTAGTAGTACTGTATACAGTATCAAAAGGATAAGTGTCGCTATAAACCTCAGTTTTTATCACATTCCCCAGGACATCCAGGTATGATTTAGCCCCATAGTTTTTCTCGTTACGTTCCGTAACGACTAAATGTTTATTGTACGAGTACCTCTTGCTCCCAGAGGGGTTCTCGGTATAGCTCACCTTCCCTTCGGTGGGACTTAAATAATAACCGGTTTTTGTTCCTTTAGCGCTAACCTGAGACGGGTTCGTAGGTCTGCTGAAGGCATTATTATCCGCAAAATATGGTGCCGAGGTTTCCTTAATTAGATGGTAATTTTCATCATAGTATTCCCAATGATCGGTTGTAATCCACTTGGGGGTTCCATTATCCAGTCCTTCTGTTTTAACCTCGACGACCCGACCAAATCCATCCAGATAGGTATAGGTATCAAGCGTAGCTTCCATCCCTGGGTCGATACGGGCTTTAGTGACAGTATAATCGGGGGCAATACCGTCCATATAATATTCGTTTTTAGTGGTCGGATAAGCCTCATTATCGCCCGGAGATACGATCATGGTCACGCGGCCGAGAGCATCATAATAAGTCTTAGTAAAGCAATTGTTCCAATCCCTACTTATGCTTAGTCGCCCGATTGTTATGTTGTTGGAGATAGCGTTAAGATCATCACCAGTATAACCATGGTTATCATAATAATAATAGGAGTTAAACGTACTGGTCGTTTTTATAGGGTACACTTGATAAGTGTAGTCGTAAACGGTGGAAGTAATGTTTCCATTGCCATCTTTAATATAATTTAGGATACCGTAATTATTATAACCATAATACTCATTTATTGCGGAGGATGAATTTTTGAAGGTGCAAGTTCGCGTTAATTTCCCTTCATTGACTATCCCTAATCCTTGGTCATCATAATAAAATCTTTGCTTACTATGGTCTACCCAGTTACCATTAGCATCCCGAGCTCTAACATAGGTCTCTTTTGGCACCACTACCCAATAATCTGTATTTACGTTATACAGAGTCCTTGCTGAGCTGATCAGTTCATTGGAATCTTCCCAATAATCATATTCAGAAATTGTGTCAATAAAGCCATAATCTTGATATCTAAAAACCGTTCTTAGAGTAAAATATGGATTAATCTCAGTGTCAAAAGCAGTTGCACCGTCAATAGCGTAATTATCAATACAATCGGGCAGTGGCGCATGCACTCCGGTTATTCCGTACCCACAATGAGTGGAATAACCGAAAGTTGGATTAGTATAGTCTTTATAATAATACTTTGTAAAATCATAGGCTTTACCAGTTTTATCCCTTGTAATAACTGCTTTAACTAACCCTTTTTGAACATCATCTTGGTAATAACGGGTCTCTTTCAGATTTTTTCCTGGATCGCATTCTCGCACAAAAGCAAAACCGCGAAACTCCCGGTCACATTCTCCTGGATCAGCGACGCTGCCATTGCCGTTTTTATCGGTAAAACCTTTGTATTTACCCCAGTAGTAGTGATAGTAAACAGGATGCCGTGAATAATCGGTATTCAAACCGTCATCGTTCACCAGCGAGGCCACTACCACCGGATTAAAGCTTAACTCTTGATTATTGGGCTGAATCTGCGCCTGATAATGAACCTCGGTCTTCCCGCCGTAAGGATATTTTACTTCGCTGATGTTCTCGGCTCCGACTGAACCGTTATTAAGCCAAGCATGGAAGGACATGGGGCCATATGAGCTTGGGCCGTTTAAACCCTGAATAAAATCATCCAACCCATCGCCGTTAAGATCATACACTTCCACCCCATAATCCAACCCTTGAGATTGAGCGCCGTCATTTTCCCAACGTACTAACTCCCGCGGTGGGATCCAGTTACTATTTAATCTCAAGCCTTGGCCGGTGTTAATCCAACAATATTTCCATTCTTCCGTTCCACCAGCGTACGACCGGGTCATATTTTGCACCATATCCACCAATCCATCACCATTGACATCGGCAAACCTGACCCCTTGATCAAGGGAAAATCTTGTATAGCTGCCATCATCAAAGTAATAAGTAAAAAATGCGCGACCGGGTGATATCGGGTCTACCCAATTATGAAAGTTAACCTCGGTCCAACCGTTACCATTGTTTAGATATGCGTATGAATAGGTATTGTAACCATGACCACCGCTGAATGCCCAGCGATAACTTTGCAGAATGTCTACCAACCCGTCACCATTAAGATCGACAAACCGGACACCCTTGTCAAATACTTGTCCGATATCCTGCCAAGGCTGATCATATTCCCAGCACACAATCGCCGCCGGGATCTGCCACGGGCTATTTGCAGGTTGTTGAGTCCACCCGTTACCGTTGTTTAAATAGACATTACTAACTTGGTATGTCGTACCGTCTACTAGATTTTCCCTCCGCTCCACAATATCAACCAGACCGTCACCGTTAAGATCAACAAACCTCACCCCGTGGTCGATTGAGCCTTGGGTATAATCCCACCAGGTGATTAACGGCGGAGGAATCCAGGGGCTGGAGGAACCTTGATCCGTCCACCCGTTCCCGTTGTTTAAGAAGGCTTTTCTAAAGGAACGGCCGAGACCGTCTTCCCCTTTGGCAAACAGATTTTGCACAATATCCACCAACCCGTCGCCATTGATATCAACAAACCTCACTCCTTGGTCGGAGGAAAACTCGGTCGGCATATATAGATACGAAACCTCCAGCGGAGGAATCCACGGACTCTGGGAACCTTGATCCGCCCAGCCCTCTCCAGTATTTAAATAGGCTTTCTTATTAAAAACAGCATCAACGTGGTCAAAAACTTTCACTTTCTCGTTCTGCACAACATCTACCAACCCATCGCCGTTAACATCGACATATCTTACTCCCCGCTCAACATTTCTAGTATCATACGTATAAACGCTTTCTAGCGGGGGAATCCATACTTCATCACTTTGGGTATAACTTTTCGTATTATGAGTCTGGTAAACAAACTCCACCGGTGGCATGCTTGTCCCGTCGACCACCAGTGTGCTCGGAGAACTGTCGTTTCCGCAGGTGGTAATCTTTTTCAGTCTGCTCCTTGCGGTGTCGGGAGCGCTATCGTACTCTAGAACATATTTATTGACCAAAAAACTTCCCATCTTGGTAACAATCGTTTTTAACCGTTTATCCACCAAAACTTTGGAGCCTGTCCGGTAACTTAAATTTGTGTCGGACCGTCCCTCATAATTAAAGATAATCTGCCTTTCTCCTTGGTTTTCTAAAAGATAGTATTTGATATATTTAATGTAATAATCTCCGTTTACCAGATCTTTCCCTAAATTGACCCCATCTCCGCTATAATAAAACTTCATCGTGTGCTGGTTTGTATTTCTGACGTGATCTAACAACCAAGTATGAGTATGGTTGGTGGTTAACCCTATTGTATTAATTTTCGAGTAACAGTTAGCATCATCCGAACCAAACCAATATTGGGTTCCATCTGTGGTCGTTATATACCAGGACACCCCAGTACCGGTCGCCGGATCTCCAGAAGCTTTAATACGGGCATAGCTTTCTCTTTCCGTATGATAGAGATAACCAATTGCGTTAGGATCGCGAATCAACTTCTGCCCGTTCCAGTAAAAGACATCGGTGCCGTCATATTTCGGCACGCCGCCCCATTTACCCCTTCTGGTAATGGATCCGATCCCGGATAAGCCCCAGCCTACACCAACATTTCCATTACCGGCGTTGCTATTATATACTAAGGCTAAATTGGGTTCGATTCCATCGGTTCCTGGCGGTACGCTTAGTGGAAAACCGTAAGTAAAAGACCCGTCTAAACCGACAGCATTACCACTGACGCTACTCGGCGGCCGCCCCTCGCTTCCGTCTTGATCAACATTACCTTCGGACGCAAGCGCGAGAGCGAGGGCGCTGATGGATAATATTAGGCAAAAACATAAAAAACAACTGCCAATAGTCTTTATTACCTTTAACATTCCATCTCACCTTCCTTTTCCAAAATTCCCTTTACTTAAATCATTTACTTTACTTATTTTGAGACCCTCGTTTTTACAGATAATGTTATTTGTTGTTACTAATCTATTATCATCTAACCATTTTTGGCTTTTTTTGTCATGGTTACTGTAGTACTAAAATATTAATCTCTTAATAAAAAGTACCATGGTACTACTATAAGCATAGTGGTACTATGTCAATAAAAATTACAACTCAAACTAAGACAAATCCCTGTTATGCGGTTTTTGCTAAAGCAACATCTTAGTTAAGGGGTACTATGGCTTGTGCCCCTCCCCGTGACTGGACTCTCACCGGTTAGATTGTGAGTGCCTCTGGGCACACCGCACTATGAATAAAGCGCCGCCGTAACGATACTTTTTGTTAAAGACAACAACGGGTATGAAGGTTAAGTCCAACTTAAGGATGGAAAATGTGGTCAAAACAGCCTGTTTGGATAGAAAGAGGAGGCAAGAAGCCTCCCTTAAATCAGATCACTTTCCGCCGTTCCCGCTCCGCTTCCGAGATCTCATCTTTTACGGAATACCATTTCAGGCGGTTAAACTTTACCCCGCAAGGATCGCCGACCGAAAACCCTTGATCCTCATAACATTGGATCCGAATTTCGGTTTGCCCGATCTCCACCCGGTATTCAATATAGTCGCTAAGAAAGAGACGGTTTTTAATCCGCGTGGGGAAACCACCCTCCGCCAGTAATTCGATCTCATTGGGTCGAGAAGCCAAGATCGCTTCTGCTTCCCCAAAATCGGTCGGAATTGGACAATCAAGGTCTAAACCATTGGCGCCGCTCGGATATACTTTACCATCTACCAAATTTACCTGAAGGAAGTTGGAAAGCCCTAAAAAACCATAGACAAATTTGTTACCGGGATTATTGTACATATTAAGCGGGGTGTCGATCTGTTGGATTACTCCCATATCCATCACCAGCATCCGGTCGGAGAGCGCCATCGCCTCCGCTTGATCATGCGTGACATAGATGATCGTAAAGTTGAACTTGCGCTGTAAATCCTTGATTTCAAACCGCATAATCTCCCGTAGTTTCGGATCGAGATTCGAAAGCGGCTCATCCAGCAGTAAAACCTGGGGATTGGTGACAATTGCCCTGGCCAAGGCGATCCGTTGTTGCTGTCCACCGGATAACTCGGAAGGGTATTTTTCTTCCACTCCCGACAGGTTGGTATGTTTCAAGGCTTCCCTTACCTGATCGATGAGCACTGATCTTTCCGTCTTAATAATCCGCAACGGGAAAGCGACATTTTCAAAGACGTTTAAATGGGGCCAAACGGCAAAGGCCTGAAAAACCATACCTAAACCTCTTTTTTCCGGAGAAAGGTAAAAATTCTTTACTTTGATGGAAAACGGTTGCTCCCCTAACCATATTTCACCGGC